>Ga0114994_10003735_pt1 | contig 11093 bp, 6 predicted proteins | sample ArcticOcean_MG_C_9_FD_87043 | JGI IMG/M metagenome (GOLD analysis project Ga0114994, IMG submission 87043) | Marine microbial communities from western Arctic Ocean - ArcticOcean_MG_CB2_152 | ecosystem: Environmental > Aquatic > Marine > Oceanic | place: Arctic Ocean: Canada Basin | collected... | reverse complement strand
GCCGACGCAGAGCGGCGCACAAGGCGTGAAGAGGCGCAGTTGGGTCTCTGTCGACGCGTCCACGATAATGCGGTGCGCGGCGGCGGCGAGGACGCAGCGCGCGCAGTTTAATAGCGACGCGACGCGCGCGGCGCCCACGTACACCAGGCAGTCCACGCAGCCGACGACGCGCACGCAGCGGACGTGGCACGGCACGTAGATGCGGCAGTCGCGGCACCGCTCCACGAGGACCGAACTGCCCGCCTCGTCGACGACGACGACGCCCGACTTCTGCGAGACGACGACGTCTTCCCCATTATCCTCGAAGAGCGCGGCCGAGAAGCCCACATGTTGTGCCGCGGTCCGGGCCGCGGCGTCGGCGCGCCGCTCGCGCTTCGCGTGGGGCGCCTCGTCCGCGACCGCGGGCTCCCGTGCCGCCGCTGCGAGCGCTGCGCGCGGCGTCCGGGCCTCGTCCTCGACGATGGCGTGCTCCCGCGACGCCGCGAGCGCCGCGCGCGTGGCGACGAACGCCGCGAGCTCTGAACAAGAAAGCGGCTCGTCGACGGACGCCGTCGCGCGGAGCGCCAGCGCCGTGAGCTCCCAGGACACCCGGGCGGACGGCTCGTCCCAGCGGAGCACGTGCCAGGCCGTCGAGACCCACGCCGGGTACGGGGCGCGGTCGCCGGGCGCCTCGCGGCCCAGGGCTTCGAGCACGGCGGTGGCGTCCTGTAGCGTCAGGCTCTCCTCGGCGGCGCCGTCCGGCGCCCAGCACCAGAGCTGCAGCACCTCCGGTCGCACCCGTCCGCGCTGCTCCATCTCTTTGCCGATGTTGCGGTTTTGGGAGGCGAGAGAGTGTATTACTAAAGCGCTTTGGACGCAACGCCCCGTGACTGCCTTTTAACCCTGATCATATATGATCATATGAAACCTGAGAAAACCCGCATGAAGCACCGTGAACCCGAACCCGAACGGGCGGGAAGTCGCGTGGCAAGTTGATCGACAGGGCGAACGTTGCTCACTGTTCGGGGAGTTTTACCGGGGGCGGTTCTACATAGATGGGAGTGTGCCATTATGAAAGACGTGGCCCGCGCCCGCCGCCGATGAATCGGCGACGTGCGGTGTCTCCCCTTACGGAGTTCCGCCCACTAGTCATCCTAGCACCAACCATATAATATTCGAAGGAGCCCCCAGATGCTCCTAACTACGGAACGTTCAGTCCCCTCTAGAACCAAGTGGTTCCCTCCGAGTCAAGATTCAACAATAAAACTAACCAGACAGCTCGACCGTCGCGTCGTCGGAGTCCGACGAGGAGCCGTACCGCTCGAGGCGGACGCCAGTCGGTGCGCCGCCCGCGGCGCCGAGGGTCCGCCTCACACGCGACGGCTCCGCCTTGGCGACGGCGCCGCGGCGCCGCGACTCCACCTCGTGGGTCACGTTCGCGTGCGCGCCCGAGGGCGCCCCGCACCGCGCGCATGTCAGGTGGTCCACCCGGTTCCACGCCCAGACCCCGTCCTCGATGCCGCCGTCCGCGCGCGCGCGCGGCCGCACGGACCGCGGATCCCCGCGCTTCTGCACGTACGCGCAACAGTCGGTCTCGGGGCACGCGCCGCGGAACACGCCGAGGCAATCCAAGTCGTACGCGGCCTGTTGCTCTACCCGCCGCGAGGTCTGCTCGGCCTCGCGGGCCGCGGCCGCGGCGTCCTTCCCATCGCGGTGCTGGCGCGCGCGGGCCGCCGCGTCCGCTTCTCGGCTGCGCTCCACATGCGCGCGCCAGCCCCGCGCCTGGCACGCCGCACCACAGAAGAACGACGAGACCGTTCCGGTCCGGCACGCGCGCGCGGTCGGCGCCCCGCAGGCCGCGCACGCGCCCGTGGGCGCCCCGTCCGGCCGCGTCCGCCGCGTGGCCGCCAGCTCCGCCTCGGTCATCGCGTCGCCGACGTGCACCTCGCCGCCGTCGCCCCCGACCTGCCTCGCGCAAAAGGCCGCGCCGCCGCCCGCCAGGGCCGCGGCGGCGAGCTTGGCCGTCAGGTCGCGGACCCGCGTCTCGGCCGCGGTGATCGCGGCGGCGGCGCCCTTCGTCGCCCGGAGCTGGGCGAGCTTCTTCTGCTCGTCGCGCGCGAGGCGGCGCAGCAGGCCCACGGCGGACGCCGTGGTAGTGGGTGGTCTCTCGAGCGTTGCCATGGTACAAATCGAGAGAGCTGGCGTGTAGTGGCCTTGTCCTTGTTAGTTGTTAGGGAGTGGACTGGAGATGCACAGATCACTCACCTGTCGAGGAGCTGACGTCGGCGACAGACTTAAGCATTGTCCGTGTGCAGTCAACCCTTAACGTCTTTCTGCAGCCACCACAAACTTTTGGAGATTTGGCTCATAAAACCCGTTTTTGAGGCAATAGCCGGCAGCGGCATCGGCAGAGGTCGGCAGAGGTCGGCAGACGAGTCGACTACGCACGTCGATGCTAGCGTGTATATCTCCTGTAGCGGGGTATATGTAAATGCGCACCGGATACGAAGTAAATAAAAGGGCAGGTTAGGGTCGGTTCAGTCCCAGTCGTCCTCGACGAAGTTCGCGTCGGGCTTGACGGCGCCGAAGCCGCCGATCATGCCGCCGCCACCGCCGCGGGCGGGCGCCAGCTTCGCCGGCGAGTCGTCCCAGTCGTCCTCGACGAAGTTCGCGTCGGGCTTGATCGCGTTGGCGAAGAGCGAGGTTGCCGCGGCGGCCGGCGCCTTCGCCGCCTTCCGCTCGGCCTTCTCCGCCTTGCGCCGGCGCTTCTCGTCCCGGGCCTTCTTCTTCGCGGCTTTTTCGGCCTCATCGCGCACGCCCTGGACGCCGGCCTTGCGCGCAAGGCGCTTGCGCTCCTTGGCCAGCGTCGCGACCACATCGTCGGTCGACTCCTCCTGGTCCGGCGTCTTGGGGGCCCGCTTCGTTTTAGTTTTGGCCTTGGCCTTGGCGGGCCGCTCGCCGCGCGCGAGGCGCCGTGCGAGGGCCGAGGGCGCCTTCTTCTTGGGCTTCTCGTCGTCCCAGTCGATGGCAAGCTCGTCGCCGCCGGCGCCGCGGCGCGCGATGCGCACGGGCGTCTTCTTCTTCGTGGGCGCCGACGGCACCGGCGTCATTTGCTTCGCGGGCGCGGCCTCGGGCGTCGCGGCCCTGGCGGCCTTAGGTGGCGCCGCGGGCGACGCCGCCTTGGGCGACGCCGCCTTGGGCGACGGCGCGAAGGTTTTTTTTTTATTCTCGAAGCGGTCGTCGGACTCGTCGAGCGCGGGCCGCACGACCTCTGTTTCTAAATTGATCTCATCATCAAAAAGCGGGCTCGCGGCGGGCGTCGTCGACCGGCGCTCCTTGCGCGGGCGGCGCGCGGGCGTCGGGTCGGGCGCGCGGTCGCGGTCGTCGTCGCGGCGGTCGCAGTCGTCGTCCTCGCGGTCGCGCCTAGGGCTCTCGTCGTACTCGTCGTCGCGGCGGTCGCGGCGCCGGGGACTGTCGGCGTCGCGGCGGTTGCGATCATCTCGGCGGTCGTAGTCGTCGCGGCGGTCGCGGCGGGGAGGGCTGTCGATGTCGTCGTCGCGACCGTCGCGCGGCGGCACGAAGTCGAACGCGTCGCGCTGCGGCCGCTCGCGCGGCGGCGGCGCCCGGTCGTAGAGGATGTCGTCCATTTCGGCCCCCAACGCGTCGAGGTCGTCCCTGTCGTCCCGGTCGCGGCGGCGCCGGTCGCGGTCAGGCGACGCGATCAGGTTCTCGCGCGCGGCGGCGGCGCTTTTGTCGCGGCGCTTCTCCTTGCGGCGCGCCTCGCCGCCGTCGCGGCGCTCGTTGTAGCGCGCCTCGTCGAGGCCCTCGGTCCGTTCCTCGCGGCGCTTCTCGCTACGGCGCGCGTCGTCTTGCGGGTCGTCGCGGCGCGTCTCACGCTTCGCGGTGTCCTCGAAGTCATAGAGGTCGTCATTTCCAACATCCTCGTAGAGGCTGCGGTACTCGTCCGCCGCGCCGCCCAGGGGCGGGTCCGCCGCCGCCCGCGGGATCGGTGACCCCTTCTCCTCGTCGACCAACTGCTGCAGGCCCTCGACCCAGGTTTTTTTGCCACTCGCGTCCGCCGCGTGGAGCACATAGCTTCTAGAAGGGTGCTCAACGACGAACAGCGCCGGTCCCGCGTCGCGCACGGCCTCGACGTCGCCCAAAAACAGCCAGCCCCGCGGCTCGGCGTCGTTTTCGCGCCGGTAATAACATAAAGCCAGGCGCGGCGCGGCGCCCGTCTGGGCCGCGATCTCCTCGACGCGGAAGAACCGTTTCTGGGAGCGGTTCAATAAACCGGCCTTCTTGGCCTCCTTCTTCAGGTAGCCGCTGAGGCCGGTGGCGGCGGGGGCCATCGGTCCGTCGGGGCAGCCCTGCCCGTCGCCGCTGCGCTCTGCCTCGCGGCGCTGGTGGTGCGTGCCGCTGCTATACTTATAGCGGCGGTGGTGGGGCGCACTGCGTCAGCCGCGAGGTGGCTTCCGCTGTGATCTGCCGACGAAGGCGCCGCGATGTAACCGGCAAAATACAGCCTCCCGGCTCGCTCCGCACCGCCAAGGGGGGCTGTGAAAAAGCGAAGTCGAGCCAACTGCGGGTCCGGGGCGATTCCACCAGCGGGCCTCCTACATATTGCCGCAGTGGTAGAACGGCCGGCCCGCCGCGCACGCGCAACCCCTGGCGAGCCTAGGAGTGCGACCTTTCAAAACTGTTACGCCGCCTTGGGTTTCGTCGGGCTCAAGTAAAGGCTGATCTCCCGCGCCTGGTGCTCCGCCATTTGAGAGCCGATGGAGAAGGCCCGGCCCCAGTACGCGAGCTTTTTCCGCAGCACGTCCAGGCCAAACAAGTAGAAGGACATGAGAACAACGACCGCCGCGCCGGCGCGACTCGCGTAGTAGTATTCAATTGAGAGCGCCGTGGCGTACTCGACGACGGCGAAATGCTTGATCCACGCCGCGACCCTGTCGTCGAGCGTCGTGAGCGCCCGCAGTTCCCGGAAGGCATGGGTGAGCGTCACCCACGCGAAGATGGTGTGGCACTGCGCGATGCTCTCGAGGGCCTCGGTCAGCTCAGCGCGCGCGCACTGCGTCGTCGTGCGCTTGACGAGGCGCGAGACCCGCCGCGCGGCGTCGAGCAGGAAGACGCCATACGCCAGACTATCGAGGCAGCCCGGCGCCTTCATCCGGAGCGTCTCCAGGACCGCCAAGGCGAAGAACGCGCCGCCTGAGAAGCGCAGCGCGGTGCGGCAGAAGAGCAGGACCTCCGTATTCCGTTTGACGTAGGCGTCGTCGTCGTCCACCGGTGCGGCCTGCTGCCTGGCTCCCTGCCCAGGACCGGCTTGCCGCATGGTGGTGCTCTGCACAGGACCAGCCTAACCTGTTATGAGCCGACTGGAGATTAATGTCACTTCTCGTTTCGAAGCAGTGCAAAAAGCCAACAATAACAATGATTCCTGTGTCAGCACAGTGCTCTGCACTTACTTACCAAGGACGCACTCGACCCCGGCATATGCAGGGTCACAAAACGTGCGGGGTCGGGTTTATGGCGGACGGGTTTTGTGCCAGCGTGCTCGACAGTTGGCAGGAGCGCGAGGCAGCCCGACCCTGCGCACCGGTGCGAGAAGCACTTGCCTCGAGCCGTCGAAGGCGCGGACGCATTCGGAGACGATGGGCGCCGGCGCGTCGGCCCAGCCCGAGGCCGCCGAGGAGCCCCCGCAGAAGCCCACGCGCCGCCACGCCTGCGACGCGAGCTTCGCGACCATCCAAAGCATGGTCACGCGCCAGGGCGTCGGCTTTTCGCGGGCCAAGGACGTGAACGAAGGCGCGTTCGATATTCAGAAGGGCGTGCTCTGGTGCGACGGGGAGGGCGTGTACGTGGGCCGGCACCGCAACGCTCGAATCGCCAAAGTGGCCTGGAGCGACACCGTGACCTTCGCCACGAAAAAAGACGCGCTGTTGGTCTCGTCGGACGCGCATCAATGGCGCATTGAGTTGCGGGGCAAGGGCGACGTCGCGGCGTGGCTCGCGTGCTACCTCCACGCCTTCGCGCCCGGCGCTCCCATGGAACATTCCATCACCTTCGCAGAGTGGGGGCAACTGGGCATCGCGTTCGGCGTCTTCATGAAGCTCGTGATCCCCGTCGTCTTCTCCGTGGAGGGCGCGGCGCGGGCGGCGGGCGTGCGGCCGGCCTCGGAGCTCGTCTCGGTCAACGGGCGGTCGGTGGACTCGCTCGGCGACGACGGCGATCTCCTGGATTTTGTGTCGTCCGCCAGTTTCCCGAAGACGTGCGTCTTCCGGCGGCGCGGCCTGCCGGGCTTCCACGCGGCGCCCGGGTGTTTAGACCCGCGCGGGGCGCCGGCCGCGGCGCCGGAGCTCGCGCCCGCGTCGGCGCCCGAGCGCGAGCCGCCGGAGCCCTAAGGCATTTTGTTGTGTACTATTGGCTGTTGTTGTTGTTGTTGTTATAGAGGCTGTTGTTACACGGTGCTAGGGCTAGTGGCCGATGCGCTCGGGTTTTGGTGATGGGTTTTACGAGCTTTTGTGCAGCCTTTTTGCTACAGTGCAGCCGCATGGGTGCAGCGCTTCACTGACGCATCTCTCTCATCGATCTCATCGATCTCAAAATGAGCATCGATCAAAAGCAGCAGCTGGCGCTCGGCCTCCGCACAGCCTTGGTCTCGATGACTCTCGGTTTCATACTGTGGCAGGCGTGGACCGCCGCGAACGACTTGGCAATAGAATAAATGCTGCCGGCGCTCTGCATCGCGCTCGCGACCCAGCTCGCCACGGACGGGGTGATACGCGTGGACGGCGTCCTGCCCGAGGCCTTGGCCGCAGACGTCAGGGGCGTCGCGTTGGCGGCAGTGGTTTCGAATGCCCCGCGCCAAGAAGTCCCGCTCTCCCTTAAGAATGCGGCCGTGGCGAGCGCGGCCGCGGCCGTGGCGACGTCTCGCGTCGGCCGCGCCCTGGAGGACATGTGCGGTGATGCTCCGCTGTTCGACCTCTGCTCGGTGATAAGCGCACCGGGTGCGCCGGCGCAGCCGCTCCATAGCGATTTAGGCTTCGCCGGCGACGCGGCGGCGCCGCTCTACACCTGCTTCGTCGCTTTGCAAGAGACACCGTTCGAGCTCGGCCCCACCGAATTCTGTGTAGGCAGCCACGTGGACGCCGACGCGCACTCCGCGCTCCGCGAGGGAGCTCCATCACGGGAGGCAATCCCGGCACCGCTTCCTGTCGGAGCGGCCGTCCTCTTCGACGCGCGAATCGCGCACCGCGGCGGCGCGAACCGGTCGACTCGCCACCGCGCCTTCCTCTCGCTGACGTTCGCCAATCCGCGTGGGTCTGCCCCGGTGATCGTACCCGCGTCCGGAGACGTGCTCGTATCCGAGGGCGGCGCGGAGGCGGACGGCGGGGGCGCCTGGACCCTGCGGGAGCTCCGCGAAGCCTGAGAATTTGTGTGTACGTGCCCTGAGTGTCTACCCTAAGTGTTCCAAATATGAGGCTCTAGAAGAAGAACAACCGTTCTTTAAGCGCATCCCTTAGTCGACCTTCCCCGCGTCGCCGCGCGATGCCGGCGCGAGGAGCGCCTTCAGGTGCTTCCGCACCGATTGAGCGGCCCTAACTCTCGCCGCCTCGAGCCGCTCCGCCCGCCGCTTTAATTTTTCGCCCTCCTCGGCGTCGTCGGGCGGCTCCTGCGCTTCCTCCGGGGCATTAGGCGCGTCCTCCGCGACGCCGAGCGCGGCGCGGAGCGACAGGAGCCGTTCCCGCGCGAAGGCCGCGTCCGTGTCATCCACCGAATCCAGGAATCGCCGCGTCGCGTCGGGCGTCGCCGCGACCTGACCTAAAGCTTCGGCCAAGCGCCCGAGGCGCACCGTCGTGACCTTGGGCGCCGCGCCGCCCAAGCCCTGGAGCGCCCGCCGCAGACAGTCCGAGCAGCGCACATCACCCGTTTTCAGCGCGAAGCGGCACACGGCCAACCGCAGCCCCCAGCAGGCCGCCTCGTCAGGACACCGCGCCGCGAAGGCGTCCGACACCGCCACGTCGAACAGCGCCGACGCCCGAAACAGGAACGCGCCGCACCGCGCTGGGTCCTGCGCCATCAGGGCCTGGAGAGCCCGGTGGAGCCGCCTCTCGCCCTGCTCCGAGTAGCTGGCTTTCTTCTCCTTGCAGTCGTCGTCTAACCGTTTGGCGACGTTGCACAAGGCCGCCAGCAGCCCGCAATCGATCAGATCGCGCGCCGGCGTCTGCATGGCGTCAACATTTGTAGTGAGAGCGGAAGCGTCGTCCTTCTTGCGGTCCGTATACACGCCCGAGGCGCGTTCCACCACCGCGAGCGTCGCGCCCAGCAGCGTCTCGAAGTCGCCCCCGCCGTGGCCCAGGGCTCGCGCTAGATCGGCCAGAGCCGGCAATGCCAATCTCGCTTCCTTCCTCAGAATCTGGGTGCACCCCACATCTCTAAGGTTGACGTCCCCGCACAGCGAGGCTAAAGCCACTAATGCAACACCACCATCACTGGCAGACGCCGAGGACCCGTTCACGTCGTTGAACGCCAGTTCCCGCAGACCCGTAGCGATCTGCGGCCTTAACCCAGGATCGCCTTGGAACGCGTCCCGCAGCAAAAAGATGTAGCGCGGCCCGACCGCCCTTAACTGCGAAAAGGTCTCGGCGTGGGACTCGCGCGGCTTGAGTAACCACGACGTGCCCGGGGACCGTAAAGCTCGCGCGATCTTTATACAGTCCGTGACATCATTCTCGGTCCACTTCGCGGCACCGCACAGCCCGTACGCCGCGAGCGAAGCCACTAAGACAACAAACCGGGCCGCGTCCGCGGCGTCATGAGGCGGCTGCGAACTGCACACGTCGTCCACGTCATGTTGGATGGTCTCGGCGCAATCGCTGTCGCTGTCCAAGTGGTCCCACTTACTGTAGTCGAACGCCGCCTTTTTATCGGTCATCTTCCGCTCCTTTTTTGGTGCAGGCGCTTGGACCCGCGAGGCGTACTTGCAGACGCGCGTCCGGTTGCCTTCGAGTAAATAGCGCACGCCGGTCACCGCTAAAGCTAAAGCCAGTTCGGCTTCATCCGAACCGGCGCCCTGCTTCTCGCACAAACTCCGCGCGCCTTCCACCGCGCGCGCCGCGACTCTGAGATCGCAGCTCGCCGGCGTCTTCAGCGCCGTCGCGAGCGCGAGGCACTCTTGCGAAGGCGCGTGCGGGTAGTCGTAGCACAACGCTCTCAAGACTTCGACCGGGTCGGGGCCCTTGAGCGGGATCTTCTCCTTGAAGAGAGGGGCCGGCGGCGGCTTCACGTCCGCACTACTGGGATTGGAGAAGTCCCTTTCTACCGGTTCGTCCACCGACTCGGCGCGCCGCCGCGCTTGCGTCGCGCGCGTGTGGTTCACCACGTCACTTCGTTGGGACAGTGTATCAATACACGCCTTGACGAAGGCGTCCCGCTCCGCCTTCTCCGCGGGCGACTGGGCGGCCGTGTTCGGTCGATCCGCGGCCACACAGGCTAAGCACCGTCTTTCGTTTTCCTCCTGCGCGTACTGGTCCTGGCTGTAGCCCTCGCTGGTGAGCGTGTCCTTGCAGGCGCCGCATTTCTTCTTGTCGGAAGGCATCGGTGCGGCGTGTTTGCTGCGGCTGGCTTTTGGCTCCTTACTTTTGGCCCAGCCAAGTGGAGTGCGGTTTTTGCACTCACGCTGTTTTCCTGCTTGACTTGCAACGATGCGATTTGCTGCGCGCTCCTGCAAGCAAAAGCTGTTGTATTGTACTGTGCTATGCAGCGTCCACGCGTCGGCGAAAGGGAGATGGATTATAATCATTTCGAAAACCCGCACGTTGCGTAGCAAAACGCACGAGTCGCGGTGGCGCACCGGATTTCATCGACGACGGCATGATTACTTCCGAGGCGTGCGTGCATCTCCGATTGAACGGGTTTTTTAAGCAGCTTAATCAGCCAAAAGACCGCCTACAAGGCATAGCGCTGTAAATAAAGCAAGCTGCACGCAGCATACATCGCTGCTATGACAGTTGTGCCGAATTGCACTGCTCGCAGCAGCTGTACGGCCATCTAGAGGTCCTGCACCTGCAGCAGCACAATGACTGAGGAGCTCGCAGCGCTCGTAGCGCTGTGCTACGCACCCGCGGCAGCAAAGCAACCGACGCAAAACGCCGCAGTCTCCGCCGTCGAAGCCACCGCAGCCGTTTCTTTGAGGGTCAAGGCCGTCATCCCGCAAGCGAGCCTCGCCTGGGACGTGGCGAGCCCGGTGGACGCCAAGCTCTGGGCCCTACTGCCGAGGCGGTCGAAGGGCCGGCCGGCGGCGCTGGCCGTGCGCTTCGCCCACGCGCGCGTGAGCGTGATAAGACGGTGCGCGGACCGCGCGGTCCTATCACTGCGGCGAGGCGGGCGCGTGCGCGTCGTCTCCATCGGCGCGGGCCTGGACGGCGAGGGTTTGCGGCTGGCGGCAAATTTTGCATTCGTGGACTGCGTCGAGGTGGACCTGGCCGCCGTCGTGGCCCAGAAGCAAGGTCTACTCGAGGCGGAGCGGGTGACAGTTCAAGCTATGGACGAAGCCCTCACGGGGTTGAACGAGCTCGGCGACGCGGGCCCTACATTAATCCTAGCGGAGGTATCGCTCTGCTACGCGTCGGCGGAGGCCTCAAAGCGGGCGAAGCGCTGGGCCGCCTCGTTGGAGCGGAGCTGTTATGTGGAGCTCACACCGACCACAAAAGTGGAGTCGCGCTTCGGCGCCGCGTTGCAGAGCGGCTTCAGCTATGCGGGCGGCCTGCCCGGCGCGCCATATGACGCGGTCGAGGCGGCATCGATCCTTCGCGCGGCCGGGTTCGCCCACGCGACCGTGGTGGACCTCGACGCCGCGCGTCAAAGCCTCAGCGTCGTCCATCCGGACGCTTTCGACGACGAGGCGGCACTACAGCTCGCGCTGCGGCGCTACGTCGTGTGCGTGGCCTCGGGCGACGCTTCAATAGCGCGCTCCTTGCTGCGGCGGCCCGAGGTCGTCGTGCGGCCCCTCGTGGCCAGCGACGCGCCCGCGGCCAAGGCCGCCTACGTCGCGGCGATGGGCGACGACATTAGTATCCGCAAGCACGCGAAGAAGCAGGCCAGGGTCT
>Ga0114994_10003734_pt1 | contig 11093 bp, 16 predicted proteins | sample ArcticOcean_MG_C_9_FD_87043 | JGI IMG/M metagenome (GOLD analysis project Ga0114994, IMG submission 87043) | Marine microbial communities from western Arctic Ocean - ArcticOcean_MG_CB2_152 | ecosystem: Environmental > Aquatic > Marine > Oceanic | place: Arctic Ocean: Canada Basin | collected... | reverse complement strand
TGTGGAGAATGAGGTTTAGAATGGGGGTGAGGGCTGTGCGGGTGTACTCTCGGCAGGGGGTGATTCTAACCGTCTTGTCGTAGTTGGCCGAAACAATGTAGTTGGAATCGGCCGTCATGGTGAGCTGTTCGGTGATGGATTCCTGCTCGAACGTGTGCTTGAGCTCGAAAGTCTCAGCATCCCAGATCTTCATCGTTTTGTCGAGATAACCGGCACTCACAAGAATACGCCCGTTGGGGGAGTATGAGACGCTATAGACGTGAGATGTGTGAGCCTGGTCGATGCTCTTCACTAAGCTTCCATCGGCAGGGTTCCAAAATTTGATGGATTCATCTACACTTCCCGAGCAAAGGAGTTTGCAGTCGGGAGAGAACGAGAGGGACCAGACGTAGTGGATGTGGCCCTCCAACGTGTGCGCTAAGATGGCACTTCCCTCGTTGAAGCTGTAGGTCTTGATGAGATTGTCTATGCTTCCAGTAGCCAGCTGCTTGCCGTCGGGGGAGAAGCACACTGCAACAATCATATCTGTGTGATCCTCTAGCACTTGCACTCTCGCCCACTCGCCACCCTCCCCCGGCTCCGACCAAATAATCACCTTACCACCATCATCACCAGAAGCAAAGTGGGAGCCTGATGGAGAGATGGTGACGCAAAAAACAGCACCATCGTGTCCCACCAAGGTCTGGACCAACTTGAGGGAAGGGCTAAGTACCTTCAAGTTGCCACCCCCAGAACCATCATAGCCACAAGTCACAAGTGAGCCATTCAGAAGATAGCAAAGACCATAGACACCATAGGCAAAAACATTGGCAGCTCGATATTCTACGTTGTTGGATCTTGTCGAGTGGACGATGATTGACCCGCTTTTACTACCCGATGCCACATGACCATTGCAACGCGACAACGCCACGCAACGCACTTCACCATTTTGCCCGTGGAGGAGCTGTTCGTCCATACAACCTTAATTGAGATTGGATGAAGGGGGAGGTGGGACGAAGGCCAAGGGTGTATTTCTCGGCTTGTGGGTAAAAGGGAGAGAGCAAGCTAATCCTTATAGAATTAACAGTTGTAATAGTATATATTACAGTTTTGTAAAACATTCTCCAGGTTGTCCAGGACCACTTTTTTTTCAACCAAAATTGGTGATTTCACCCCATCCCAAAAAAGTACGCATTACATCCCAACCTAAACCCTCAACCCAACCCCAAAACCCACCCAATCCGCCAATAAAATCGTCATTGACCTCAGACGTCATTTGACCTTATAAATATCAACAGTGGCCAAATAATTCCAACTCAACATACTCAACCATAACTCAATAACTCAATATCAATAAAGAATGGGAGGCTTCACTACTTTCAACATCCAGCACGGGTTCACGGAGTCCCTCATCAGAGGGATGCGTTCAACCTTCCTCACTTCCTCTGACTACCACCATCTGACTCAATGCGAATCATTGGACGATGCAAAGATGAACCTCCAGGAGACTGACTACGGCGACAAGGTCTCCTCCCTTACTACAAGCTCCAACTCTAGCTCCAACTCCAAAACCTTAACGATGAGCCCCTCGGCAGTCCAGCAGCTCTGTGTGGAGAAGCTAGTGGAGGAGATCAACTACCTCAAGACTCAGTCCGTGGCCCCCCTCTCCCAGTTCCTGGACTTTGTCACGTACGAGTACATGATCGAGAACGTGATGCTTCTGCTGAAGGGAACGTTGAGCGGCCGGGACGTCAACGAGCTCATCGAGTCCTGCCACCCTTTGGGGATGTTCAAGGAGTCCACTATGAGGTCTATTCCCACCTTTGAGAGCAGCGCCAAGGGCTACGCTGACCTGTACCAGACTGTGCTCATCGACACCCCCGTGGGGAAGTACTTCAGCATGTTTCTGCTGGAGAGCAGCGCTAGTTTGGGGGCGGCGAGCGAGGTTAGGAATGTGTTGGAGGAGGTTGAGATTGAGATTATTAAAAGCAGTTTGATTAAGTTTTGGTTGGAGGTGAGGCACGGCATGGCACGGCATGGCACGGCATGGCACGGCAAGTGAAGCAAACCCAAACTAGCCAATTTTCTAACAAAAAACAACAACAAAAACCCTCTTCCCTCGACCACAACTCAACCACACAACCACACAACCAGGACTTCCACACCTTCTGTGTCGACACCGTCGGCGGCGACACCGGCGAAACCATGGGCGAAATTCTCAAGACCCGAGCCGACACCACAGCAATCAACATCACCCTGAACTCTTTCGGAACTGCCCTGAACGAGCCGAGCATGCGTGGGTCAGACAGGAAGCGGCTCTACCCGTCGTTCGGGCACCTCTACCCGGCCGGGACGAACATGCTCGCGACTGTGAGCGACGAGGAGGGGCTCGGGAACGTTCTGAACAGCTTTCCGCAGTACGCGTTTGCGTGGAGTGCGCACTCGAACGATGCGGGGGATAATAAGAGCATCGACGACGCGTTCTACGAGAGGGATGTTCAGATGCTTGAGCTGGCGTTTGAGGGACAGTTTCACTTTGGGCCGTTTTACGCATACGTTAAGTTGAAGGAGCAGGAAATTCGGAACTTGGTGTGGATCACGGAGTGTATTTTGCAGGGGCAGAAGGAGGAGATCAATAATTACGTGCCCATCTTCGATATGAACTCGTCGTGGAGGAGTGGCAAGCGTTAAGTAAAAAGGTCGAACATGCAGTAGGAGGGGAGGGGAAGGGAGTGTTGTTGAGGCGAGAAGAGAGGGAATAAACGCAACAGAAACAGCAGAGCAACAGCAACAGCAACAGAAACATCAAAAATGTAAAAATCTACTCTTTTAAACTTTGTTACCGTTACAATCTGCTTCCAGGCGCTCCACGAACAGTGCTCGCCTTCTCGCCCTTGGTCATTTTCGTGCCTTTGTAGCCAACATTCCTAGCGACCCCTTGCCGTGCCTTCGGGGCCGCAGCAGAATTTGCTGGATTCGCGAATCGCGGCTTCTTGAAAACTCGGTCAAAGAGAGGGGTGGAGGAGTGGTTCGGGTTGGTGTTGGCACAGGGGTAGGAATTGCCCGAAATTCCTGGAATCATTCCAATTAGGAACAGGTAAAGCGCCACTACCAGGTTGTACGTTCCAACCACTATTCCGTAGTTTCCGCTGTACCCCATAGACCCGAAGAAACTCGTGAAGATGAACAGAACTCCCATTCGTGGCCAAGAGTAGGCAAAGGACGCTATGAAAGGGCTGACATTGCGGGAGTTTGTGGATCCTGTTAGGAGAACCAAGGCTCCGAATACAAGGGGAGAGAAGACATCGATAACAGTGTTGACATCGGTTGTTATTACAGTCCTCCAACCCGACATGTTGGAATCATCTAGGAAGGGGGTTGAGCCACTATTCCACTTGAGGGCTGGGCCTACACAAGTCTGCTCGGTGGTGGTGACACACCAGGAGGACAGAGAGGAATGAAAGAAATTTATTAATCCGCCGATAAGCGTGAGCAGTCCACCGATCACCACCATGCCCTTGCCAAGAGGAACAAAAAGATTTTGGTTTACCTTGATGGATTCTTGATATTGTTGATTTGTCGGCATTGTAAAAATTAAACTCGACGAAGAGTTTTTCAGCAAGTTGTGCACTTGTGACCAAGTTGCTGCAAAGTTTTCCTCTTGTTGTGGTATACCAAGTCGATTTTGGATTTTGGATTTTTGAAACGCCGGCACGGTCACTCCTCCACCATCAAGGCAAAATTGGTTGCTCATAATTTATCAAGGTTAGTGCTAGTGACCCCCCTTTTGTCATGTCCCAGCCCTCCGTCGGCCCCATACACCACCAGAAACGAGATTTTGTTCCCACAACTGTCTCGAGGTGGTCGTGGTCGTCGATCGATCATCCAAACAGAGTCGATTGGGGCCCATCATTTAGCCTTCCCCCCCCCCCCTCCTGCCCCCTTCCCGTTTATCCACCTCCCCATCTACCCCCCAACCCCTCATTACTCAATTCCCCACCCCAACACCAAAAAAGGCGCTCCTCCCTGAGCCCCAATCGTTAACTCTTGCCCTTCCAATTTCACCCCCCCCTCACCCCCCTCACCAACCAACTCAACCATCGCTAACCCACCCCCCTTCTCTTTCCCCTCTTTCTGTTCCGCTCTACACCTCCACATACACCTGCACCACAGTTAAATAAATACACTAAAAGAAATATGGGAGACCACACCAAGAACAAACTTTTCATGAGTCACCCCGATGCGGGAAAGCAGGGCAGCAAGGGATCCCGCGTGTGCCGCGTGTCCGGCCGAAGGGGAGGATATGGACTTATCCGAAAGTACGGAATTGACATGAAGAGGCAGGTGTTCCGCTTGCGTGCCTTGGACATGGGCTGGGTCAAGTATTCTTAATCGTAGAAAGATAAAAAGATGCTTCACACAAATGATACACTTTTATATTATTACAAACAATATGCTATGGCAACCTCAAAAATATCTTCTCCATAAACTACCCAGAAGTAACTTTATTGTATAATGATTTGATTAACTTGTTTTAAATTGTGATAATTTTTATTACATTTTATTTGTTGTGTTTGTTAAGTGAATGAATAATGGATTTTTGTGAATTATGGATAAAGGGTTATGGTGAGGTGTTTAGGGTTATTTATGGAGATTAAAGTTTATTGAGTTGAATAAAGTGAGTTCAGTTTTAAATGACTCGAAAAGTTAGGTTGGCGAGGTTTTGTCCTCCGGGAAGTAGATTGACGAGTCACAGCCTGCGGGCCAATATTATTAGTAAAATTGAATTTCGTAAATTTCCATCGCTCGCTCATCGCTCGCTCGCTCGCTCACCTCCTTGACCCCAACGTGCGCCCCCGGGGCAACTGTCACAACAGAACAGTCGCACACGTAATCGGCACACACGCTCCCGTCTCCGCTGCACACTTCGGGCGGATTTGCTTTCGGATGGCAGGTTTGAATGTGGGAGGTGCCAGCATAGCTGCATCTCACGGTTGGGTTGAAGTTGTATGTCTTCTCGTACGCACCGCTCCAAGAACAGATCGTTCCGTACGCGGCCTGGGACGAAATGTACAGCATCGGATTAGTTGAAGAAGGCGAAACCGTCGGTCCTGACTTCCAGGGGAAAGCGATACCGTATGACGACCCAGCAAACTTGTCGTTGACGTGAAGGCTGCGTAGTGTAGTTAGTGTGACGCTTCATCGCACATTAAATTCGCACATCGCACATCGCTCCCCAAAACTGAGGCGACCACGCTCACCCACTTTCGGAGCGTGGGGAGATTGTCAAAGAGCTCATAATTCACCACCACTCGGAGCACTTGGTGTTTGTAGGAACCTGGCGGGCTGAACGTGACCTCTCGGTGGATGCCGGCGGGAGGCCAAACGCCCACCGGCGCGCCACGAACAAACTCGTAGTCAATTGGGGCTGTGATTGGACCTTTTGTGTAGGACTCGAAAAAGAACGCAGACGTGTTCAGCTGAGGAGTCAGAATATTGGGCTGGGGTTCTATTTAGGTACACTCAGGTATCGGTGAGGCCACGCACATCGTTGTCGGCGCAATCGAAAAGTTGAGCGCCACCAATGGCGTAGATTTCGTCGTCTAGTTCAACCCTTGCCTCCACGTCAAAGGAAGCCAGTACTGATCTTTGGTCCGAGTTTTTCAATCAATTGTCATCCAGTTGGGGTGGGGAGGACACGATGTCGAAGAGGAGAAGCCAAACACGCAAGTGATCAGCCCATTGGACAAGGTTACTGCGCAATCAGCTTCTGTAATAGTTGCAAAGGAGAGGCCTGTTTAAAGCCAGTCAGTGTCTTGGGATAGGGCAAAGGTTGTCACTTGAATAAACTTCATATGGATTTGTATTTTTTGCACTTTCGTGCTTTAGGAGTCGGAATGTATGCTTTATATGCTATCACAGTGATAGTATGCTATAAATCTCGGCTGAAAAAGCATTTTTTGAAAAAAAATAAAAAATTATTTTCTCACCGCATATGTGCAAATCCAGAGATAATAAGCAAGAGTTCTATAGTCCGTAAGATTCCCTATCTCCAATCTCAACAATTATAGAAATGGCTAGGCAAAACATTGGCAATTCATTCCTCCCCGGGGCAAAGAAAAGCAATTTCAATGGACTTACGAGATTCGTAGTCACTTGCTCCTCATTCCTCACGCTTGCAGTTGGCATTCTTCACATTGGAAGTAAGCTCACGAACCACTGCAAGGCTCCCAACCGCTGCTTTACGCCTTTCCTGATCTGGCAAAGCAGCGCGGGGGTGGGTGACGTGAACTCGAACTTTTGGCGAACTATTTTCACGTTCAACACTTCCGTGGTCTTCGACTTGTGGACCCCGTTGTTCAGCTCGCTGTACGCTCTCCACATGCACCTCCCCGTGATTGCTAAGACTAAAGAGTGGGAGAACTCGAGCTGGCACTTTTGCGGGTTCTTTTACCTTTTCATGGCTCTGTTTGCTTCGTTCGGGTACTCAGGGAACTTGGGAATCATTTCCGGGTTTTGCAATATTTTGGGAAGCGGGATGAGTTTCGTCGCGGCTTATTATTCGTAGATAGATATGTAGGAGCAGATTAGATATAAATTTTAGCAGAGTAAATTAAAGACGTTTAAAAAAACATTGTCAATCACCCAACCAACCCCACCTCCTCACTTTCAATTTCTATTTCTTCTTCTTCTTCCCCCCCTTCAGGGCGAACTTCTCCTGCCCCACAAACATGATCTGCGTAAGCATGTCGTCCAGCTTGACTTGCAAGGGAATATACGGATTCGGAAACTTGTAACTCGCAATAGCCCCAAGGGCCTCCAAATATTCCATGTAGATCATCTCGTCTGCCCCCCCCCCTGCATCGATGCTTCCCTCCTCCTCCTCCTCCATCTGCGTGTCGTTGAAGACCTTCCTGCACTCGAGCTCCGGGAAATCGTGCCTCAAGTCCCCCTTCCTCGTGACTAGCCTGGAGTCCTTGCAAAACTTCATGTACGCCGGACCGTCCATGCTCGGCTCCTGAGGCGGCGCGCCCGGGATCGGTTCGTGGACCCTCGCGTAGAACCTGAAGATCTTCATGATCTGCGGCTTCCTCTTTTTGTAGATGGCCTGCACCTCGTCTAGACTGAGCTCCCCCCGGAAAGTGTCGGTATTACTTTTGCAGGCGTTGGGAATGAGAAACTCCTCGATAAGCTTCTCCAACCTGTCAACCTTGTCGGGCATCTTGCGGAACTTGTAGTACGCCACGCGCACGAGCCCCTCGATCCACGGGGACTCGGTTATCTCGCGCTCACCATCGGCCAGGTCCCAGTCGAACTCGTCCTCGTAGTACTCCTCCTCCTCGGTCTTCTCCTTCTTCTCGTCCTCGTCGTCATCGGACTCCATCTGGTCCGCCTCGTCCTCGCCCAGCTCGTTCTCGGCCTTGTTCTGGGCGGCGAGTTTCTGGGCGGCTTTCTTCTCGGCCTTTTCGATTTCTTCTGGGGTCTGTTTCATGTCATGTTTCAGTAGGTGGGTTAGCATGGAAATTAATTTTTTACTTATAAAATCTTTTGCTCACCTCTGTCTCGTGGAAACACCGCTCAATGTCAGTCTTCTCGATCTTGTTCGGGTCCTTGCCCCCCGGATACTGGCAGTCGTTCGCGAGCTGCCACCACTCTGTCATTGACAGGTCAAACGCTCCTCCCCCCTCCCCCCCCGCTGCGTAGTACTTGAATATCCTCGAAGTGTCGAAATAGTGCTTCCGGAACAACGTCTCGAGCCTCTCGTGCATGTCCTCCAAATCCTCCTCATTGATGGGATTTACGCTTTCCTTGAGCTCCTGGATCTCGTCCAAGGTAAGCACGTCCTCGTCCTGCGCACGGTATTAATATATTTCGCAATCGCATTGATTTTTTTGTCCCACATTCAATCACTCACCTCCTCCATCGGCCGCTTCTCCTCCTTGCAAAGCTCGGCTACGCGGATCTTCTTCTGGACGTCAGCCTCCTTGTACAGGTCGAAGAAGGAGGTGTAATCGGCCAAGTCCTTGATGCGGCTTTTGTCCAGCGTGGTGAATTTCACGAATTTCTCCTCGAACCTGAGGTTGGGGTTGTGTTGGGTTGTGTTGGGTTGTGTTGGGTTGTGTTGGATTGGAATAGCTATCATATCATATTAAATGCAAATTACAAATGCATATTACAATGCATATTACTATGCATCTATGCATATTGGTAGCACAAGGCTAGCTAGCTTCGCTCGCTCACCTCCTATCTTTCATCTTAAACGGCGCATGATTCTTCTCCGGGTTAATGTCAACACCTGGCGGCGCCTCCTCCTCCTGCTTCACCTTCACCCCAAACAACTTCCAGCTCCATTGCTGCATACGGTTGTGCAGCGGCCACCAGGCCTTGTGCCCCTTGTTCGCCAGCTCCTGCAGAGGCTTCAAATCTTCCCTCAGCTTCGCAAGGTCGATTGCAACCTGCTCGATGTCGGTCATGATCCGAGTCAACGCTTCGTCGTTGTTGGCGTCCCTCAACGTTACCCACGTGTCCCAGTTGCTGAACTTTGCCACGAAGGCCTTTCCGGTTTCCCAGCGCTTTTTGATGTCCTCGTAAAACGCTTTCAATTTTACCTGAAAACTTTGGGGTTAGAAATTTAAGAATCTTTAATAGTTTTGTCACTCACTCACCAGCTCGTTGTCCTCGCTCTTCTCCATGCTAATCCCAGGGTGGGTGAGAAACATCCTGCACAAGAACGCTCCGTTGAGAAACGTGTCGTTGCCGAGAATGTGCCCCCTCGTCGTGAAGCCCGTCGCCGGCGGGTCCAGCCTCCCGCTCTGCTCCATCATCGTGTCAATTCGAACTGCGCCGAGCGAAGCGAGATTGTGCGCATTTTTAATGAAGGACGAGCGAAAAGAATGAAGTGAGCCAAACGAATTGGGTGAGGTTAGCTTAAAGTTGATGTAGGTGGGTGTAGCCATCTCCGCTCGTTCGCTCGCTCACCTTGCGGATCGATCTCCTCGTCCATGTTCCCGTCCTCCGGAACTATTATGTCCTTTCCTACGCGCTTCATCATGACGCCGTACGACACCCCGTCGCGAAGATCATCCTTGTAGTTGTACACCTTTCGCCGGTAGCCGAACCCACCCCGTGTCGATCGTCGGAGGTGGTATTTCACCCAAAGTTGGAGCACGACGTCTTCTGGAAGTTCTTTTACGAGCTTATTCATTGCCTCGGCAACTTCCTCTTCGGTGTGGTCGGGGTCGTTGGCGATGCGCTTTTTGTGCCACGAAATCTGGCGAGCGGGGCGAGTTAGTGCACAACTAGTGTACGGTATTGCTGGCGAACAGGTCACAACTAGTGTATGGTGCTTCTGGCTCGCTTTGACAACTAGAGTATTATGGTGTTGCTGGCTCGCTTCGCTCGCGGCTCGCTTCGCTCGCGGCTCGCTTCGCTCGCGGCTCGCAGCATGCACTCACCTCACTCTCGGCTTGCTCAATCTTGTACAACCGAATCTTCTCCGCCAAATCATCGGCAATGGCCTTGGCCCTCGCCTTCTGTTTGTCAACGTAATACTTCTTCACCGCGTCGGACGCCTTCTTCGCCGCATTGAAGCCCGCAGCGTCCATCTCCTCCCTCTTGAACTTTAATTCGCCGTCGCTCGCCTCGATCTCAGCCTTGTAGTCCTCCTCCCCCTCCCCCTTGGCCTCTTCGGCCGCCGCGGCAGCCTCCTTCTCGCTCAGCTTGGCCTCCTTGGCCTGCAGCTTCACTTCCCGAGCCTCCCTTTTTTTTCGTTTGATCTCGCGCTAGATATGGTTGTGTTGGAATTGGAATTGGATTTATGCTACCTTACCCTTAAACTCACCTCCTCCCTTGACTTCGCCTCTTCCTGAATCTTCTTCGTATCAGCCTCCCTATTATCGTCCTCCTCCTTCTGCGACCAAAATATCTTTGCGACCTTCTGGTAGTCTGGGGCGTCCTCGAGCTCGGTCAGGATGGGCTCGATGTTGGCCATCGCGGTGGTTCCAATGTACTGGAGGGCTTGGCCCATTGCCGTGATTACTTCCATTGTTTCGGGCACTTTTTGGGCGTGAATTGCCGCAAGTGTATCAGCGAGTTCCTTTTCTAACCTAGCTTTTTCCGTCGTGCAAAAGTCCAGTTCCTGCTCGAGCTTAGTCTCCTTCGCCTTCGCATCCGCTAACTCCTCACTCAAGCTTCCCATTTGCCACTCATACTCGCTCTTGTCCCTCTTGGCCTTTTCCAACTGCTCCTTAATCATCCAACTGTGCCACGCCTTGAACACATCGCTGACCTTAATTTCCGTCAGTTTCCTGAACCACTTCATCAGCTGCGCGCCGAGCGAAGCGAGGCGCATTGAGTGAGTTAGTGTTTAGTTTAAATTAGTAGTGGCACTTCGCCGGATCCTACAGCTTCGCTCGCTCGCTCACTCACCTCCTGCCTCTTCTCCTTGATAGCGCTCACTGTGCTGCTCCACTGGCCGAAGAAGACCTGTAGCAGCTGCTTCTGCCTTTCGGTGATGAGCCTCCTCACGACCCTGATTGCTGCGTTAGTTATATATTATTTTATTGTTAAGTGAACAGGAAAAGAGGTCTCACCTCTTTCTAACCTGCCTCCTTACAACTAGCTGCGCCTCCTCCGCCTCCAGCTCCTTCCTCTCCTCCTCCAACCTCGTCACATGCACCCTCAACGAACGCGCCAGCTCAAAGAACGGCATCCCTTGCAGGAAGGATCTCAAATCTTTGTCGCCATTGTCCGCCTTGAAATCCTTGTACACAAACGAGTAAAGCTCCTCGCAGATAGTTTGCAAGTGCGCGAACTGCTTCAAATCCCCGCTAACCTGGTTCAGAAACTCACAGGACAACGCGGTGGACACTCGGCTCGGCTCATAGGCGTCAGCAGCGGTGTCGAGGGAAAGGTCCTCGCTCATTATCTTGCAGATAATCTCGTGGGCGTTCTGGTCGGTGGTCAGCGTGGAGGAAGCTTCCTGGAGGGCGGACCCACCGCTAGTTTGGAGAAAATCGTCCACGGATTTTCTCACTTCACGCTGATCCTTATCCACAGACTGGTTGCCCATTTTTTTCACAAATACACTCAGCGCGGCAGAGATGTCTGAGTTG
>Ga0114994_10003732_pt1 | contig 11098 bp, 14 predicted proteins | sample ArcticOcean_MG_C_9_FD_87043 | JGI IMG/M metagenome (GOLD analysis project Ga0114994, IMG submission 87043) | Marine microbial communities from western Arctic Ocean - ArcticOcean_MG_CB2_152 | ecosystem: Environmental > Aquatic > Marine > Oceanic | place: Arctic Ocean: Canada Basin | collected... | reverse complement strand
TGACAAACCTAAATGGTTTGGAAGTAAACGAGAGGAGACCTGTAAATATTTTTACAGGAGTCGACCCTGCATCTAGTACAAAGAAAGGTGCTGACTTCTCTGTTATCTTTAATATTGGAGTAGATAAAGATTTTAATAGATTTATATTGCCTTACTATAGAAAGAGAGCCACCCCCTTAGATTTAGCTGACGCTATCATTAATAACTTTAAACAATATAAAAGTACCAAGACTCGTATTGAGTCTGTGGGTTACCAAGAGATGCTACGTCAATACATTAAAGAACAAGCTGAACAGATGGGGATGTTTATCCCTGGATTAGAAATAAAAGAAAACCCTCGTACCTCTAAGAACTATAGGCTAGAAAGCTTACAACCTATCTTTGCTAATAAGAAAGTATATCTTCAATCTCATATGCAAGCATTTAAAGATGAGTTACTATTATATCCTCGTGGTAAGCATGATGATTTACTAGATGGATTCTTTTATGCTAACAAAAATTGCTATAGACCTGCTCATGTAGAGAACAAGAAAGAATCTAAAGAAGAGTGGTATACTAGGAAAACTAAGAAGTCTTGGAAGTTATTTTAATAATCCTTGACAAACACATATAAATTAGCGTAATTTCGCTATAATACATTTATGGAAAAAAGCAAGTATAGTTTTAATTTTAATACACTTATCCGTGAACTAAATAAAATAGACAAGGTTCTTATACCGAAGGGTTATATTCAAGTAGATGGCAAAAAAAATTCAGAAACGAGTTCAAAGTACAAGAAGCCAGAACAAGGATGATTTAAAATTTGTATTTGATTACCAAACTGGTGATGTTAATACAATGGAGACACCAGAAGAAGTTCAATTAACGAGAGAACTATATACAGACTATAGAAGTTCTAAAGAAGGTTGGGCTCAAAAATTTCAAGAAGCTGTAGAGTTTAGAGCTGGTGCTCAATGGACCAATGAAGAACGTGAAGTTTTAGAAGCACGTGGTCAAGCACCTATTGTTGTAAATAGAATCCATCCGATTGTTGAGACTGCTAAATCCCTTCTAACATATAACTCACCTCAATTCCGTTCTACTGGTCGTGAAGACTCAGATAGAGACACGGCAAAAGTATTTTCAGACCTCTTTCAATATATTTGGCAGATATCATCGGGTGACGAAGAGCTGAAACGTTCTATCGATGACTACTATGTTGGAGGTATGGGAGTACTTCAAGTATATCAAGACCCAGATGCAGATATGGGTAAGGGTGAAGTTTATGTTCAGTCTCTTAATCCATTAGACGTCTATATTGACCCTAATGCAAAAGATATTTATGCTAGAGATGCTGCCCACATAATAGTAACTACCTATATGACGGATGAAGCTGCTATGCAAATTTATCCAGAATTTACTGATATTATTGAACAATCAGATATTTACCCTGAATCCGATGGCGATTATCCTGTGACGAATCTTGCAGCTACTGAAGGACAACTATTTGGTACAGATAGTACGGAAACAGTACATAATCGTAGGCAGTACATGGAACGTTATACTAAAGAACGTCATAACTTTTATAATTGCTACGAACCTTTCTCTCAATCAGAACATCTACTTGATGCAGATGAGTATGCGGAATACCTCTCTAAGTACTATGTCAAAGTAAAAACTATCAAAGGGGAAGAAATAATTTTATTTGAAGAAGAGTCTGTAGAAGATATGTTTAAGATTATTGAAAGTATTGGACCTATGTTTCATTATGAACTACCAGAACCTGAGCTAGACCCTCAGACTGGTCAACCAATACCACAACCGCCTGTACGTGTTCCTGGAGAAGAAGATGAAAACTCTATACCAGGCAGTACTACACTTTTAATACCAATGACCGTAGAAGAATTAATCGGTAAAAAAGAAATTATGTCAAACGCCATTGAAGAATGTCGTGTAAAGATGATTGTATCAGTTGGTGATAAGTTATTATACGAACGCTTACTTCCTACACAAGATTATCCTATTGTACCCCTAATGAATGTTCATCATAGAAATCCTTATCCTGAATCTGATGTACGTCTATACAGACCTTTACAGGAGTATATCAATAAGATTCGTTCATTAATTATTGCTCATGCAAGTACAAGTACTAATGTAAAATTATTAATCCCTCGTGGTTCAGCAGATTTAAATCAGATTGAACAAGAGTGGAGTAAAGCGGGAACAAGTGTTATTGAGTTTGATGCAGAACTTGGTGCTCCTATTGTAGCTGGTCCAGTACCACTACCAAATGAATTATATAAAAATGAAGCTGATGCTAAATATGACCTTGAATACGGATTTGGTATTTTTGAATTAATGCAGGGGTCTGCTAAGGGTGCACCTTCTACTTATCGTGGTACGTTAGTTGTAGATGAATTTGGACAACGAAGAATTAAGTCAAGACGTGATGCTATAGAAGGTATGTTAAATCAACTTGCTAAAGTTGCTATACCTTTAATACAACAACTCTATACAGAAGAGAAGGTAGTGCGACTTGTTCAACCTAATGGAACGGAAAGAGAGCAACGTTTTAACTTCTTTAAAGAGATGGACAATGATTCAGCAGAAAGATTTCACGATATTGGTGTTGGAAGATATGACATTGTTGTTGTATCTGGCTCTACATTACCAACAAATAGAATGGCCTTAATGCAAAACTATATGGAAATGTATAAAATGGGACTAATTGACCAAGTAGAAGTATTGAAGAAATCAGAACTAGTAGATATCGATGGTGTCTTAGAACGTTCTGGTCAAATGAAACAATTAATGCAACAGAATGAAATGTTGCAACAGCAATTAAAGAAAGTCCAAGGAGACCTTCAAACTGCTGAGCGTGAAGAAGTACACGCTAAGAAACGTTTAGAAGTAGAAAAATTCAGCGGAGATTTAGATAAAGTATCTAATCGTGCTGATATGGCAACCAGCTTATACAAAGCAAGGTTGAACGATGCGAAACAACAGTTAATAACCTCTGATATGTCAGAAGTTGATGTTCAAGAAGATATATTTGAACCTCTAACTTATGGCGAAGAGAGTTAACAGGAGATAAAATCATGCAAAATGAAGAACAGAAATTAATGGCATTAATAGATGAGCAGGGAGATGAAGGCACAAAGACTGAGCCAACATCTACATCAGATGGTATTTTTGACGAAATATTTGGAGCAACTCAAGAGCAGGTAGTCCCTGTAAGTTCAGATGAAGTCGAAAATAACCCACTTGATAATCAGATTATTAATGACCCAAAGAGTGACCCAGAACAATTTCAGTACTGGCAAAGTCAAGCAGATAAGCGTGCTACAGAAGTAGATATGTTAAAATCACAAATGGCAGATGTTATGTCAAAAGTGGCTACACCTCAAGCACCTGAACAAGCTCAAAAGGAAACAGAGTTAACAAAACCTGTTAAGCCTTCTAAGCCTTCTGACTATGACCACTCTGAGGCTTTGACTGACCCCGATAGTGCGTCATCGAAGTACTTAGCAAAGCAACAAAGTTATTTGGAAGATATGTCAGATTACGTATCAAACTCAAGTGACCAATATGTGAATCAGATGAACAAACAACAAGAAGTTCAACAAGCTCAAGCTAGAGATTCTAAGGTTTTACAAGACTTACAAGTCAAGTATAACTATACTCCAGAACAAGCTAATGACTTTATGCGTAGTATGTCATCACCAGATTCATTGTCTTTAGATAATTTAGTAATGTTACATCAGATGAAACAGCCGAATGCGGCACAACAGGTTACACAGATAACCCCAGAAGCTCAGAAGAAAGTAGCCCTAATGAATCAAAGACAACAAAAGCTAAGTATCCCGAAACCTATTGGAGTACAACCAGGAGCCAGTGACCAGTCTACAAGTAAAAACGTAGAAGACAAAATGATGGATGCTATGATTAGTAATGTAACTAAGCGTAACATCTTTTAGAATCTTCTTTAATTTAAATAACGATTAAGGAGAATTACAATGGCACAAGACACAAATGGAGTATTCTCTCCTAGCATTGGTGTTAACCCTGTACAAGGGGTTTCTATCAATGATAGTAGACGAATATTTAACTTCGGCGAGAGAGTCGCTGAACTAAACCCTGCCTCTTCACCTTTCTTTGCATATTTATCAGCAGTAGCTAAAAAGCCAACTGATGACCCAGTATTCAAATTCTTGGAGAAAAGACATCAATGGCAACGTAGAAACTTTGCTATAAAAGGAACACAATCAGAAGCAACTAAGACAGCAGACGCCACATGGGCAGCTGCTGAGTTTAATTTAGTTGGTGTAGAGGTTGACGTTGACTATGATATTTATGGAAGAAAAGTAACAGGTAGTGGATTTAAAGCTGAATTTTTAACAGTAGGACAAATGATTGCATTAGAAGGTGTAGCTACTTTAGCTTCGTCTGCTTTTGCAGCAGTAGCTTACTATCAAATAACAGCTGTAACACAAAACACAGGTACTAGCGATACATCTATTGACGCTAAATATGTTCAAGCGGTAAAATTAGGTGTTGAAAACGGTGCAATAGCCACATATGCTAATGCAGACACGTTGGCATTTGCTGATGATAAACCAGGTCAAGTAATCGGCTCAGCTTATGCTGAAGGCGATACAGCACCTACTGGTTGGAGAGATGATTTCTACACAAATGAAGGATACTGTCAAATCTTTAAGACTTCAGTACCTCTATTTAGTGGAACTTCATTAGCTACTCGTTACAGAGGCGAATCAAACGAATACATGAGAGTATATCAAGAGAAACTTATGGAACATAAGATGGACATTGAAAATGCTTTACTATTCGGATATGGTGCAGTCTCAACAGACGACCTATCTACGTCTCAAGAACGTAAATCATGGGGTATCTTACCTTACACTGAAATACATGGAAGAGTAAAACCTTTCACTTATTCAAGTTCAGGGTATGATGACTTCGTGGATGCGATGTCAGATATATTTGATGCAGAATCAGCAGCAGGCGGTCAAAAGCTTGTTCTTGCTTCTCGCTCAATTATGAACTGGTCAAACAAACTAGGAGGAAATTCTTTCTTAGGGAACACTATGTCTGCAGGAGTGGGAACTTCAGCAACAGGTGTACCTACGTCATCATCATATAGTGTTGACATAAGTAAGAAAGACTCTATGTTTGATGGTGTTCAAGTAACACAAGTTGATACCTTATACGGTACTCTTAACTTTGTTATGGAACCACTACTAAGAGGCCCGTGGGCTGACCATGCTGTATGCGTTGACTTAAATAACGTAGCTTACAGACCACTAGTTGGTAATGGTGAATCTCGTGATACTCAGATTCTAACTAATATCCAAAACAACGATGTTGATGGAAGAAAAGACATGATTCTAACAGAAGCAGGTCTAGAAATATCTTTACCAGAAACACACGCTGTATTGAAGTTTAGTGCATAATAGTGAGTGAAGTCGGGGAGTTGCAATATACTCCCCGCAAATTTTAACAACAACAAATAGGAGATTACAATGGGCGTAAAAAGAAAGTTACTAAAAAAAGGTTCTGAGAAATTATATAATGGAGTTATGCAGTTAAAAAACAAAGGAAAAGAATTTGAGTTAATGAAAAAGTTTAAAATTGCTAAAGAAAAAATTGTTCCTAGTAAATATAAAAAATTTGGTAAGGGACCAGGAGCAACTAAGAGAACTACAAAATCTGCTACAGTACAAAAGTCTTTTGGGCAGCAGCAACGAAGCACTGACAATATGTTTGGAAAAGACGCTCTTAGCAAAAATGGAATGACACAAATTAAAAAGTTATATAAATAGGGGATTACAGTAATGGGAAAGAAAAAAGTAGTTAAATGGTTGGCTAAAAAAGGTGCTGGACAATTAAGAAAAGTTGCACCTAAGCAAGTTAGTAAAGTTGATAAATTTGTATCTGGAGCTAAATCTGTTGTTAAGGGAGGTTTGAAGTTAGCAGCCTTAGAACTAGGTTTTATGGGTGCATCGGCAGGTTATAATAAAGTAACAAAAAAAAATCAAAGTATTAATAGTACTGATAACATGAGTAGTACTGGTCCAGTAGACAAAAGTATTCAAAAAATGAAATAGGAGATTACAATGGGTAAATTAAAATTAGCAAAGAAGTTAGCATCGGCAGTAAAAAAAAGACTTAAGAGTTACAATAGTACAGATAATATGAGTTCGTCTGGACCAATAGATGCACGTATAAATAGTGGTCTTGCTAAAAAACCTAGTGGGTATATTAGGCAAGTCAGCTTGTCAGGTGGTAAATATACTAAACCTACAACTCATAAGAATTTAAAAACAGTAATAAAGAAAGACGGTCGTAAAGTTATCGTTGATAAATAGGAGAATACAATGGGTGTAAAAGGAAAACTAATAAAAAAAATAGCTACTAAGATAAAGCAAAAAGCAACTAACAGCACAGACAATATGAGTAATACTGGACCTGTTGACAAAGCTATTAAAAAAGTTGAATTTATAAATAAAGAAAATAAGCATTTTGCAAAAAATATGCAAAAAGGAAATGTTTATAAGGTACCAGGCTTTAAACCTATGTCAGTAAACGTATTTAATAAAGCTGTTACTAAAGGTGAAACTTTATTAGGTCAATTAAAATGGAAAAAATTACATAAAAAAATGGGAATTAAATGAGCATTAAAACAGACATAGAAGCATACGCAGGTAGTATAACAACTCCTGACATCCAAGTAGAAGCATTACAATATGCTAAAGATGGTGTTAGATTTATTTCTTCAGTAGTACTTACTAATGAAGAGATGGTATCTAGGATGTCTAAGGTAGAAGAGTTAGGTACTGGTACTACTATATATGACCTAAAAAATACTACTTCATTAGATTTTATTACAAGATTTGATGGAACTAGATATAGAGAATGTATAGAAGGTGAAGCTTCTAAAGCAGGATTATTTGATGATGTAACTAGTTTACATAATGCAGTTATTACTGCTCCTGTATACTATATTAAAAACAATATTTTAAATGTATTTCCTATACCTACAGATGCACAAAAAGCAAGGATAGGAGTTGTTGAACCAGATGTTACGTTTGCAATAACAGATGTTTATAGTTCATTATCTAAGTTTCCTGTAGAACTAGGACCAGGAGTAACTTTTTATGCAGCAAGTAATGTGTTATTAAATAAAATGAATGCTATGGGTAAACCACCTATTCTTGATACCGCTGGGAATATAACTAATTTAACGAAAATGTCAGCTGGCGATGTAACTCAAGATACAGACAGAATTGATATAACTAAGTGGTTTGACATTGTTGGTGATTATATTGCAGACGAAGATGTAGAACTAGCATCTACTTATTTAAATACGGTTCAAACTTATTTGCAAAGTTATCAATCTGAATTAGCTGGCGACCAATCACAATACCAATGGTATGAGTCACAGTATGTTAAAGTTAATCAACTATTGGCTGGATTTTTACAACCATATATAGGCGGAGGAACACAAGAATGAAATTACAAAGAATGGTAGATATGGTAAAGAAACATCATCCTGAACTAGGAGCTGTAGAAATTATTGAAATGTTAAATCAAGCATCTGATGAGCTATGTTCAAGAACATTGATATTAGATGAAGCTACTCAATTTAATACTGTAGCTAATCAAAGATATTATGGATTAAAAGATTCTATCCTAGAAATTAAATCAGTTGATTTAGTAGATAGTGATGGAAATGCAAGAACAATTAAACGTCTATTAGGTAGACCAAAATATAGGGATTTAGTATAATGGCAATCACACAAAACGTATATTGGATTGAAAGAGATTCTATAGGGATAGCATTATACGACCCTAATACAACTGATGTAGATAGATTCACAAGTTTAACTGAAGTATTACAGGTAACATTATATTACCATAAGAAAGCATTACACTTTGGTATTAATCAAGCTGGTGCTAGTACTATGGATACTACAGGTTTAATGTCAGAAGATAGTGAGTTACCTACTCAATTTCATCAATACATAGTAGATAAAGCAATTCAGTCAGGTTATGAACAAAAACCAGAAGCAATACAACTTGCTACATATTTTGAAAGAAAATTTGAAAAAGGCGTAAAAGAAGGTAAGACATTTGCTAATAGAAATCGCATTACTGGAATGCGACACGTAAGTCAAACTAGTTACTAGCTATGGCAAATACTTGGAGACCAGGAGAGTTTGGATTATCATCTTTCGATTTTCACAATATATCGTTTGATGCTCTTATTCAACACTTTAATGATGATGTAAATGGAAACTATGCAGACAATCCACTACCTACAGACCCAACTTATGGTGATGTACCACTACCTACAGATGGTAGTTATACAAACCTTGACACAGCTGTATTTAGTATGTCTAATGTTCCCTTACCAGGTGACCCAACTTACGGTGATGTTAGCGACCCAGCTAAACCAATATATGACAACCTTATAAAGAATACATAGGAGAAAAAAATGGGTGGAACTTTAACTAGTCCGAATAAAATAAAAGATGTCTACACTAAATTAGTGTTCTATGAAAACGGAGCATTTAAATTTGACAATGGTACTTCTAATGTAAATATTACAGAGGCTACTGGTTTTAATTCAGATATAACTTTAGCTGGTAGTTACGACTACTTAACTTCTACTGATTCTACTATAACATTACATCAAATAGATTTAACAACAGATGTAACAGGAATATTACCAATAACAAACGGTGGTACTGGTGCAACAAGTGCAAGTGCAGCTAGAGGTACATTAGGTGTAGACCCAGCTGGAACTGATAACTCTATTAATGTAACATTAGCTGGTAAAGATTACATAATAGCTAGTGGAACAAATAATCAGACATTAACACTTGGTACTGTAGATATATCGGATGACACAAATTTAGTTGGTGGAACTGGTATTACACTTACTGGTGATACTTTATCAACGGAAGATAGTGAGATAAATCACAATAATTTAAATAACTATGATAGTGATAAACACGTAGCACATAGTTTTGTAACTTTAACAGCAGGAGCTGGATTAACAGCAGCTAGTGGTGGAGATATTACCACTAGTAGAAGTTTTGCTGTAGGAGCAGGAACTGGTATTACTGTAAATGCAAATGACGTTGCTGTAAATACCAGCGTTATTGCAACAAAAACTTATGTTGATAGTCAAGTATCAGCAGTAAATACTTTAGAGGAAATGACTGATGTAAATATATCAAATGTTTCAAATGGAGATTTTATAAAATACAATTCGAGTACTTCGTTCTGGGTAAATGATGACGAAGTAGACGGTGGACAATACATAAACTAAACGGGGAAAAAAATGGCAAATACATTAAGAGTAAAAAGAAATGCATGGAATGCAACTGGGAGTAACGCAGCTCCACCAAGTTCAGGTGCTTTAACATATGGTGAGTTAGCCTGGGAAAATACTACAGGAACTCTATATATAGGTAAACAAACGGATGCGAGTACGATACTTTCAAAAAGAGTAATACCAAATGCAACAGATACTATACTTGGAGCAGCAGCATTTTCTGATATCAACTTTGTAGTTAATAGTGGTATAGTACAAATTAAGGACTTAGGTATTTCTTCAGAAGAACTTAAGGATGACGCAGTAACTTCAGCTAAATTAAATTCAACTAATGGAGCAGAAGCAGTAACAAACGATGTTATTGCAGATAACGCAGTAACCTTAGGAACGCAAACAACAGGTAATTATGCAGCGTCAGTAACAGGTACTGCTAATGAAATAGAAATAACTGGTAGTGCTGGAGAAGGTACAGCGTTTACAATTGGATTACCAAATGATGTAGTCATTGCTGGTAATTTAACAGTTGAAGGAACAACAACATCAATAGAATCTACAGAAGTAAATATTGATGATAAGAATATTATTTTAGCTCATAATGAAACAGGAGCTGCAGCAACAGCTACTGGTTTAAATGGAGCGGGAATTACTCTTGGCTCTGCAGCAACTGGTACTGCACCAAGTTTAACTTGGAACAATAGTGGTACTGCAGATTATTTTGAATTTAATAAAGCAGTGAAGTTAACTATTGGTGGAGCTTTAGATACTCTCAATGTGGTTGGTTCTGTTTTAGATTTTGGTGAATACGTAAACGCATAAATTATGCCAAATAAATTTAAAATAAAAAGAGGAAGTGTTTCTCCTACCAATACTGCTAATATAGATAATTATGAATTAGTTTATAATTATACTGATAACGAACTATGGACCAAACATAACGGTTCTGTTGTTCAGATTACTAGTGGTACAAGTGGTACAGTTACTAATGTAGTAACAGAAAACGGTATTAGCGGTGGACCTATTACTTCAACAGGTACTATAGGATTAAACTTTAGTACATTAGCCGATATGACTGGAGATATATCTGGTACTACTGAATTTATCTTACAAAATGGAACAGTAGAATCACGTAAAGCAGCTAGTGAAATAAAGTTATCTGCTTTTAATAATGATTTATCGCTTTCTAGTGGTACTGTAACATCTGTTACTGCTGGTTCTGGTATGACACAATCTGGAACAAGCACAGTTAACCCTACTATAAATGTTATTGGTACTAATGGACTTGTAGCTAGTACAGATGCTATTGGTCTTGATATATCTACTTTAACTGCAGTAACGTCAATAGTAGATGAAGATTTATTGGCAGTTGAAATTGCATTAAGTGGAGCAATTAAAAAAATATCTGCTACTACTTTAAAAACTTATATTGGAGCTGGAGATATAACATCTGTTGTAGCTGGTACAGGTTTAACTGGTGGTGCTACTTCAGGTGCAGCAACTTTAAATTTAGGTAATCATAGTGGAGCTTTAATTACAAGTGGTACTATTGCTTCTGCAAGATTAGACGCAGACACAGCACATCTATCTACTACTCAAACATTTACTGGAGCTAAGACTTTTAGCACTCAAACTTGGAACGGAAATATTACTTGGAACACTGGTAAAAATATTTATGTAGGTGGAGAATCAAGTTTTGATGTATCTGGTAGTGGTGTATTTCAAATATGGGATTCTGGGTCTAGTGCACCATTTATTATGTGT
>Ga0114994_10003731_pt1 | contig 11099 bp, 10 predicted proteins | sample ArcticOcean_MG_C_9_FD_87043 | JGI IMG/M metagenome (GOLD analysis project Ga0114994, IMG submission 87043) | Marine microbial communities from western Arctic Ocean - ArcticOcean_MG_CB2_152 | ecosystem: Environmental > Aquatic > Marine > Oceanic | place: Arctic Ocean: Canada Basin | collected... | reverse complement strand
TTATCAACGCCTTTTGAGCGGCCATCAGCTGATGTCAAATAAGTATCTATAACGCTATCTAGCAGTGTTGGAAAAATTTGATCAAATGGTACTTTCCGATACTGTTCAGGCAGCAATTTATGCGCTTCAACAATATCAATATGCGTGATCTCGTTTCCATTCACTTTAGCCACAATGCGATTATCATCAGCAGCTTGAACTTGGCTCGATACAGTTAATGCTAGCGTTAGTGCGGCAATAGAGACAGAAATGGCGCGAAGTAACATTATTAATTCCTTTGGATATGAAGAAAACTTTGCCTACGGATAAAGCATATCACTAAGCCCCATACAAGCGTCCAGATGCCCATTAAAATCAGTATTATGAAATTATCTGCTATTTGCCCTAGTCGGCCAAACTGTTATAATTAGCATCTTATGAAGATGGTCTCACATATATAACGCGTTTGTACTTTTAGCCGCATTAGGTTTGACCAATACACCCAGCTTTGCCCAAAAGCCCTTAACCAACACTAAAATCCTTAAAAAACTACATTATTGTTGCGTTTGGAAACGAACAGACCAACAAACGTTATAAGGCCATACGTAAATGGAAAAGCCGATCCGTGTTAGCATACACGGGAAAAACCACCCATTCTATTTTGAGTGGTATGTGCGCGAAAATATTCGCAATCTATCGGAATTAACCGGCCACCCGACTGAGCTTTATTATAGCATCGGAAAACAACGATCGGGGACACTTGCAAAGACTTTGATTAAAAAACGTAAACTTTATTGTTTTTTTACCTGCCAATGAGACTCCAAAAGCAGTTGGAAAATATTTTGATGATGATTTAAAACAAACTCAATTCATAATTAATAACTCGACCTGTTTTGCTAAGTTTTCACCAAAGGCAACGAGATCAAAGCTGCTATTGCCGTTTTCCCCGACCGTCGCCCTAAAAAACACATGGAGGCCTGTGTGGTAGAGGAGCGAACCCTAGTTCTTGGGCTGGCAAACGATAGTGAATCCATTAACCTATCCATATTCAATGACGTAAGCCGACACTTGGAATTGACCGAACACATCCAATTGATGTTGAAAATGTTTGATGACACCAGAATTACCGCCGGAATGCAGCGTGAACTCGCGATTGCAATGGGAAAGACGATATTGAACGAGATTCGCCCGGAATGTGGGCTAAAGTTGTTAAGCCTAAAACCGACAAAACACCTTAGATGCATTGACACAAGCGCCTTACAACTCTATCTATTTGACGCGCCGGAATTGGTCTAAAAACCCATGCCTTTGGATCGGTAACACACATTTTCGCAGGACATTATCCATGCTTGACGCAATTGCCAAACGCCTGTTTGGTTCCGCCAATGATCGCTACTTAAAACGCCTAAACCCGCGTGTTGATGCTATTAATGCACTGGAACCCACGTTAATTGCATTAAGTGATGATGACTTGAAAGCCCGCACGCCCTGGCTGCGTGAACGTTTGGCTGCAGGCGAAAGCTTGGACGACGTTCTCGAAGATGCGTTTGCAACCGTACGGGAAGCGGCAAAGCGGACCCTTGGTCAGCGCCATTTTGATGTTCAGTTACTTGGTGGCATGATCCTGCAGGAAGGGCGTATTTCTGAAATGCGCACGGGTGAAGGTAAAACTTTGGTCGCAACCTTGGCTGTCTATTTGAACTCGCTTGAAGGCAAAGGCGTTCACGTGGTTACCGTCAACGATTATTTAGCTGAGCGCGACGCCGCATGGATGGGTCAGATTTATAGCTTCTTGGGCCTAACATCAGGTTGCATTGTTCACGGTATTGATGATGCGGAACGCCAACAACGCTATGCCTGTGATGTCACTTATGCCACTAATAACGAACTCGGCTTTGATTATTTGCGCGATAACATGAAATTTTCACGCGAAGAAATGGTCCAGCGCGATTTCAACTATGCCATTGTTGACGAAGTCGATAGTATTTTGGTCGATGAAGCCAGAACACCTTTAATTATTTCTGGCCCAACCGAAGACAATTCAGACCTTTACGTCGCCATGGATAAAATCATCCCAAACTTGGGCCATGATGATTATGAAAAAGACGAAAAAGCCCGCTCAATTGCGTTTACGGAAGTTGGCACAGAAAAGTTAGAAGTCCTATTGCGCGATGCAGAGATGCTTGTCGAAGGTAATTTGTACGACATCCAGAACGTGTCCTTGGTCCACCACGCGAACCAAGCCCTCCGGGCCCATTATATGTTCAAACGCGACACCGATTACATTGTCAAAGATAACCAAGTTATCATCATTGATGAATTTACCGGTCGCATGATGGAAGGTCGGCGCTATTCAGAGGGCTTGCATCAAGCATTGGAAGCCAAAGAAAACGCACATATCGAAAATGAAAACCAGACGCTAGCCTCAATCACATTCCAGAACTATTTTCGCGCCTACCCCAAATTGTCTGGTATGACCGGTACGGCTATGACCGAAGCAGGCGAATTTGCGGAAATTTATAATTTGGAAGTGATCGATATTCCGACCAACGTTAAATGTGTTCGCGACGACATGGACGACGAAGTGTATCGGACAGCCCGCGAAAAAAATGACGCCATCGTTAAATTAGTTCAACAATGCCAAGAACGCAATCAACCGGTTTTGGTTGGCACAGTTAGTATCGAAAAATCAGAAGAACTATCTGAGCTTTTGAAAAAGTCAAAAGTGAAGCATCACGTGTTGAACGCCCGATATCATGAACAAGAAGCCCAGATTGTTGCCCAAGCAGGTCAACCGGGTGCAGTAACAATCGCCACCAATATGGCGGGCCGGGGTACTGACATTCAAATGGGGGGCAACTTGGACATGCGCATCGCGCAAGAAGTCTCCCATGATCCTGACACTGCCGAATACGCAAAAGCTGTTGCGAAGATCGAGAAAGAAATTGCCGATTACCGAGTAAAGTCACTTGAAGGCGGCGGATTGTTTGTTATTGGCACAGAACGCCACGAAAGCCGACGCGTTGATAACCAGTTACGCGGACGTTCAGGTCGCCAAGGGGACCCAGGTGCATCAGTCTTCTTCCTATCTTTAGAGGATGACCTAATGCGGATCTTTGGCTCGGAGCGAATCGACGGTATGTTGACCAAGCTTGGCCTAGAAGAAGGCGAAGCGATTGTTCACCCATGGGTCAACAAAGCGCTAGAGAAAGCACAGCAAAAAGTAGAAGCCCGCAACTTCGAGATCCGGAAAAACTTACTTAAATTTGATGATGTCATGAATGACCAACGTAAAGTCATCTACGAACAACGCAAAGGCTTGATGGAATCAGAAGATGTTTCTGAAGAAGTCACTCACATGCGTATAGATATTATTGAAGGTGTTGTTGCCCGTTGCATCCCACCAAAAGCGTATCCCGAGCAATGGGATACAGATTTATTACACGAAGAAATCCTTCGTATTGTAGGCCTAGACTTACCCATACAGGATTGGGCTAATGAAGAAGGCATTGCGGATGAAGAGATTCGCGAGCGTTTAATCGATGCCGCCAATCGTAAAATGGCTGAAAAAGCAGCTAATTATGGTCCAGAAGTCATGCGTAGTGTAGAAAAAAGCCTTCTACTTCAATTGCTTGACCAACTTTGGAAAGAGCACTTGCTGACCCTTGATCATTTACGTCAAGGCATCGGGCTCCGCGCCTACGCACAGCGCGACCCGCTCAATGAATACAAACAAGAAGCCTTTAATTTGTTCGAAGAAATGCTCGATAGTCTTCGTGAACGGGTAACACAGGTTTTGTGTCATGTGGAATTACAAATGGGAGATGAAGACCAGAAAATATTCTCTCAATCTGACCAAGAAATGCATGAAGGCCGTACCGACCCCGCATTTGCTCAAGATGAAGACGAACAACGTACGATCCCACGCCTCCCAACAACGGGCAGGAAAGCATCGACAAACGTTGATCCCAATGATCCATCCACTTGGGGTCGGGTTCCTCGAAATGCAGCATGCCCATGCGGATCTGGTAAAAAATACAAACATTGCCACGGAACTGCATAAGATGACGTTTTAGGCAAAACTTTAAATTAAGGACTAGGTTATCAAAAAAGCCCCGGTATCATAAACCAATATGATAACGGGGCTTTTTAATTTCATTTGTTCTAATGCAATTTATTTCTTAAAAAGGTCACCCACCACCAATTCGGGGCAGTAAATAAACTTCACTATTTTCAGTTACTTTTTTGAGCCATGCGTCTTGAAACACCGAACCATCAATAGCAACGGAAATATCATCCACCATATGAGATTTAATATTGGGAAATCGTTCTTGCAGGTGGCGGAAGATTTGACGGACAGAGGTTGCTTCAACCTCCATCTCCGTCTCACCGCCCGCCATTTGAGAAATAGTCCCGCTTAAGATGACTTTAACCATCTAATTTAGCTTAAACGCCAGCTTCTTTAATCGCCTTCAAAACCTTAGGGGGCGACATGGGAAGCTCTGTCATACGTAATCCCAATGCATTGGAAATGGCATTCGACATAGCAGCTAAGCCTGGAATAATTGGTGTTTCTCCAACACCGCGCACCCCATAAGGATGGTTCGGGTTGGGAACCTCGACGATTTTTGTATCAATCATTGGCAAATCAGATGCTAATGGAATTCGATAATCTAAGAACCCACTGTTTTGTAAACGGCCATCTTCCCCATACACATATTCTTCGTTCAAAGCCCAGCCGATGCATTGAACCGCACCACCTTGATATTGACCTTCAACGAAGCTTGGGTGAATGGCTTTTCCGGCGTCTTGAATAACTGTATAGCGCAGAACCTTTACGTGACCGGTTTCCTTATCAACTTCAACGTCAACCATGTGAGTGCCAAAACCGGGCCCAGCACCTTGTGCGTTAATCTCAGCGTGACCGGCAATAGGCCCACCAGTTTTTGGAGCTATTTTAGCGATTTCAGGAAGCGTCATAGGCTCGAATACGCCTGCATTGCTGCTGGCAGGGCGCGCAGCGCCATCTTCCCAAACCACGGCATCTAGAGGAATGTCCCACAATTGGGCAACCCGTTTGCGCATGTTTTCAATCGCATTCCGTGCCGCTTCAATAGTCGCCAGACCACAAGCAAACGTTGTCCGACTGCCTGCTGACAAAAAATTGAACCCCAAAACACTCGTATCCGCAATGATTGGATTGATCAATCCCACATCAATACCCAGCTCTTCTGCTGCCATATTACACATCGATGCCCGTGATCCACCAATATCAGGCGATCCAGTAATCAACGTCAAAGTGCCATCTTCATTTACGTTCAAATTTACACACGTTTCGCCACCAATATTAAACCAGAACCCAGAACCAATACCGCGTCCCTGGTTTGGCCCTAAGGGAATTTTGTAATGATCAAGCGCCTTTGTGGCTTCAAGAACTTCAACAAAACCAATGGGGCCGAATTTAGGCCCATACGCCGTTTGGGTTCCTTCTTTGGCTGCGTTTTTCAAGCGGAAATCAACCGGGTCCATTCCGATCCGTTCAGCCAATTCATCAATTACGCATTCAACTGCATATTCAGAAACCGGCGCTCCCGGTGCACGGTAAGCCGCAACTTTTGGACGGTTCGACAATACGTCCCAACCGATTACATTAACATTAGCAACATCGTAGGGTGCAAATGCACACATGCACCCGGGCTGCACAGATGAGCCTTGGAACGCGCCTGCTTGATATTTTAATTCAGCTTCACAGGCCATGATTTTACCGTCTTTGGTGATACCAATTTTTACCCGAACGTTACCACCGGATGTTGGCCCAGATGAACGAAAGACTTCATCGCGTGTCATTGTGATTTTGACCGGGCGGTAAGTCTTTTTAGACAATGCCAAAGCGACCGGCTCAATAAAGACAACGGTTTTACCTCCGAATCCGCCGCCAATTTCAGATGGCGTCACCCGTAATTTAGAAATTTCCATGCCAACAAGTTTAGAGCAATGAGCGCGAACCAAATATTGACCTTGGGTAGAACACCACAATTCAGCAGAGCCATTTTCAGAGAAGCTGGCTAAGCAGGAATGGGGTTCAATGTAACCTTGGTGAACAGGCTTCGTATCAAAGGTTTTTTCTAAAATCTCGTCAGCTCCCGCGAAACCACTGGCAATATCACCCATGTTGAATTCAAGGCGTTTAGCTACGTTTGACGGTTTTGTTGGTTTTGGCTCAACACCGTCTGTGAACAAATCATCGTGCAACAACGGCGCGCCTGGTGCCATCGCTTCAACCACATCAATCACATGCGGTAACACTTCATATGTAACATCAATCAGTTTCAACGCTTGCTTTGCAATTGTTATGCTGGTTGCGGCAACGGCGGCAACTGCATGGCCATCATAAAGAACTTTTTCGCGGGCCATGATATTACGAACCATATCACGGTAATTGACCATCATTTCGCCAGCGGGAACAAATTCGGAATCGCGATCTTCAAAATCATCCCGCGTCACCACAGCCTTAACACCAGAAAGCATTTGAGCTTTTGATGTATCGATGGAAATGATCCGGGCATGGGCATGTGGGCTTCTTAAAATTTTACCATACAACATTCCGGGCAAGCGAGCGTCGGCACCAAAGCGGGCACGGCCCGTTACTTTATCAACACCATCTGGGCGATTGGTCCGTTTACCAACAAACTTTAACTCTTTATCGTCGGCGCTGTATCCGACATCCATTGAATTATCCATAACTATGAAGCCCTCATTTCTTTAGCGGCATCCATTACCGCACGAATAATTTTATCATACCCCGTACACCGGCATAAGTTGCCAGCTAACCAATAACGAACTTCGATTTCTGTTGGGTCTGGGTTCTTTTCCAATAAAGCTTTTGCTGCAACCAATACGCCCGGCGTACAAATGCCACACTGCAAAGCCGCATGGTCTAAGAATTGTTGCTGCAAGGGATGCAATTTCTCGCCATCAGCCATGCCTTCGATGGTTTCGATAGATTTACCCTCCATCTCAACACCCAAAATCAAGCATGAACAGACCAAACGCCCGTCCATAACAACGCTGCATGCGCCACAATCGCCCGTCGCACAGCCTTCTTTAGAGCCGGTTAGGTTCAGCTCGTCACGTAAAACGTCGAGCATGGATGCCTTTGGCTCACAAAGGAATTCAAATTCATCGTTGTTAACTGTTGTTGTTACGTGTTGTTTTGCCATTCGACTTATCCTACTGCTCGGTCATATGCGATTTTTGCCGTTCTGCGGGCCAAAACGCCTGCAACATCGGTTCTAAATTCAATGGTACCGCGCCGGTCATTAATCGGCCGACACGCTGCACTAATAGCTGCGGCCAACTTTTCCATGGCCGCAGCGTCCAATGAGGTGCCAATAAGTGTAGCTGCGGCTTCAGGAACCAATAATGCTTTTTCTGCAACAGCACCCAAACCTACACGGGCCTGCGTACATACCCCTGCTTCATCAACTTCCAAGCTAATGCCGACGCCAACCACAGCAATGTCCATTTCAGTCCGGGGAATGAAACGTAAATACGCATCGCCAGCGCGCGCACCGCGGGCTGGAAATGAGATTGAGACAACTATTTCATCTTTTTCCAAGTTGGTTTTGCCGGGGCCAACGGGAATATCTTCTGCTGCCACTTCGCGGCTGCCGTTCGGACCAACCACGTTAGTAATTGCATTTGCAGCAATCAAAGCAGGGATAACATCAGCCGCTGGAGATGCGTTGCATAAATTACCCCCGATGGTCGCACGTCCTTGAACTTGGGTCGACCCAATCAGCTCTAACCCTTCAACAACACCGGGCCACATTTTTTTCACAGCTTCATTTTCGCCCAATTCAGCGCCCGTGGTTGCAGCACCAATTGTAAACGCTCCATCAGACTCTGTAATGGCTCGCAATTCTGAAATGTTTTTAATGTCAACCAGCATATCTGGGTCGGTTGTATCCATGTGCAATTGCACCATGATATCCGTACCGCCAGCTAAAATCCGAGCTTGACCCGTGGCTCCCGCCAACAAGCTAAGGGCCGCATCTAATGTTTTAGGGGCTTCATATTGCATTGATCGTCAGTGCTCCGTTAATTCATCTGATATATAACATATATTACTATAGTAACATAAAGACTAATCCAGAGCGCACAACGGGCTTTTAAATATAGAATCAACTTCTGGTCTAAACCTTAATTAAGACCAGTTTTCCCCATAGCGAGGAACTTATCGCGGCGATCTTTTTTAAGTGAAGCACCATCCATTAGACACAAACTTTCAAGGGCTGATGCAATAACAACAGCAACCCCGGCCATCGCTTTTTTTCTTTCCCTGTGAGCTCCGCCCAAAGGTTCCGGCACAACTTCATCAATAACACCCAGCTGGAGCAAATCTTGCGCGGTTAGTTTGAGCGCCGTTGCAGCATCTTCTGCTAAATCACCATCGCGCCATAAAATTGATGCGCATCCTTCAGGTGAAATAACCGAATAAATCGAATGCTCAAGCATGATCACCTTGTTGGCTGTCGCCAATGCAATAGCACCACCTGAGCCGCCTTCACCGATGATCAAGCTGATGATTGGGACTTCTAAGCCTAGAGAGACTTGAATAGAACTTGCAATCGCTTCGGCTTGCCCGCGCGCTTCGGCGTCAACGCCGGGGTATGCACCTGGGGTATCAACCAACGTAATAACCGGCAATTTAAAGCGATTGGCTAATTCCATCAAACGCTGAGCTTTGCGGTATCCTTCGGGTCGAGCCATGCCAAAATTATGTTTAACACGGCTTTCCGTGTTCGCCCCTTTTTCGATACCAATAACAACAACAGAGGTCCCTTGAAAGCGCCCTATTCCACCAACTATCGCCGCATCTTCTGCAAATCTCCGGTCGCCCGCTAAAGGTGTGAAGTCATCGAAAAATTCAGCAATATAATCAACCGCATGTGGCCGATCATGATGGCGAGCAACTTGAGTTTTCTGCCACGGCGTTAGCTTTGCGTATGTGGTGACCAGAAGCTTATCGACTTTCGATTGCAGCTTCCCGACCTCATCGGCGATATTGACATCCGGAGAGCCGTTCAAATGGCGCAGCTCTTTAATTTTGCCTTCTAATTCGGCGATGGGTTTCTCGAACTCTAAATAATTATGCATTGACATTATTTACCCCTATTTATCCCACGCTGCAATCTGTTTAACGCATAGGAAATTACCTTAGATCATAAACACATCGTAGCGTGTCGATTTACCCAAAATTTGATGTGAGTAAGCTTTTAGATCTGGCATTGGGTCCGCACGTAAAGGCCATTTCAGGACGACACGTTTATTTGCGACCTTAAAGGCCGCTTGCATAACTTCATTGGCATCGTGGTCGGCACCGACAATTTCACGCAATTGCCGCATTTCTATTTTTACCAATGCTGAATTTCTACGCGGTGGATGCATAGGATCAACCAGCACAACATCCGTACTTAACGTTGGCAAGACTTCACGTGCATCGCCGTAAACCAAGGTCATGCGATTAATGATACCGCTGAATGCAGAACCCGCATCTTGCACTCTGGCAAGGCCATCTTCCAAAAGTCGGTGCATGTGTTTAGAACGTTCAATCAGGGTGACTTCTGCTCCCAAACTGGCCAATAAAAACGAATCCCGGCCTAATCCTGCTGTCGCATCAACAATACGGGGCGTTTGACCTTTGGATAACCCGCAGGCTTTGGGTAGAGCTTGACCACGCCCCCCGCCAAATTTAAGTCGATGCCCAACGGCACCACCGTTAAAATCAACGATCAAATCAGAAGGTTTTACCATTTGTTATTGGGCCAAAGGATGTGCTTCGTTAACAAGCGCTTTTAAGCCTTCGTCCAAAACATGGGTATAAATTTGTGTCGTCGAAATATCTGAATGGCCAAGCATTTGTTGCAAAGCCCGCAAATCGGCCCCGTGAGCTAACAGGTGACTTGCGAATGAATGGCGCAAAACGTGGGGCGATACACGACGATGATCGATCCCGGCTTCCATGGCTAATTCTTTCAGCATTTGGCCAAACCGGGCACGGGTCAAAAAACCGTCTTTACCGTGCGATGGAAACATTTTTAAATGCGCACCGTTCGTCGAATGTTTTTTTGGTAAATAATCTTCCCGCACCGCCATATAGTCGGCAACGGCATCTTGAGCGGGCTCGCTCAGCGGTACCATGCGTTCTTTGCCGCCTTTACCACGGACCAGCAAAAACCGCTCATCACGGGATAAAGCCCCCAACGGCATGCCAACCAGTTCGGTTACCCGCAAACCCGTTGCATATAGAATTTCAAGCAACGCCACCAACCGCAACCCTTCACCACCCGGATGATCGCGGGCTGTATCTAACAACCTCTCGACCTCGTCTTCACTTAAATATTTAGGTAAAGTACGCCCAAGTCTGGGGCTAGAGATTGTTGATGTGGGATCATCAGTGCGGATGTTGTCACTGAATAAAAATCGAAAAAACTGACGAATGGCTGAAACCTGGCGCGCAACAGTGCTTGCGGCTAAACCGGATTCGGATAAAGATTTGATGTAGGCCCTGATGTGGGTCGCATCTGCATCTTCAGGGGCCCGTTTCCGGGTGACCATAAAGCCTGCAAAAGCTGATAAATCACGCTCGTACGATTCCAACGTATTCGCCGCCGCCCCCCGCTCGACCATCATCATATCCAGAAAAACGGGTATCTGGCGTAAAGCGGATGCGGGGAGTTTTTGCTTCATAGGCCGTTCGTAAGTGCTGCTTCTAAGGCCAGCGCGCGGGCGTCTGCTTTCAGCCCCACCGACGACAACGCCATAAGTACTGTGCTAAGAACCCCAACTTCAATTTTAGCTGGTCCCACATCACCAATAGCCAACAATGACAGCAAGACAGTCTCCCCCACGCGTTTTGATACTAAAGGTCGTGCCGGTTCTTGTAATTGCACTGGAGTAAGGTCTGGCGCAGGCGAGACTAAAACAGAGGCAACTAACGCAGAGACTTGCTCTGGAGCCGAAATCAGAGCCATGTTAGGGGTTATGGGTACAACATCCATCATTTCAGCGTTAACCGTCAGGCGACGCAACCGATTTAACAAACCAACACTGGGCAT
>Ga0114994_10003730_pt1 | contig 11100 bp, 8 predicted proteins | sample ArcticOcean_MG_C_9_FD_87043 | JGI IMG/M metagenome (GOLD analysis project Ga0114994, IMG submission 87043) | Marine microbial communities from western Arctic Ocean - ArcticOcean_MG_CB2_152 | ecosystem: Environmental > Aquatic > Marine > Oceanic | place: Arctic Ocean: Canada Basin | collected... | reverse complement strand
CGTCCCGCGACACGCGCACCCGCGCACGAGACCCTCCTTCGTTTTCCAGTGGAGGGTCTCCGTGCAGATGTAGCACGTCTGGCCCTTGGTGTCCTCGGTGCACGCCTCGACCGCGTCCGCGACGGCTTCCTTGTATTTGTTGTCGGCATGGTATTGTTCCGCGTTGCCGCCGCGATGAATCTTCTTACATATCTGCTTGTGCCCGCGGCGCCAGTGGTCCATCTGGCAAGTCCGGTTGCAGTATCTCGTTTTGCACCTCACACACCGCGGCGCGTCGTGGGCCAGGACTGCAACAAGACTCAAATGGGCTTCACGTGCGACTTCGTCTACCTCAACGACCTGTGGTTCTACGACGCGGTCGAGGACGAGTGGGCCCGGCCCCTAGTTACGGGCAAGCCGCCGAAGCGCGACCACCACGCCGCCGCCTACGTGGACGGGCACCTCTACATCCATGGCGGGAAGCTCACAGATCAAGCTGAAAAAGCCCGGAAGGACCTGTGGCGCTACGATTTAGTAACGAGGACGTGGAGTGAGTTGAAATCGCCGTACGTGCCGTCTTCGCGCTACCTCCACCACATGGCGGCCTGGCCGGGCGGCCACGCTTTGGTGTTGTTCGGCGGCGAGCACATCAAGTCCCGGAAGAGCGGCACCAAGAAGTACGCGCGCCTCAACGACGTCTGGGCGTTCTCGTCGCAGACGGGCAACTGGACCCAACTCATCGCGGATACGTTGGACGCGGCGCCCGAGCTCGCTACCTCGGTGCTGTCGGACGCGGCCCAGCTGGCCATCGCCTTCGTCGTGGCGCTCGTCGTGACGGCCGCGGCGCTCCGGGCGCGCTTTAGTGGGGGCGATTAGGGCCGCTCGGCGTCACCGCGTCGCCGGCGACGTCCCTCGTGTGAGCCGGCGGGCCGTTTAATCGCTGTTCTTACTTTGCCCACTGCTAGTGTATTTCGCCTCGTCGACGGCGAGTGGTCCGGTTCGGGTTTCGAGAGCTCTTTCGAGAAGCTTGTTTCGAGTCCATCTATAGACGGGTTTTTCCAAAACGATTTTGGTCGACCGCGCTTGGAAGTTCTCCCTCCAGTGCGCGTCTTCGTCTCGATTCGACGCAGGAATCAATCCGAGACATCCATCACTCAATTTGCTGCTGTTTTTTTCCAGGACACGTGGAGCCACGCTCTACACAGCGCTGCGCTGCGCACTGCTCTACAGGCTAGCGTGCACAACGCGCTTTTGCAGTCGCTTCACACTCTCACCAATGCCGAGTCTCAGGAGCAAGCCGCTCCCAGCGCCCGGTGAGGGCCCTTGGTTCTTCGCAGTACTAGTGCTCATCCCGGCGCTCACCGCCGCCATCGCGGCGAGCCAGGCCGACTGGAATTTCACTCTGGCCTGCGAGGCCTACCTCGTTACGGTGTTCAGCTTGGCCGCGGTGCAAGGCGTCGCGCCGCGCGCGTACCTCCGACTCGTCGAGGGCGACCTCGGCCACCCCCTCTGGGTGCACCGCGGCGCGGGCCTGGTCGAATTGTGCGTCGTGGCGCTGCGGCTGCGCGGCGACACGGCACCGGCCGCCGTCCTGACGATCGGACTGATGGGCGGCGCGGCGTGGACGTGGCTCTCGCACCACAAGCGGCCAAGTCGTTTCATACCCGCGGCGTGCGTGCTGGCCGCCACGCGCGACGCGGCGCCGGTTCCAGCCTATGCGGGCATCGCCGCGTACGCGGCCGGCGCCGCGTCGGCGGCGCTCATCCTGCGACCGCATACGCCCGCGACGACACGGCGCCGAGGGCGCGACGCGACGCCGGCTCCGACGGCGGCAGCGCGCCGCCTCGTCGCCGCCGCCATGCTCATTTCCTGCGCGAGCGCCCTGGCACCCGGAATTAAGAAAAGCCAAAGGCGTCGAAGCGCAATTCGGCCAGCAGCAGCGGTCGCGGCGCCGCCGCGCGACGCCCTGGACGACGAGGACTTCTGGCGCGGTCTCCGCGACGCGGTCTACGACGGCCAGCAAGCGCCTCTCCCACGCTTCGATGAGTTCTGTGCAAACTGCCAGGAACGAGGACCGGCGCTCCGCCAGCTCTACACGGGCCAGGTCGTCCAGAGGGACGGCCATTATCCGGGCCTCCGGGCGGATCCGGTCTGGGACGCACCGCCCAAGTGGTTGCTGGGCTTGCGGCTGCAGGCGCCCCAGGTCGCCGACGAGATGGTGGAGGTGCTGTTCGAGCGCGCGCGGACGAAGGCGGAAGGCGGCGCATGGCGCGACGGCTTCCTGTACGGCAACGCGCCGGGGTACCGCAACTTCGAGTGCTTCGAAGTGCGCACCGCGACGTCCGCGCGGCGCGCGGCGAGCTTTCCCATCACGACGGGGTTGTTAGACGACCTCGGCGTGCCCGATGGCCCGCGAATGTGCGGCTTCGGGCGCCAGCGGCCGGACTCGGCGCTGCGCGTTCATTCCGACAAACGTACTTTTATTCTCACGGCGCACATTCCTTTGGATTTACTGCACGAGGACGACACGGCGCCGGCGCCGGATGCGGCCGAGCTCGCGTTCCGGCGGGACTTGGAGGCTCAGCTTCGCCTGCCGGAGGAGGGCGCGGGGCTGGCCTTCGCTGATTTGGACGACTCGCTGTCGGAGCCTTTGGGTAATCTCCGGGCCGTGGCGCAGTGGCACGATGCTACCGGACGCCCGCTCCCGCCGACGCTCGTCGATACGTCGTTTCCGCATACGGCGTACAACCGCCACGCCGACCGGCACGCGTACGTGCTCCTGGTGGATGTGTGGCACCCGGACCTGAGCGAGGAGGAACGGAGGGCCCTGGCGCTGTTCCAGGCGTGGAAGCTTCCTGGGGGCGGGCTGAAAAAATGTTTTATGTTATGAACTGCGAGTCCCCCGCCTCCGTCGCGCCGAGGACGGCGTCGACGATGGCCTGAGCCATCTTCGCGCCGCCAGTCGGGGACGGCTCGACGCGTTGGATATAGTCCCTCGTATCGCTGCCGTCCAAGACTTCGAACAAGGGCAGCGTCACGACAGTAGTGCCGCCGAGGCGTATCCGTTTCGTGCCATACCTATATACGTGCCGAATTGCCCGCTGCAGCACGCGGGGCGCGGCGTTGTATCCGAGTAATTGTAAGGTCGCGTCGGCCCACGAGCCGCGTCCTGCAGCGTCGAGGTGGTATATCATGCAGATTATAACTACTTTCGGCTTCCTCTTTGCGATGAGATTCGACGCGTACGCGCGCACATGATTTCCGAACAAATCCACGAAATAACCCAAGCCGAGAGGGAACCTGTGCGCAAATCAACTCACATCTCGGCGACGACGCGGCAAAAGATACTGGCGGAGATCCGCAGAGCCCGACGAGGCACCCCGGCAACCCACAACAAGCGCATCCGCAGTCCGTCGCACCAGCACAGGGCGTGTAGACGTCGGGCGGACAGGCACACGCGCAGTGGTCAATCGCGTCGCCGCATAGCGCACCCACACAGAGTAGCGGTGCCACGTTGCAGCACGTGCAGAGTAGCGGCGCGAGGGCGATGTCGTTGCCACCGATGCTAATCACGACGGCGTCGCGCTCCGTCAATCGATCCCGCAAAAACTGGCCCTGCTCCAGGAGCCGTCCAAACGCGCGGTCGTTTAGAGAGGTCGCCTCGACCGCGGTGTTGACGCAGGCCCAGCGCGGGCTTCGGGCCTCGAGAATTTTGTTCGTGTGGTACGCCACATCTAATTTGCTCTCCGGTGGGCTCAGGATGTGCTCATAGCCGTTCGTTGCGCGCCCGCGATCCTCGAACCAGTACTTGTTGTCCAGCGACGAGTCGCCCGCGAAGAAGATGCAGTCTTTGTCCTGTTGCCGCAGCCCTCGCTCGACGATGTCGAGGGCTCTGACCGGGTGGCCGTGGTACTGCGCATGCCAGGCGTGCGTGTCGACCGTTTCGCAGCGCTGCGACATGCCGGGCAGCTTGCCGGAGAGCAACACTCTTTGCCGCTCTACGCCAATTGTGGTCAGGCACGAGTGCGCGCGGGCTACCCCCTGGCCTGGGCGTTCCTTTGACCTCGGCTGCCGCGATGGATACGAGCGCCGACTCTCCCTATTTTTTGCCCGTGACCGCCCGTCTGCCTTGTTGAGTTGTGTGCTGTGCGGCGCTCCAGCTTCTTCTGGGTGGTTCAAACGCTTTTTTCGCTCGGGTCAAGCAGAGTTATGAATATTCACAGCATTTTCTCATGCGTTTATAAGGCGTAGGCTCCGCGGCTGGCACGAGAGGACGTCGAGAGCATGTAAATGCTCTGTGTGAAACCCGTTTTGTGAGGAAAAGGCCCCTCAGAGTTTTAGTGATTTTAGGACGTGCTCGCGCGCTCATAGAGGCTAGACTTCGCTGGTACACTCTCCTTTATCCATATCAATCGAAAATGTCCGCACTGGACTTCGCATCGCTGCTCAAAGCCGAGAAGAAGAAAGCTCGAGCTGCGAGGTCCCCGAGCACCCCCGCGGTCGCGCCGGCACCAGCACAAACAAAGCCATCGCCGGACGCCAACACAGCGGCGCTCGACACAGATCGAACACGGCCAGCGCTGCAGGTGCTACCCGGCGCACCGCCCGCGATCGCCTACGCGGCCGAGTGGATTACTGAGGCCGAGGAGACGGCGATCATCGCGGCAGCGAAGAGCGGCGATGAATGGGTCGACGTGCGCGGCCGGCGCCTGCGACGATTGGGCGGGCCCGCGGGCGAGGTCGGATTCGTACCGGAACCGCTCCCGCGGTGGGCGCGCGATGCATGCGCGGCTGCAGCGGCGAGTGATCCCGCGTCGACGCGGCCCGTGCCGAACCATGTCCTCGTGAACGCCTACGACTTCTCGAAGGCGTCGTACGTCCTGCCGCACACGGACGGCCCCGCATACGACGACAGGACCTTCACCTTGTCGTGCGGCGCCGACGCCGTCGTGGTCTTCCGGGAGCGCCTCAGAACGAGCGAGGTCGGCGTGTGCGCCGCCGCGGCGCGCTGCGAGGTGCTCCTGCGGCGACGGTCGCTCCTGGCGTTCTCCCGCGGGGCGTACGCGGAGTGCACGCACGAGATCGGCTCGGCGCCGGACGTCGCCGGTGCGCTCTGCGCCAACTTGGACGCGGCGAACTGTCGCATCGGCGACGTCGTGGGCCGCGCGGGGGAACGCGTGTCGTTCACGCTGCGTTGCGCGTGGGGTGCGGAGTAGCACGTCAACGCCATCGACGCGGTGTCTGATCGTGTGGGTGTTTGTAATACTCTGTTAGGTTTTTATGAAATGCCCAACTACTAGTAAGGAGACAACACTTAGTGGGGATATGTGGGGAAGGGGAGTTGGACTCAGGCGGCGAAGCCCGGGTCGAGCATGGAGAGGCTGGCCCAGGACGAGACCGGCGCCATTCCGGGCGCGTCGTCGACCGTGAGGGCGGACTCCTCGGCGAGGATCGGCTCGCGGAGTAGCGTTGTCGTCGGCGAGAGGCTCTCGTTCGTCCACCCGCGCGCCCGTCCTGATGAGACGGGCAGCATCGGTATGTACGGGGCCGGGAGCGGCGCGGCGGCGGCGGCCGCGGCCGCGCGCGGCGAGTGCGCGGTCGACGAGTGGGATGAGGAGCTGTCCGAGTCCGTGACGACGACGGTCGGCGCTGACCGCCGCTTCTTGGCCGCCCGCCTCAACTTCTTGAAGTACTTCTGCGCGTGGCTCCTACACTGCGTCGTGGTCCGCGAGCCGACGGCCGCGGCCACGTTCGGCCAGCGGCGGCGGGACGGGTCCACGGAGACCATGTCCTCGTACGCCTCCATGAAGAGCCGGTGCTCGTCGTCGGTCCAGCGGCCCTCGTTCTTTCGCGCGGACGGCTTGGCCCGACCGGTACCACTGCCGCCGCGCGTCATATCAGAATCGACTTTTGCTCAGAATCGACTTTTTGCTCAGAATCGACGGGGCCAGAACAGCCGCGGCGGATGGGGTGCTGCTGGGGCGCCCGGCGGTGTTCTATAGCAGTATGTGTGCCTGTGAGGAAGACTCATGGCTAAAAAGCGCGGACGATGGCGCGCGTTAGCCTCGCATCCGCAGGGCGTTTACCGAGTCTCGCTTCGTTCTGCAACCCAATTAGGGCGAATGGCTGCAAACCGAGCCGCGAGGCGGGTGCGCGCGTGGCACGCGATTGCTTCTGCGCCACTTTATCGCCATTAGTTGAACGATGGCCGTCGAGAATTTGGCCCTCTCAGATCTTTTGCTGATTTGCTGCGTTCGCTGCGACCCGGGGCGCATATCGCTGCGCTTTTTCTCCCGCGTGGCGGCCTCTGGTGTATCATGGACTACACAATTCTCACTTTTGTGGTGGACACCGCGCAACACCCCGATATGGCACCGAGCACTGATGCACGGGATCAGATCAACCGAGGGCTGCTGCTGGCTTGATTTTGGTGTCAGCGAAGAAAAAGAAGGACAAAAGACACCGACAACCCCCCTTTGAAGTCTCAGCACACTTCCGGACAGATAAATTAAGGGGGGCGGAAAATCAATCGCGGACGCGGACGCCGCGGCGGAGCGATCACTCCGTGGACGTTGTTGGCGGTGGAGGCGCGGGACTCGATACACGGACGCGTAGTACACAAATAACACTTTACACTACGCCAACAACGCATCCCCTTCCGACGCCGGCGGCGACGCGGGAGTGTCGGCGAAGAGTCGCTGGACGTCGCTTAGCGCCGCGCCCCGCGTTTCCACGACGAAGCCGTAACAGAACAGGGCGCCGCCCGCCGAGAACAGCGCGAAGAGACCCAGGACGCCGGCCACGGTCAACGTGGCCACAGCGACATTGAAGAGCTGGAGGGACGCGAAGGTCACGCCCCAGAACAAGACGGTGGCGTAGGCCATACCTCGTCCCCGCTCGCCGTCGGGGAGCACCTCGGCGCAGTAGACCCACGACAGCGTGGACACCCCATGCGTTACCGAAGCGATGTACGCGTCCGCAGACAGTAAAGAAGCGAGGCCGTCCTGCGCCTCCGTGAAGGAGGCCATCGCCGCCAGCGAGGCCGCCGCGCCCATGGCCGACGCGATCAGGAGCGGCCGCCGGACGAAGCGCGCCACGCCCCAGAGGGCCATCATGACCGCAAATACGAACTGTGTCGAGGCGTAAGTGATGGCACCGGTGCGCGCGGACGCCTCGGACAGCCCGCCCCCCTCCAGCACGACGCTCATGTACGCCTGAATACACGAGTTGCCGCAGAACCCGAAGCAGCCGACGACGCCCACGCCCACGGCCACGGACCGCTGCGACGCGGCCCGTTTCGTGGAAGGCGCCTCAACGGCGCAGGCCTCGTCGGCCTCCGCGCCCCGCCCGAACAACCGCTCGGCGGCGAGCCTCGCCTCGACCTCCCGGCCCTGGCGCGCGAGCCAGCGGGGCGACTCCGGGACCCAGTCGCGGTGGAGGTCCACGCCCACGAACACCGCGGGCAAAACGGCGGCGAGCGCCATCCAGCGCCACGTCCCGTCGTCCGTACCATTTGCGCCCAGCGCGAAGACGGCCAGGATGCCCGCCGAGATTAATACATTGAAGAGACCGCCAAGGGAGCCGCGCAGCTTCGGCGGCGAGAGTTCCGCGGCATACACGGGCACTGCGACGGACGTGGCGCCCATGGCCGCGCCCGCGATAATGCGGCCCGCCGCGAAGCCCATCAACGACGACGCGCACGCGACGATGACGTAGCCCGCCACCCAAAGTGCTGAGACCGCTATCAGGAACGGCCGTCGTCCATACGTATCCAGCAGGCGCCCGGCGCCCGCCGAGGCGAGCAGCGCCCCCAGCGGCGCCGCCGACGCCACGAACGACGCTTCCGCGCAGAGGTCCGCGCCGTCGCACAAATCCACCGCGTCGATCATCGATTGTAAAGTGGCACCGGTGAACGCGACCGTATACCCGAAGTCGAACGCGTGGAGATTGACGAGCGCCGTGCGCAGGACGTGGTCCCATGCACTTACCATCATGGACGGTGGGGGCAGCCGATCACTGTACATTGACTGTGGCTCTGCAGCAGCACGCTACCAGCCGATCACTGTAGCTCGACTGCGGCCGCTGCAGCAGTGCTCCTGGTGGTCTGCGCGACGGCGTGGGGCAGCCGAATCACTGCAGCTTGACAGTGGCGTCTCACGCGGAGAGCAGATTCCCATCTCTGGTCCAAGCTTGGCAGCACAGCTTGTACTAGAAAGCTTGGCTAAAGCAACCACTCCGGGCAGTTGGCGGGGAGTCGCGTCCGGCCCATAGCTGCCAAAAGTAATAAGACCTTCAGTGCACGGGTTTATGCGGGAGAGCGCTGGCTTGTGCCTCGCTGCCCTCGGCCCTCCTGGGATCGTGCTGCCTCGCCGCCCTTCGAAGGCTGCCCCTCCCTCGCCGCCCTTCGAAGGCTGCCCCTCCGCCCAAAATAGAATACAGCCGAGACCGCCACAAATAAGAACCCGCAGTCTCTTGGGTTTGCCATTTCCTCCCTGCTCCATCCTAAGCTGTCCCTGTGCCATGTACTTCGACGCCGCCACCACCCTGGACGCCGTCACGGGCGGTCCCATCCGCTGCGAAGCGTATAAGCCGGTAGCCCGCAGCGGCCTGTTGACCTGGCACCCGGGGCGCGAGATCACGACGATGGTCGGCTCCTACCGCGTCTCGGACGGCAACCTGGGCTGCGGGTGGCCCGTGGACCTGAAGCCGGAGCTCAGGCGCGAACGCGAGGCGCTCCGGACGCGGCTCGGCACGGCAGAGGGCCGCATGCGCGACGTCGAGGCAAAATTATTGGAGCGCCGGGTCACCAAGAGCCGGCCCGCGACGGCGGCGGCGTCCCCGAAGTCCGTGGTCGACTACGAGGAAGACACGCCGCGGCCCGCGTACCCGCGCCGCCGGCCCGGGACGGCGCCGATAAAGACTCTGCCCTCTGGCTTCGGCACGCAGCGCCAGTCCACCAAGGCGAGCCACCACGGCACGAAGTTCGGCAGGGCCGACGAGCGGACGCTGCCCGACCGCTACTGGCCGCTGACCAAGAACCGTGGCGGCGGCCAGGCCGCCGGGTTTTCCGAACCCGTGCGACCCATGGGCACGAAGCATCCCACTCGTGCCACGGCGCCCGTCTCCAAGATCAAGGCGCCGGTCCGCCGGGACCGCATGACGCACTTCCACTGGTACGACGACATGCCAGCAAGAAATATGGGCCAGACCAAAGTGCGTCGACCCAAGGAATACGAGCCTCGCCTGCGAGCGCCCGTCATCGCCACGACGCACCAACGGACCGGTTTCATACGCCCGCCCCCCAAGCGCGCCGGAGCCGGAGTGACCGTCCTCTCGCCGCCCTACGCCATGCGCCGGAAATAGCCATCCTATCCTAGTAGTTCCTTGTGAATTTATCAAATAGTGTGCACATGGGGTGGTTCCTTCTGCAGGAGGACCGCTTTCTGCGCCGTTTCAGGCGAACAGCCGCGCGGCGAGTTGCGCGGCGGCGATGAGCAAGTGAGAGGTTCGTCAGGCGAGGGTTGTGGCGAGACGGAGGAACTCGACTGAGGGCCCCTCGCCGGGCGACGGCTCGGCGGGCGGCGGGCGCGGGCGGGACACGCGGCGGCGCAGGCTAGCGAGCGTGTGGGCCCCCTTTTCGAGGTGGCTGTGGATGGTCCCGACCCGATCGCCCACGGCCGTGCGCTCGCCACGCGACACAAAGGAGACGTAGAAGAGCGCGCGCGTCTCGGCCGACTCGTTCGCGCCGCCGCAGTGCAACGCGCGCGAGTCCATGACCAGCGCCTCGCCGGCGCAGAGTGACGCGACCGTCGGTCGCCAGCCGCTAGCAAGCGCGGTCCACGTGTCGTCATCCGGGCCGCAATCCCGCAAACCCTCGTGGGCGCGTTCGCGGTGGGTGCCCAGCAGGACCATCGTAGGTCCCATGGGCCGCGTCACGTCCTGCAGCGCCATAAAACAAGTGTGCGAGGTAGGGCGTGGCGAAAAGGGCGTGTCGGAGTGGATCGACTGGGGCGGCGCCCCAGGCGAACTGACGAGTACGGCCAATTCGAACAGCTCCGCGTCGTCGCCGGCGAGCGCGGCCAGCGCGTCCCCGCTCGCCGTGCCTTCCGCCAGCATGCCGCGCAGCGCGGCACGCACTGCCGGCGCGCCAAGCGGTAGGGGCAGGTCCAAACGCGTCTCCGGCCCGCCCGGCGCAGCAGAGACGCACCAGTCCACGACGGGGCGGCTGCCGCTGGCCACCGTCCTGAGGACGAAGGCGCGGAGTGTCTCTATTTCCGCCGCGCTGCAACCCGTCTTGACTCGTGCAGCGCCGTCGCGCCGAACATCGTCGCACGCCGCTACACTCGGCACCATGACGGCGGCGCGCGGCGTGATCGTCGCATGTTCGCGTTGCGCCCGGGCGAGCTGCGCCTCGAGCGTCGGTTGCACGTCGGCGGCGTCCATTGAGTCACGGTCGTATGGACGAGTAATCAACCGATGTGCCGTTTTTGGTCGTGACCACACTGCTCCGCAGAGTGGACACGAATGAAATTCACAGCACGTGGGTCGTCAGGCGTGTCAGAAGCAACGATTCACGTGCACGCGCTTCGTATATGCAACGCTTCGCAGGTACGTGAGCGTAAAAGTAAAAACGCGATACGAAACCCGCACGAAGATGGACAAGTTGCAAACCCGCAACGCCGCCGCCGCGATTTATTATCAATAACTATCAAGTTGACAATTTACGTTAGGGTTGTTTTCCCATTGGTAGGCAGCAGGGGGGGGGGACGAACGATGTCAGCGCGAGCCGCCTCAGGGGCGCATCGGCACTGTGTTGGAGGAGGAGAAGTGCTCCTCGTCCATGGGCGACAGCGGCGCCACGGGCGGCCCGACCATCAGCTTGCGGTAGCTGAGGCCGAAGAGCGGCGACGCGCCCATCGGGTCCACGCGCCGCGGCGAGGCCGCCGGGCGTTGTTGAGGCACCCGGGGCGCGTCGTCGGCGCGCGGCGACGGGAAGCCCGCTTGCCGTGACTGCTTGGGCGCGTCGTCACTAATGAAGAGCCGGCCCGGCGAGTAGTCGCGCTTGTGGCTCAGGCCGGGCGGGCCCAGCGAGGGCGGCGGCCCCCACTGAGCGGCGGCTGG
>Ga0114994_10003722_pt1 | contig 11122 bp, 9 predicted proteins | sample ArcticOcean_MG_C_9_FD_87043 | JGI IMG/M metagenome (GOLD analysis project Ga0114994, IMG submission 87043) | Marine microbial communities from western Arctic Ocean - ArcticOcean_MG_CB2_152 | ecosystem: Environmental > Aquatic > Marine > Oceanic | place: Arctic Ocean: Canada Basin | collected... | reverse complement strand
TCCAGCCATCGGCTGTTTGATACGCTTGATAGGGCGTGTTAAGCGGATGGGCTGAGCCCAATGCTCCGGGGCAATCACCCGTGGCAAAGGCAATAGCTGAATGCCAGTAGCTAAATGTAATCCCTGTTTCATAAAGCGACGTATCAACCATTTGGCCAACGCCAGTTTGACTGCGGCTATGCAGTGCAGCAGCAACGCCCATGGCAGCCAAAATACCCGCTGTAATATCGGTTACGGGCGCGCCGACTTTAACCGGTGGACGGCCATCGCCTTCACCGGTGTAGCTCATTAAACCGCTCATGCCTTGGGCGATTAAATCGAAACCACCGCGCTCTGCATAGGGGCCTGTTCGTCCATAACCTGAAACCGCACAGTAAATCAGGCGCGGATGGCGTTTGTGTAATTCTTCATATCCGAAGCCTAATTTTTCCATCGTATCGTGACGATAATTTTCAATCATCACATCGGCATCAGATAAAAGGCGTTCAAGCGCTTCTTTGCCTTCTTGGCTTTTAAGATCAAGTGATATGCCCCGCTTGTTGCGGTTCATCATCATAAAAGCATGAGAATCTCCGCCGTATTCAGCTGGAGAAAAAGCATCTTGGCGCAAGTCATCACCATTGGGTGCGCGCTCAACCTTAATCACGTCTGCTCCCATATCTGCTAACATGCGCCCACACGTTGGCCCCGCCATCACATGGGCAAGTTCAATCACTTTAACGCCCGCGAGCGGACCTGTGGCTATATCAGAAGGCATTTTATATCCTTATTTGAGTGAATTTATGAAAAATCAAACCCTTGATCTTTTAATTCTTTGCGAAGATTTGCACGCGGCTCGGGTGAAAACTTTTTTGCAATATCGTGGGTCCACGAATCTGTAGTCGTTGGTTTGTTTATTGATATGTAGTGCGCCGACAAATCTCGGTCGTAGGTGTTTAAGAGTGCGTCTGGGGTTTGCCCGTTCTCGTGATTTCCGTATTGTTCGTGATGAACCATGGCGGCTTGAGCCATCCGGGGCTTTTGTGGTGGTTCTTCAGCGGGCCAGCCTAAACACATGCCAAAAGCACAAAAAACCTGTTTGGGAAGGTTGAGAATTTTTGCAGTTTCAGACGCATTATTACGAACAGCCCCAATCATTAGACCTTTTAGCCCTAATGATTCAGCAACCAGTGATGCCGACATGCCAACCAGCGTCGCATCAATGGAAGCAACCAAACCTGTTTCTAAGCTGTTCACCTCAATCGATCCGCCGTTCATTTTCATAGCCGCTTGAATGCGGGTTAAGTCGGCACAAAAGGCTAGAAATACGGGTGTATTGGCTACATGTTTTTGGCCCCCCGTAACAGCAGAAAGCTTTTGTAATGTGTCATGATCGCGAACAACGACAACGCTATAGGCCTGAATGTTCGATGAGGTTGGAGCGCGAAATGCGGCTTCCAAAATAGCATCAACCATTATTTGTGCGACGGGTTTGTCCGCGTATTTACGAACACTCACTCGATTGAGGAGTAAATCGATGGTTTCGCTTGTGTAAGAGCTGAGGTCAGGCATCAAGTGGGTCCGGTTCAATTGGTGAAAAAAAACGCCTATTCCTCTTAGACTTGCCAAACGTATAAGACAATAAGAGGTTCTGTATTTTTGGGTTACGACGCAGATTTTTGACTAACAAGGGCTTCACGGTGGAAAATGTAAACGCCTGTCACGGTGATGATACCTGCGCCGAGCATCGTCGTCCACGCAGGGATAATATTCCACAAAACCAAATCAAATCCAATTGCCCATATAATGCCCGTATAATTGAACGGGCTTACGACTGATGCTTTGGCATACTTAAGTGCCGTGGACATAAGCATTTGCCCTAATGCACCCGAAATACCAATGCCCAAAGTCAAAATAAGCATGCGGGGCGTTGGTGTTTGCCAAACCCACGGCTGGATACACGCAGTAATGGTCATGCAGACTGCCATGAAAATGAAGGTAACAGTGTAGGGGCTTTCTGTTGCCCCCAGTTTACGCATGAACAAAATAGTGCTGGCCCAACAGCCCGTTGCGGCAACGGCAATTAGGGACGTAACATGAAAATTTCCGGCTGGGTCGATGGCAATAATGACACCTAAAAAGCCAATAAGAACTGCAACCCAACGGCGGATTCCAACGCGCTCACTTAAAAATAAGACGGCAAAAATCGTCACAAACAAAGGGACAGCTTGGGATATAACCATCACATCGCCGACCGTCATGCGCTGAAAGGCGTAAAAATAAAGGATGTTACCCAGCGTCCCCGCTAGTGATCTCATGAGATGCAGTCCGGGGCGCTTGGTTTTTAAAAGTGACAGTCCCCCTGCTTTCATTAAAAAAGGAAAAATTAACATCATTGCAATTAAGCTACGCATAAAGGTGATTTGCGTTGGGTGATATGAAGTCCCAATCATTTTCACCATGACATTCATACCCGTCAATATGGCGACGGCCATGATCATCATAATGATCCCCATAGTTGATTTGTTTTCAGTCATGAATCAGGGCTCATGTATCTTGTTGTGTTCGTTTATAATTTTAGAAGAGATAGAAATTTTGGAAGTTGAACGTTTATTCAAATTTGATCCGCCTACATAAGGAGTAGAATTTTCCAATTGAGATTAGAAGTAAAGACCTTTGATGATTGATGTATCAAAATAATTTTTAAAGTGTGTTTTATGGTTTTGTTTTTGCATTCGGGTGGGGATGCCCCCTATTCTCTTTTTAATGTTGGAATTTAATAAAAAGAGGTAATAATGACACATCCTACAAACCGCGATTGGTTAGCTCAAATTCAGGAAGAAACACTTGAGCCAAACTTGCCTATTTGCGACCCACATCATCATCTTTGGGAATTTCGCACGGAGCGTTCTGCTCCCCAGTATTTGATCAATGATATTTTGGACGACATTAATTGTGGCCATAATATTGTCTCTACTGTGTTCATTGAATGTGGTGCGATGTGGAAAGCCGATGGCCCAAAAGATATGGTCGTGATTGGTGAAACTGAGTTTGTAAACGGTATTGCAGCCATGAGCGCATCCGGTTTGTATGGCCCCTGCAAGATTGCCGCAGGTATTGTATGCACTGCTGATTTGATGCTTGGTGCCGACGTAAGCCAAGTTTTAGACGCGCAAATTGCTGCTGGCGGTGGCCGGGTTAGGGGCATCAGATATGGCCTTGTTTGGGACCCCAGCGGATCAACCACGCAAGGCCGCATGAAGCCTCCTCAGCACTTGATGTATGACGCAACATTCCGACTAGGGTTTGCAGAGCTTGCAAAGCGTGACTTGAGCTTTGAAGCTTGGTGCTACCATACGCAAATACCTGATGTTATCGATTTAGCCAAAGCGTTCCCAGATACAACAATCATCCTTGATCATTTCGGCGGCCCCTTAGGCGTCGGGCCTTTTCAAGGCAAATCTGATGAAGTGTTCGCGGATTGGCAGAAAAACATTAAAGAGCTGGCGAAATGTCAGAACGTGGTCGCTAAATTAGGTGGCATTAACATGATCGAGAATGGTTTTGGTTGGCACGAGCAACCCAAACCACCAACCAGTCAAGAATTAATGCAAGCAACGCGCCATTATTATGATTTTACAATCGAGCAATTTGGCATTGATCGCTGCATGTTCGAATCGAATTTTCCTGTTGATCAGGTAACATGTAATTATAATACGCTGTGGAATTCGTTCAAACGCTTAACGGGAACCTATTCCGCCGACGAAAAATCCCGTTTGTACCATGATACAGCAACGCGGATTTATCGTTTATAGAAAAGGGTAATTTATCTTGCTTTTAAGGTCGGTGGCTTATTGTCCCCGGCCTTTTTTATGTTTGAGTTTCCGTTGGGGGAACAAAAAGCTCTGGCCGTTCAGATGGAATGGCTTCGATGTATAAGGATTGTGATGGGAATGCAAAGCCAGAACCTGCGCCTTCAACAATCTGTTTGATGCGAAATGCGAGCTGCTCTTTGATCTCAAGCCACTCGCCCCAGTTCGTTGTTTTGGTAAAGCAATACAACATGATATCGATTGAAGAATCGCTAAATCGATCTATACGAACGAAGGTCGAGACGTCTTTGGGCGATGCAAATTCAGGGGATTCAACAATATAATGCTCCATTTCATCTCGAATTTGGCGCAATTGATCTACCGTTGTGCGGTATTCAACGCCAATTTTCCAATAAATTCGGCGATGCGTCATCCCTGAAAAATTGGTGACTGCTGTATCTGACAGGTTTGTATTTGGCACCATCACGGGCGCTTTGTCGAAGCGACGAATGATTGTTGATCTGAAACCAATATTTTCAACAGTGCCTTCAACAACCCCTTCAACCCGAATCCAATCGCCTTTACGAAACCGCTTTTCTCCAAGGATCAACATCCCTGCAATCAGATTTTTAAACAGATCTTGTGCACCCAAAGCCACAGCAACACCGAACAATCCCGCACCGGCAATGATTGGGGCCACTTGAATGCCCCAAATTTGTAAGATCGTTGCTGCACCAATTAACATGACAGCAATTCGGATGGCCTTGATTAGCCATTCTACAAGTTCTGGGGTGAATACCTTTTCCAGCCGGGTCATTAAGTGGCTTATGGGCCTAAGAACACGAACGAATCCCCAAAAAATGGTGAAAGCAATAAGTGAGCGCACTGCATTGTCAGCAATTTCAGCGTAAATGCCGACAAGTTGTAAATGTTGTGTCGCAAAGAAAACACCAAGCACGACGGGAATAAACCGAATGGGTTCCTCTAGAATACTAACGGCGGCATCATCAAGAAGAGTGCTGGTTTTTTTTACAACGGATTTAATCCACAAAAGAATAAACTGGGTGAACAGTTTGCGAACTAGCAAAAAGCCAATGAAAATACCTGTTGCAGCCAAAATGCGGCCCATGTCTGTTCCGGCGACGTCATTTTTCCAAACGTCGACAACCAGAGCCCAAAATTCGATTAAGTTGTCCATAGTACCCCTCAATATATTTAGTAATGACTGACATACCCTGTTTGCTCGGTAATTGAAAAAGAATTGCCTTAAATCAGGTCGATCAATGCCTTATGCTTTATGTCCTGCTGATAAAAGTTTATGCAAGCCTATCTTTTGATGAATATGATTTTATATGAAAATAAAACATCAAGGCCTCGGATTCACGGAGTTTATTGTTCTAATGGCGTTAATGACGTCATTAGCGGCAATGTCGATTGATGCAATGCTGCCAGCCTTATCAATGATTGCGGATGATTTGGGAGCTGAAAATAATGAACAACAATATGTCGTTTCAGCATTTTTATTATCATTCGGCATTGCGCAAATGTTTTTTGGCCCACTGTCGGATTCTTTAGGCCGAAAACCCATTATCTATGTTGGCATTGGGGTTTATGTGCTGGGCAGTATCATTTGTATATTTGCTTCCGATTTTTCTGATATTTTAATTGGTCGTGCCCTTCAGGGATTTGGTGCTGGCGGACCGCGTGTTACGATCATTGCCTTGGTTCGCGATAAATACAAAGGCAATGATATGGCCCGGGTTATGTCGTTGGTTATGATGGTCTTTATTATGGCACCCATTCTGGCCCCAACAATTGGCCAAGTGATTTTACTATTTGCTGAGTGGCAGTGGATTTTTGTTTTTCTAATTGTTTTAGCTGTGTCGTCCGTCATTTGGCTAGCGTTCCGCCAACCTGAAACATTATCTGAAGATAATCGCCGCCCCTTTTCTGTGTTACGGATTGGCATGACTGTGCTTGAGATTTTACGTATCCGAGAATCAATTGGGTACACCCTAATGTCGGGCCTGATGTTTAGCGCTTTCGTTGGTTATTTAAGTTCAGCCCAACAAGTTTTTCAAATAACCTACAAACTTGGCGATCTCTTCCCTTTGTATTTTGCTGCCTTGGCCTCTGGTTTAGGTCTAGCTTCATATTTAAACTCAAAGTTGGTACATAAATTTGGAATGCGCCGTTTGTGCCGGGCGGCATCAATTTTGATTTGCTGTTTGACGGTTGTCTTTGTTGGCGTGGTTTATGAGATGAACGGCATACCTCCTTTGTTTTTATTTATGGCTTTTATGATGCCTGCCTTTTTTTGCTTTGGAATTTTGTATGGGAACTTTGTTGCCCTTGCAATGGAACCTTTAGGACATATTGCAGGTGTCGGTGCATCTGTGGTGGGGTCTATATCATCTTTAATTTCTGTCCCACTTGGTGCACTCATAGGACAGCAATTTAATGGTACCGTTTTGCCGCTTGTCATTGGGTTTTCTGTTTTTTCGGTTACTACTTTTGGGCTGATGTGTTGGGTCGAATATGGTAGAAAAAAACTCTGATTCGGATGTTAAATTGATCACTGCTTTGCCTTTAAAAATTTAGTACTCATCTTTTTAAAGCAAAGGTCATCGGAAAATTATATTAGTTGCGTCCGCTAACCATCGCGAAATGGTTTTTGTTGGTCAACGTTGTCGGTATGCTTCAAAATAATATTTCGATTACATTTATTCAACAAATAGAAAGTAATTGGTCCACCATGCCAACAAAACGCAATCCACTTAAACTGAACAAGCTTCAATTACGAACCCTCGCTTTGGTGCAAGTTTTGGCGGGCGATGAACGTGCTTGCGAACACGATGAGGCTACCGGTGAAGTGACAATCAACCACCTTCCTAACGCCCACGGGGATCACGTTCATATTGGGGCGTTTTCTGTTTCAGCACGGGATGCCAGCGGTCTTGAGAACCCGGCGGTTTGGACAGCGCTAAGCCGTAAAGGCTTGGTGCGGGTTGGGTTGGCTGATGCTATTACGCTAACCCCAATGGGGCTTTCATATGATACGGGGTTGAGTGAGCAGTTTATTCAAGAATCAGATCATTAAGTAAGTATCTAATTCTTTAAATCCACTTATCGCCTAAAATCACCAAGATTATACCAAGTACAATAAGCCCAATTGTCCCAACGGTTCGCCACGTGATGGTTTCGCGTTTGAAAACAAAAAAACCTAGCGCCATGGCAAACATAGGCGAGCAAGCAACAACAGGGGCTACAGTTAGCAACTCTCCCATTTGCAATGCTGAATTAAGTGAATAGATCGACAATCCACTAATCAAACCGGCAAGGGAAAAATATACGTACCCCTTGTTCATTTTTGGAAATTTTTGGCCTTGAACTTTATAGGCAGTAAAAGCAACGAATGAAGATACCGTATAGGCGACTAACCCAGGATATAATGCGTTGGGGGCTGTTTCCATACCGATCATTGTTAGCGGATGCCCAAGAGCACGAAAAAATGCAGCTCCTATGGGGAATAAGATGGCCCAAAGAGGCCAACCACGTTTGAGGCTACCAGACTTTAAACTGGCCATTATAACACCTGAGACTACGGCTCCTGTGCCCAATGCAATCGACAACGTGATGTTTTCATCGAGCATTAATATTGCAAAGCCAGCAGCAAACAGAGGGGTGGTCGCTGCTAATCCACTGGTTAAGCTGGGGCCTAAGGTCTTAATTCCAAGTACTGCAAGATATTGAGACAATGCGGGACGAAAAAGCCCAACTACAGCAAATAACAGCGTACCCGTTGTTAGTATATATGCCGATTCTAAATAAAGCGGAGATATGAGCCAATAAACGAAAGCAGTTGTGGAAATTGAAACCAAAGTCGCAGTTTTAGGGTCTGCAAACTGTAAACCAAGATTTTGAATTTGTATTGATAGAGCGAAAAGAAAGGCTGAAAGGACAGCAAGAATGATTGGAAGCGTGTCCGGTTGAATGGTCAATGTTATTTTTTAAAAGGGGCTGAAAATAATGAGTTTAACATTTTTTGTCACCGATCTTTTATGTTTTGACGGTTGAACTTTATGTAAAAAAATGAGCGCACCAATTTATGCATAGCTAGCCTGATGATATGGCATTCGTAATTCGCACTATAATCCCTTATCTACCGATTTTAGATAAAAAACAACCGAAACCAAGGAATTAAAAAAGGACGATAACTCTTCAATCGTTATAGCATTCCGGGCGGACGCTAACTTATTATTTGTCGTATTTGTTATCATCGCTATCGCAATTACTAAATAATCTGCCTGCTATTTAATTGCGAATTGTGATGTTGGGCATGCTTTCTATTGAGTTTCAAATACCTAAATCAGAGAGCTAACGTGAAAAGACCCGTATCTCGCCAAATGGCTCGAAGACAATGTGCCAGAGGTACTGGCTGTGTTCCTTACCAGACCCTCTTCACCGCCCTGAGTACCTCCAATCCCATTGAGCATGGCATCCAGTAAAAACTTAAGCGGCGCACTCGCATGGTCCGGGTCTTTTCGAACATAGAACTTCTCAAACGCTTCGTCTCTGACGTTCTCGTCAAGATCGACGACAAATGGGTCGCTGCCGAAAAGGGATATATCAAATGGGAATTACAGGATGACTTGATCAAGTCAAATCCAAATTTCTAGATGTCAGGTTGCTTAATCCGTTCTAGCAGAACCTGCTTCATTCTACATGGTTGTTCACTCATATATTTGCGATATTATAATGCACTTTATTTGAATTAGGTACAATTTGATGACATGCCTGCGGAAGATTAGCATAAGAACCTTCATTATGATGCTAAGTTTCTTTACATTTATTTGTTTGTTTAGTTCATCATCCATAGCCAAAACATGCCAACTTGATATTGCGGCTCCAGCCGTAACCCTCAGTACTTTTGAGGGAAAAATAAAGATTAGTAATGGTCACAGTAGCCGACAATTAGGCACAAAGTTTGGTGGCCATGGCAAGATGAATCTACGCGCCGGATGGGTAACGCGGGGCTTAACTAAAACACAGTTGGAAAGCCAAATTGAGGTTAGCATCAGATATCGCCAAATTTCTAAAAATCGTTTTTGTATTGGTTTATCAAAGGTTGCAGCACGGGTTGGCTATCGTCATTTTAAGGTTTTTGTTGCCCGTAAATTGAAGCCTGGGAGTTGTGAATACAAAACAACGATGGCTCATGAGCAAAACCACGTATCCATATATCGGGATCAATTACAAAAATACCTCCCCCGATTTAAGCAGCAATTGAACAAATCATCAATCGGGTTAAAGCCTATTATTTCAAGTTCATCTGCAGTTGGACATCAATATTTTTTACGAAAATTAAATTCAGGGTTCAAACGTGTATTTAAACAAATGAATAAAGAAACAGATCGCAAGCAAGGGCGCATGGACACAGCCAAAAACTACCGCAGAGAACAAGCCCTCTGCCCTGACCGCTAAAACATAACCGGAACGCATGTTCATTCGTTAATGTGATCTTCCAACAATTTCTATCCTCTATTTAAGGCTTCTACCTTTAACTATGGCCTCTCCACCAAACCGGTCCCTAACCGCGTCCATGGCGCGTTCAATGTCGGCGCGCTCTTGGCGTTTGGGGTCTAAAAAATCGGGTTGGTCGGCTTGCTCAGAGGCGCACAAGCGGGTTGCGCCGACACCAATTAAACGAAATTTGCGCCCAGAAATTTCAGGCTCTAATAAATCTTTTGCGACGCGATAGATTTCTTCAGCTAATTGGGTGGGAGATGACAGGCTGCGCGAGCGTGTGATTTGTTTAAAATCGGATTGTTTAAGTTTGAGCGTCACCCCGCCGCCAGCGTAATCTTCAGTTTTTAGGCGCTTTGAGACTTTTTCACATAAGGGCCAAAGGCGTTGCAACAGATTCTCTTGATCGCTGATGTCTATATTGAAGGTGGTTTCAGCTGAAATGGATTTTGTGTATGATGATGGAGTTATGGTGCGAGAATCTTGGCCTCGAGCGAAATTGTAGAGCCGTTGGCCAATGACGCCGTAGCGTTTGACGAGTGTTGTCTCGTCGAAACGACGAAGCTGCCCTATGGTATCAATGCCGTCCTTGGCCATTTTTTTTTGTAATACCTTGCCAACCCCCCACAACAAACCGACCGGTTTATCGGTTAAAAATTCCATCGCCTTGGATTGCCCTATAATTGAAAACCCACGTGGTTTGTCTAAGTCTGATGCGATTTTAGCTAAAAATTTATTAAAACTCAGACCAATTGATGCGCTAATCCCAACTTCATTTTCTATGCGCTTAATCAGTTTAATAAGAGTTTGAGCCGGGGTTGCTTTGTGTAGCTTTTCAGTGCCGCTTAAATCCAAAAAAGCTTCATCAATGGAGATCGGCTCTATTTGGGGTGTTGTTTCAGTCATGAGTGCACGCACTTGCATCCCAACAATTTTATATTTTTCCATGTTGGGGGGGATAATAACGGCATTGGGGCAGCGCTTTAATGCTTCAAACATCGGCATGGCTGAGCGCACACCTTTTATGCGTGCCACATAACAACACGCAGCAACAACGCCGCGCTTTCCGCCCCCAACAATAACCTCTTTACCTCTGATGCTTGGATCGTCGCGCTTTTCAACGCTAGCAAAAAAAGCATCACAATCTACATGAGCAGTGCTTAGGCTATTCAACTCTTCATGTTCGATCAGGCGTGTTGATCCACATTCTGGGCATTCAGACAGCTTCAGGCTCTGATCTATGGGGATAGCGCAATCGCGACACAAAATTGGCATTATATCGAGCTTAAAGAGTTTCGGTTCTATGAACAACATAGGCCTTTATCGAAGGACCTTCCAGAGGGGTGAATTCCGATAACTGAATTAACAAGTATTGCGCTATGGCTCTAGATATCTGACAATTCAATATATTGTAATTTATTCTTGTAGGCCATTGATTTATGAGTGAAAAGTTAGTTTCTCCACAGACTGAAATGGACCCTTTGCAGGATGCATTGATGGACGTACGTCAGATGCGCGAAACCATTGAAGCCTTGCGGGGGGAAATGGAAAGTATTTCGTTCCTAAAAGAACAAGCCGTCCAAGAAGCTAAGGCTTTGTCGTATGATGAAATTAAGCAATTAAAAGATACATCGGGTGCGCTTAGAGAATCACTTGATGATTTAAATTTTGATAAAACGCAGGCTGTGCAAGCTGCAGTGGCAATATCACACGATGAAATTGTTCAACTAAAAGATACAGCATCGGCTTTGCGTGAAACACTGGAAGAAGTAGGTTTCGAGAAAGATCGGTTGATTCAAGAAGCC
>Ga0114994_10003718_pt1 | contig 11131 bp, 17 predicted proteins | sample ArcticOcean_MG_C_9_FD_87043 | JGI IMG/M metagenome (GOLD analysis project Ga0114994, IMG submission 87043) | Marine microbial communities from western Arctic Ocean - ArcticOcean_MG_CB2_152 | ecosystem: Environmental > Aquatic > Marine > Oceanic | place: Arctic Ocean: Canada Basin | collected... | reverse complement strand
TCTCATAGTATTTTAACCGCTATTGCTACTAACGTTGTAACTAAAGATGTAAATGTAATGCCTACTATAGCAATAATCCAATTTTCTAATTTATTAAGTCGTTCTTTTGTTATATCTTTGAACTCCCTTAACTCTGATGTGATACTTTCTATTCTAAGCATATCAGCAATTATATGGGCTTCAATATTTCCAGATGCTACATAAGGTTTAGTCTGAAGTAGTTGTGCTTCTTGTGGATCTATTTTTTTAGGCATGTTATAATACTCTCTATAATAAGTCTTGTTTACTAAATTCCATATTTATTGTTGATTTAGTATCTATAGTTCCATCATTTAGTACTATAGCATTTAGTTCGTCTGTTAATGTAGTTACTGTATGTACTTCGGCTCTATCAAATGCAAATTTAAAAATCCATCCTGCACCTGTTAAAGTTGGTGCGCCATAGTTTTCTAAAACATTTGCACCGGCTCCATTTAGTGCAACTGGGTTATTCATTACAACCGGTTGTGCTCTTAATCCAATTACCTGTACAACACTCTCAAAATCTTTTTGGCTTGCATCTGCATAGTCGCCTGTTTGTGTAATATCTAACGTGGTAAACAATGTGTAAAATTCAATATTTCCTGATAAGGATTCTGAACTTGCCATTGCTCCGTGTCTATTCTGTATTGCCATTCTGTGTGTCTCCGTTTTGCGTCTTCTTGCTGTTACTATTTATCATTTTTGTTTCAGACCGTACGGCCAAAAAAAATCCCCACGTAAAGTGAGGATCTTTTATAAAGTTTTAAAAACTTAGAATGTTACGTTAGCAATAACGTGTCCTGCAAGGTCACCATTTGCTAAGTTGTCTGCGCCTTCAACAATCATTTTGACTGTATCTGTTGTTACTGCACCAACTTTAAGTACTGATAAGTTTAAGTTTTGAACTGAACTTACTAATGCTGTTAGTTGTGTTGCTGAAATGTTTCCTGCTTGTTGTTGGAAAGACTTTAAAAATACGTCCTTACCAATAAATTCGCCGGCTACTGCCGCTCTTCTATCTACTTGTGCCATTTTATTCTCCTAATTAATGTAAACTGTTTTAACAGTTGTTACACTTATTTATCTATTTTATCATAAAAAAAGGCAGTGAAACTGCCTTTTTAAATGTTTAACTAAAACTTATGAAACTACTATGTTTGTTCCTAAAGTTACAGTTGCGCCACTAAAGTCATAACTGTTAGCAACTTGTGTTCCAATTGCTTGTAGTTGTTTCTGTACTGATGCCGCATCAAATTGACTTCCGTCAACTATAGCATGGATTTGTCCTGCTGATGCTGTTGGGATAACATACATTAATGGTTGAACGATTGAAAGTGTTCTTTCAACTGCTTCTCCATATGCGTCGTCTTCTGCTTGTAAGTCTGCGCCTGTGTCAACTAAAACTGCTACTAAGTTTGCTTTATTTACTAAAGTACCTGTTACAAATTCGGCTACACCGTTTCCGTTTCCTTTTGTTTGTGCCATTTTTATTCTCCTAAATGATTTAGTGTTCAGTATTCTGAACGTTACACTTATTTATCTTTTTTTAATGGTTTTTATTCTAAGAACGGCCTGCAGGGGCATTAAATGACTGAGCAATACGTTTGCCTATCTCAAAGCCGCTTGTTGCCGCTGTTGTTGGACCACGTAGATCCGGTTTTAGATTGCTTAGAGGACTAAGAAGTTCTTTTGCAGTTTTGCCTTTAACAGGTTGGTTATCATACTTTCGAGCATTCTGATTACCTGATTGGCCTCCACGTTGTTTCTTTTCTAATTTGTCTCTTACTAACTTGCTAATGCTATCGCCTGTATTTTTTTGGAATGCGTTATTTAATTCTTTATCAGCGTTGCCGTCGATGTTGCTTCGGGTAATTTCTCTTCTTACCATTGCTTCAGCGGCTGATTGAGCACTATCTACTGTTCTATGCTTAACATCATTTCTTGTAGCCTGAAAATAATAAGCAACTCTTTTTAAGTAAGGATCGTTTGAATTAAGCAATGCGGCATAGACCTGACTGGCTTCTACTTGTTGCTCGGCAGACATACCTGCTTCTAATATAATGTCGTTAATTTTCATTTTTGTCTCTTACGTCCACTTGCCCAGTATCCTGCTATTGCGCCGATACCTGTTCCTGCTTTTTTATATTTATCAACATTAGCGCCTGTACGTTGTGCAAGTTTGCCGCCTACATATCTACCAGCAACTGCTCCTGCTGTAGTTCCGGCTATACGTCTTGCTGTACTAACTTTATCAGGATTTTTTGCATACTTATCTGACACTGAATAACTTTTATATTTTACCATAGTAGTTAGTGGTGAGATCATTTCACTTGATCTACCTTTTCTACGGAATTCTTGTAGTATCTGAGTAGTAACGTATTGGCGTTGAGAATATTTTAATTTTTCCCAATCCATTAATAATCGACGCCACTGCTTGTATCGTGAATCTTTAATTTTTAATTGGCTTTCAAGTCTAAAGAGGTACGGTGATGCTTGTACATCTGTCATTGATCCATTTTTTAATTTAACAAAAAACTGGTGATGTGTTCTATTATTAAATGACAATGTTTTTAAGAAACTTTTACTTTCTATATTCCTATTAAGTTTTACTTTACTTGCAAACTTATCGTTAACAACATAAGCCAGCATGTATAAGTCTGTAGCATGTGTTCTAAACAAAGTATACGGTCCGTATAATGTTGTTTGCTTTGCATATTGTATTGCATAACTATTTTGCTTATCATCTTTGTAATACAAATATGTTGCTAATGATGTTAAGTATAATAAATCTGCAACGTCTCTGCCTGTGAGATTTTTAAATTGATTAGTTGTTCTAAACAATCTACTTTCGCATAATTCCTCATTGACCAATGTTAATTCCATATTATGCTCCAGGCCTCCCTGAACCAAAGTTTAGTCTACTAAACTCTAATCTGTCTACCAGTTTAAGTGCATTACCTATTCTATCAACTGCTACAAATCCTTCTTCGCTTGTTACAGCATAGCCATTATCTGTTTGTACAAACGTATCCATTTGTCTTATTTGTTCTAATTTTTTAACAATAATAATTTTTGATTGTATAATTTTTAAATATAGATCATATACACTAACAATACCAGGAACATGCTCTTTGATAAACTTAACACCTTGTACTAATTTATCGCTCATTTCATCTTGTTTTGCCTGAGTCTTATATCCATCTATTTTCTTTTGCATAAAGTTAATATACTTTTGTACAAAACCTTGTGCAAACTTAGTAGGCTCATCAAATGCACCTGCTCTAATATTATTATTTACATGAGCTTTTAATTGTTGCAAAAACTCTTTGCCTATTAAGTCAGTGCCTTTTTCTAACCATGCAAATGTTTGTGCATCTATAGTTTTTAAGTATTTGTCAGCGTCTGTTATAGACTGTAACATAGCATTACTTTCTTGCTTTGTTAATGTTACTGTACCACTTAGGTCTTTTATAAGTGCATCTCTGTGCCATACTTTACTGCTTGATCCTAATACACTACTATCAAAACCAAACTTAGCAGTTGTATCTGCAAGTGTTGGGCCTCCGGCGTATTCTGTATGCCACACAATACCCATATCAGCACTACTTATTTGTCCTGCTAATTCAGATTTTGCAGGAACAGTATATACAATAGTGTTAGGTTTAAATGCTATAACGTCTTCGCCACCAATATTTGTCATTTCTAAATCTTCTTTGGAAAAAAGCATGTCACCTTGTGCAACTGTATTCCAAGTTAATCCTTTTAAACTATCAAGTGCTGTAATTAATTTTTTTTGTAATCCTTCTGCTGGATGATTTCTTTTGATGTCATCAACCGTAAAATTCATTTTAGGATTTCTTGCAAATACACCTTTAGTGCCTACAAAAAATTTACCTGTTTGCGGATCTTTACCAGCAATGATGGCTGGAGCACCGTCCCATTTGGTTGTCATACTTATTGGTGCAGTTGTGTTGCCTTCGAGCATTTCATGTAAACTATATAGATAGTCTATTGCGTCTTTGGCACCTTGATGTCCTTTGTTAAAGATATTGTCTTCGAGATGTTCGAGGTGAGTATTTTTACCTTCAGCTTCAGATAAGGCTCCTTCAGTAAGTAGCCGGGTTATAAGAGGTTTAGAGATCTCAATGAATCTCATATTACTGTCCTGTTACTACTGTAAGCCGTGATTTAGCAATATTATATATTTGCTTGTTGTGTGAAACACTAACTTGTTCTGGGTCGCCATTTTGTGCTGGGCCTACTATTACTGCTGTTATTGTTTTTTTATTTTTTGCAATAAACTGGACAGTTTCTCCCCTCTGAAATGTATCATTACCTTTAGTTGTATTGTTAAATGTATCTTTGGTTTTGTTATATGCTGTACTAATTCCTTTGCCTATTCCTCTGCCTACTCCTTTAACGGTGTTGACTGCTAAGCCGGCTGTTCCGCCAATAACTCCGCCTACTGTGGCACCAACTGCCGCACCTGCTCGTTGGCCAATTGATCCGTCTGTTGTATCTTGCCCAAGTGCATGTCCTATCCTGCTTGTCATTGAACCTTTTTGGCTCTTTTGATATCCTTGCTTGTCAAAACCTGCTAATTTTAATAAGGCTTTATCAACAGTTGATCCCTGTTTAACAAAGTTATTGTTGCCTTTGGCTTGCCATTGGCCTACTGCTTTAATATAGTTATATGTTACATTGTTGTACTTGGTAGGTTTTGCACCAACTGTATCAATGTGCGTTGTAATGTCTTTTTTTCCAAATTCATTAATTTGTACAATTTCATTAATCAGCATAGTCGTCTCTCTGGGATTCTTTTATAATTTTTTTAATACCCCTGGAGAACTTTGTAGTGTCTTTACCTTTGATACTATTAAGTAATCTGTTGGTAAGATCTTTTGATTGGTCGGGACTGTAATATTCATTAATCTGATCAATTAAATTAATTGCACTTTCTATGATATGTTCAGCACGTGATTCGACCACATGGTTTCTGTCCTTATCAATAGAAATTTTATTTAATTCTTCAAGAATACTTCCTGTCTTTCTCAATTTACTTCTCCAAGTACTATATAGTAACTATTTATCATATAATTAAATTTAGATGTCGTTCTTTTTCAAGAACTCCCTCATGTTCATTGCTTGATCAATAGTATTCTTAACTTCTGGTTCGTCTGCCTTAATACTATTGCCTCGTTTTAACTGGTCTACTAACGAATTAGTTGTCATTGTCATTGCGTCTTCGTCACCGTCTTGTAAATCTTCAATTCTTAAAGTGTCAGGATTAAATCTTAAATCAACTTTACTGCCTACGCCGCTACTTGAACGTGTTTTCATAAACTGTATCTGATATCTTCCCTTTTCTCGCATAGCATTACTTGTAAATATACCCACAACATTATCTGCTGTTTGTATTTTACTAATGCCACCTGCAATATGATGATGATCAAATTCTATTTCTTCTACTGCACCCCTGTTTAACTGCGATGCTGTTACAAAAAGTAAATCTCTTTCCATTGCTAAGTTACGCAATTCCTCTGATACATATTTGTCTTTGATAAACAAATCACTACCACTTACTTTATTACTAATAGGCATCATAAGATCTAAATAATCAACAAGTAAACAATCTACTTTTTCACCAATTGATATTTCATATTCTCTTAAAAATACTCTTAAATCATTACAGTTAACACCATTAGGCATTTGTTTAACACGGAACTTACCAGCGCCTTTTCCTTTCATACGCACTTTTAAATCCACGTCATCCATGTTTCTCATTATTTCTTTAACACCAAAGCCACTAACCATGCTGTCAAGACGCATACTAATAAGTTGTTCACTAAGCTCTAAACTGATGTATACAACATTAAGTCCTGCAAGTGCCCAGTTAACACCAAAGTTTTGTAAGAATAAACTTTTGCCTGCACCAGACCCACCAGCAAAGATTGTCATCTCGCCTCTGTTCAGTCCGCCATACAGTTTCTGATCAATTCCTTTCCATCCTGTGCTTACTGCACCTGACTGATCTTTAATCCATTGTAATCTTGCTTTAGGGTCTTCAAAATATTCTAATCCTAAATCTTTAATAAGACCAACTTGACTTGCTTCTTTAATTTTGTTTTCTACAGTACCATAGTCTTGTTTTTCAAGTAAGTCTGTACTTTCAATAATTGCCTTTTCCAGCGCCTTGTGTCTACAAAATGTTTCGAACTCTTTCAAAAACCATTCATGATGATCAGGTGTAACATTAGGAATTGTTTCTAATTGTACATTTGCTACTGCACTAATCTGTTCTGGCGTCGGTATTGCATTATGTTGTTCGCTATGAGAAAGAAATAGTTCTACTGCTGGTCTATATTTCTGTAAGAAGAATTCAGGCTTCACAATATTAGAACACCTACTAAATAAATCAGGATCGCTTACTAAGAATCTTAAAAAAAGTTCCTGTGTTTCGTCGTTGTAATTTGTAATATCAGTCATATGTTCTTTCCTTCAGCACGTTTAATATATATCTATAAATAGTTTCATGGCCGGCACGATTTGGATGGAAATTTTCCATACTAACCTCTAACCCTTTAGCTATTTTACTAATTACATCATCAGTAAAATGTGTAAGATCTATTGTGTTTAGCATTTCGTTATAATAAGTTGCATTAGAATCGTTAGGGGTATAGTTCCTTGGGTCTGCTGTTTCGCTCATAGGAATAATTACATACTTGTCAATATTATTTTGTTTAAATACTGATTGCAGTAATATAACCTGTTCCATTGTACTTAACATAGATTTTTCTAAACTTTGATGCTTATATGCAACACTAAAATATTGTTTTTGCAAATCTTCGTACGGCTTTGCATCATTGTGATGACCTGCATTACTGGCCCATGGTCTGTCACGCCACTTATCATCAAAATTTGCCAGATCACGCAAACTGCCTATCCAAATATCCTTGTCTTCATCGTACCATTCACTGCGTTCGCAGTTTGTTAATTGTACAACGTATACTAACTCTTCTGGATTATCTTGCATGTTAATAAAATCAATAGTACGTCTAATTATTCTATGGTTTGAACAACCTGGGTATGAGTCGTTCTGTACTATCTCATGTTCTTGTTCAAAAAACGATGGCCAAAAAGGTCTAAATTTGTACGCCTCACCGGCTGTAAAACTGCATCCGTTTATATATAATTTCATTTAATGTCCATGTCCAAAATGTATTCCTAAAAACCATCCTATTGCAATAAAGATAGGACCTATAATAAACAAGTCTACTATCCAATGCAAAGCAATAGACAATGTTACAATTTCTTTCCAATGTAACTTACATACATTTTTCCAATGCTTTAACTTTTCTCTCATAACATTTTAGCCTTTACTCTTGCTTTTAATTGATTGCCAGTTGCATGTTGTATAATGCTACTAACTGTTGCTAACCTTCCGTATTTTAAAACAGCATCTGCGGCATCTTTAATATCAGTATGCCATGGCGGGAAACTTACTTCCCAATCGAGTGTTAATGCTTGTTCAATAAACTCTTTACCTGCGTTGTCTCTGTCCGGACATACTATTACTCTTTTATTTAATTTGTTAATTAAATGTGCCTGTTCGGCTGTAACATGATTGCCTTGTACAGCAATGCCGTCTATCATAATAGCATCAAACACTCCTTCAACAACAATTACTATTTCTCTTTTACTGTCTGCAAATCTATCAACATTAAATACATAACCTGGTTGCATTTTATGTAAGTACTTAGGTGTTGTTTTATCAGGTGGATTAATATGTCTACCTGTCCAGCCTACTAATTCGCCATTGTATGAGAAAGGAACTATAAGTCGTTGCTTGTATAAACTTTCATTAAAGTACAGCAATGGATATAGACCTAATAATCCTCTCTCAATAGCATATTGCCTAACTGGGTGTGTTTCGGGCAGGTCATCAACTGCAATAGTAGATTCTGGTAATACCTCTGTATTAAATTTTGAAACATTATAAACATAGTCTGACGTTTCTTCTACTTCAAGTTCTTCGCTATGTTTTAATAACTCTATTTGTATTTGGTGTACTTCTTTTGTATCAACACCTAACTTTTCTACAAGCTCTTTATACTTTTTGCCTAATGTTGGATTTGGTGCCCAGCCTGTTTTAAAATTACAATTAAAACAATTATAACTAATTTTAGCACCACTGCATATAACCCCGCCTCTCTTTCTTCTATCATTACACATAGGGCAATTCATAGTAACCCAGCCACTTGGAGTTTTGCTTGTTCTCACAGGCAGGTTGTCTAATAGGAGGCGATGCACTCGCTCAATAAGAAAGTCTATATCCATGTACTAATTATACAGGATAAATGTTAGAAAGTCAACTAATTTCTTACTTCAATTAAGTCAATAGTGCCAGAATTACCAACTGCAGGCTTATGCAATACTCTTAACCAGTTAGCATTTAATGTATAAGATTTATAAACTGTAGTACTGCTGGCACTTAAGGCAATGTTTGCATCAATAGTAAACCAATCAGTGCTAACGTCATCGCTATCAGGTGATGTTGCAATACAACTTGCTTGTACGTCAATATTACCAGTGTATGTAGTTGGGTGTATTGCAATGCTATGTAACCCGGATGAAAAGTTTCTATCCTGATTACCAAAGAATGCACTTGATGTAAAAATATTTGCAGTATCACTTGGTGTGGCCGCAACTTGCGTAAATGTGTTTGCTGTTTGTGTCGGAATTGGCGTTTGGTCAATTTGTTCTGTGATGTTAATCTGAAACTGAATATCGCTATTTTGATTTGTGTATACTGGACGATCGATACTATCAGCAGTTGTTCTTGCTATATACATCGTGTATAATCCTGCATTAACAGTTTTTAAGTCGCCATCATTAAGAACAAGTTTTACCTGTCCGACATTACTTGTGTGCTCTAACAACTTTTTAAGAATCCTTCTTTTAGTTGTTGGATCAATAAGGTACCCGTACAACTGGTCGGAGAAAACATTTTGTAGCTTTCTGTCTCTATCTCTAATGTTAAACATTAAATCGTTTGTTAAGCCTTTGTGGGCCGTTAAATTTCTATTGTTCATAGGTCTGTTATCCGTATAAATTCCCTCAGTGGTTATTACTAAGTCAATTGCATCTTCGTAAAGATATAGTTTGTGGTCGCCGTAGCTCATAATTTTAAACTCTTTATATTACAGTATTTATCACATCCTTAGGTAAATAGATACGTGGACAATAAAAAAGACTTAATCAAACTAACCGAAGAGAAATTCCCATACCTAACCGGCCTTAGTTATGCTGGCAATGATTATGTTGGTATTGTAGTAAACTATGATAATACCATTTGCACATTTTACGATTTAGATAATATCCCTACCGAATTACTTAAAAAAGCCATACTTCATTATGGTGAGACATGGTGGTGGGAATCTAACAGACAATTACCTATTGACGTGTTTCTTCATGTTGAAATGAAACCTTTTAGACCTTATTTAAGAACATTTATTATGAAAGATGTCGAAGTATTGTTTGGGCCAATGACTTCGTTGCAAAACTTAATTCGCAAAAGGATTAAACGACGTGGTGTGCAATTAGTTCGTAAGTCAGACTAACTTTCGCATATAAGATTTAACTGTACAACAATTGCTAATGCATATCCTATTGCATGACTATGCTTAAAAAAGTATTCGTCTGTTTTAACCCAAACTTCTTTTTCAATCTGTTCCCAACTTTTTCCAACTAAGTATCTTTTACCAGGTCTAATCATTGCAAGTATCATTGCAAGTTGTTCTATACTTGTAGGCTGGTGCTGTTTTACAATTTCATAATGCTTATTGATATGAAATAACTCTTCAACTATTTCTCTGTGTCCAAACAATTCCCACATAGGTACTGTAGCAACCAACTTATCCAAGTGTGCCTCATTTCTAATACCTTTATATACATGATTATTTAAAATATCTACTTTGAACCAACCGTCTTCTTCTGCTTGTTTATGCTCAATTGCACTATAGCCTTCAAGAGGGAAAGTATTAATATTTTGAAAGTAAACACCAGTATTATGCTTACTGTACATGCCCTTGTCATTAACAATACTTGCAGGGGTGCAATTGACTAACTTTAAAAAGTCATCTCTATTAGCCATATCAATGTCTACATCAAAATCAATTTTCATTTATACAGTAAACTCCACTTCATTAGTTTTTGTTTCTTAACTTCTATACGTTCTTGTATTAACTTATCATCAAGTAGTAGGCCATCTTTTAATATGTTAATCATACATAACACATCGCCTATTTCTTCTATAAGTTGTACAGTATCCTGTGGCTCGGCAAAACGTAACATCTTACTACATGCTTGTATTAGTTCACCACATTCTTCCATTGTGATTACTAACATTTCTTCTTTCTTCTTCATATCTTTTTATTTTTGAACTCTTCTGCAATAGGAAAGATTTCTGTAATAGCATCTGCTACAGCATGAGCTAATTCCATGTGCTCTAATTGTGTTCCGTTAGCACCACGTAATTCAATATAATGTATCCAACTACGCAATGTACCATTAACATACAGCCTGCTTAGTGTGTTTCCTTCCGGTAGTACTACTCTTGCCTGCTCTTTAGCAATACCATTGCTTAGAGCCCACGTGTATGCGTCTAAGGCGGCATCTACGACTCGTTGTTGCTTGTTTTTCCAAGTGCCCTGTAATACAGAATGGCCATCCATCTCAGGATCAAGTTCAATACTGTTCTGTCTGTTAACCGGATCTTGTAATCGTGCTTGTCTAATTTCAAAAGATAAACTCTGTGTTGGGTCAGCATAACGTTGACTAAACTCCTGGAAAGAGAATGACCTATGGCGTAACAGTTGTCTTGCTATGTCTCTGGTTGTTTCTATTTCCATACAAACACTTACCATTTCAAGTGGTGACCAATGTTTGTGTTTCATCAAATACTTCACAAGTTTTTCATTTGTAGTAGTATTGGCTTGATTCTCTGGGTTGCTTACTCTTGCACAATAGGCAATCAAGTCTAATGCATCTTGCGGGACCTCTACTTTAGGAGTTTGGCTGTGACTTATAATTGTTGCTTTCATAATTTTGC
>Ga0114994_10003716_pt1 | contig 11137 bp, 12 predicted proteins | sample ArcticOcean_MG_C_9_FD_87043 | JGI IMG/M metagenome (GOLD analysis project Ga0114994, IMG submission 87043) | Marine microbial communities from western Arctic Ocean - ArcticOcean_MG_CB2_152 | ecosystem: Environmental > Aquatic > Marine > Oceanic | place: Arctic Ocean: Canada Basin | collected... | reverse complement strand
TTCCCCGCAGTTACGAACGAAGCAGGCGCTCGGCTACATCGTAACCTCCGGAATGGAGAGCGAGTTCAGCTCAAGCAACAACGCTTTAGAGGACTACAACTTGACCAAATGCGACTCGCTCTATTTCTTGATTGTCAGCAAGAAGGTTTCACCGCTCGAGCTGGGCAAGCGCTTGGACAATTTCTTGACAACTTTCGAGAAAACCTTGGAGAGCATGGGCCAGGAAGAGGTGGACCAGCATTCGATGGCGCTTCAGAAGAAAATGATGGAGCCACATAAGAATCTAAACAGCGAGGCAAATGAGCATTTGGCGATGATCCGCAGGTGAGCGAGCGAAGCGAGCGAGCCTTGTGACAGAAGAATGCGAGGCGACGACTAACCCACTCCTAAACCACTCTTGCTCTCGTGCTTCGTTAAAAATGCGCCTCGCTTCATTTTGCTCGGCGCAGATTCAGCCCGATGATGCAAGGGAATCCGCCCTTCAAGATGTTTGATGAAATCGCGGAGGAATTCCCCAAGGTGACGAAGGGCGACGTGCTGGACGTCTACAGGAACCTTTGTTTGAAGGGAAGGGGTAACGGAAAAATGGTATCCTCCTTCGTTTACGGCAACAAATTTGTGTTGGACACGCAGGCCACGGCCCAGGGGAAGGGAAAAAAATTGTACTCGGTTGGAGAAATTCGGAAGTTTGGGAAAAGGTTGCCGACTTTTGCTTTGAGTAGCACGCGGCGAGGGGTTACAACAATAGCTGGTGCTGGTGCTAACGCTAACGGGAATGGTTACGACGGCCTGAAGGCAATATACGCGGTTAATAGACGTTCATTCCGGCTGGCCTTGGGAGGAGCTGTTGTGCTCGGCGTGTTTGCAATGTTCACACGAGGAAGAAAAAGTGATAATAAAAAGTGATTCTATTAACTCAACTCAACTCAACTCGGCAGTATCGACGCCCCACTAAACCAGTTCTTCAACAGAGCAATTTGGGAACCGCTGACCAGGATAAAAACCAACGTTTCAAACAGTGAAACCAAAGCCATACGCCCCTGTGAAACCTCCAAAGTCTCTTTGTGCACGCTCAATCTATGTCGCTCCTTCTTCTGCTTGTTTGAGATATCGTAAAATTTCCTTCTCAAACTGGAAATTAGATCCCTGAGCCCCCCCACATCGTCGTCCCCAATTGCACCAGTTTCCACAATGGGCCGCGGGTCAAAAGATTCATTCGGGACATGGCCGCCAGCATCAAGTTTCGCGAACTTTTTAGTTTTTGAGTCAAAGTTCGATCGGATGCCGATCTCGGCGTTCTTCGTGGCCCAGTTGGAGCCGACATTGTTGTAGACGCAAAACCGGTAAACTCCAGCAACCGGAGCTGTTATCGTGTGGAGGAACGAGTCACGGTCAGCTGCAGCTGCAGCTGTTGTGGACTGTTCCCCCTCCTCAACGATTTTAACCAAGTCCACGTCCTTCGAGAAGTACACGTTGTATCCATCCGGATAAATGTTGTTCAGTGAGCCGGAGTTGCCTGAGGTCTTCATCCTTGCATCGTTCTGTAAGATCTGCTTCGTATCACTATCTAGATCAGATATCGGGCCATCCAAATGAACATTCACAGTGAGGTCCTTCTTAGACATCACAAACAGATCAAATGTTAGGCTGGTGCCAGGTTCAGTCACAATGCTGAACAAACATTGAGATTGTTTTGGCCCGATCGAGTAACTGAGGGGCAGCACTGTTATAGGGTGGGTGCTAGGGAGAAAAAGAAAAAGAAAGAGCGATGCCCAGATTGCCATCATTTTGCTCCACATGTGTCAATGACTCAAGTGTTGCGTCAACTCCCCAAAAATATAAAAAATTGCGATATAGGTTGATGCCAACAACCTCACCCAACCTCAACCAATCAAACCATTACAACCCACAAAACGACACTCTCAGACGACACACAGCTCGACAACGCAACGATCACGTCCACAAATATAAAATCAAGACAATTGCAACATGACGATGCTCTTTTACCTGACTTTGACCGTTCTGCTATCCCTCACCCACCCTTACCCTTACGTGCACAATTCCCCTCCCCCCAGCTTCCACACACTTTCACACCGAAGCAATAAAATCCACCCACTTTGCCGACTCAGCTCGACTAGCGCCCCAAGCCTTGACGAAAATATTGGCGAAAATATTGGCGAAAATATAGATCAACACCAACATAAATCCCCCAAAACCGGCGTGCTCCTCTTAAATCTTGGCGGTCCGTCGAATTCTTCCGATGTGGAAGGGTTCCTCTACAACCTGTTTGCTGATCCGGACATAATTCGGCTGCCCAAGTTTCTCTCCTCTCTCCAGAAGCCGCTAGCTTACTTCATATCTAGCAACCGGGCACCTAAATCCCAGAAGGCGTACGATAGCATCGGTGGCGGCAGTCCGATTGTTAAGTACACGAACGCGCAGGCTGACCTCATCCGAGAGAAGCTCCAGCAAAAGTACAATATGAATGTCGAGACATTCGTAGGCATGCGTTATTGGTTCCCATTCACTGAGCAGGCACTGGACGACGTAAAGAAGGCCAATCTGGACGCACTGGTAATTTTGCCCCTCTACCCTCAGTTTTCTGTTTCGACGAGTGGTTCCAGTTTGAAGCTATTGCAGGTAGGCAACTCGGTGCCGTTCAAATACTAAACTAAACCTAAAACTAAACCAACCACTCCCCCTCCCCCTCCACTCCCCCTCCCCCACCCAATCCCCCACCCAATCCCACCAACAGGAAGAATTTGCTAAACATCCGCAAGATTTTGCAAAGCTGAAACACACCGTAATCCCCTCTTGGTTCGACCGACCTGGCTACATATCCTGCGTATCCTCCTTAATTAAAAAGGAGCTACAATCCTTCAGCGAGGAGGAGAAAAATTCCGGCGGCCCCCTCCACGTGCTTTTCAGCGCTCACGGCGTGCCGCAGAGCTACATCGAGAACGGCGATCCATACCAAGGACAAATTCAAGAATGTTTTAGACTGATTAGCGACACTCTGCCGAAAGAGGTAACGACCCATCTTTCGTACCAATCGCGAGTTGGACCAATTGAATGGCTGAAACCCTACACGGACACTGTGCTGCCGGAGCTGGGGCAAAAGGGAATAAAAAATTTGGTCGTAGTGCCTATAAGCTTCGTCAGCGAGCACATCGAAACGCTGGAGGAGATCGACATTGAGTACAAGGCGCTTGCGCTGGAGAGCGGAATTAAAAATTGGCGCAGGTGTCCTGCATTGAACACCGACAAATTGTTCATCGAGGACATGGCAGACATGATAGTCGAGGCGTTGGAGGCACCTGGGGTGACACTGACAGAAGCGTGCGTAATGAACAACTGTGATGGTTTGACAATGCCGAAAAAACTTTTGGAAGTCGAAACGATGAAAAACGATGTCGGATTGAAGGAGGGTTTCATGGATTTTTTGAATGGGTTTTATAAAGGTGGATAAATACACAAGAAAGAAACACAATTTTTGTTATCATCGTTCGCTAAAACTAAAGTTTGGCTCTTTGTGATTTTATATTTTCGGAAACAACCGTAAACAACCCCCACACAATGGAAAACAACAGAACCAAGAAAGACACAACTGTTGCAAATTCGCTTGAGTCCTTTAAGTTGAAGATCGAGGGGGGGGCGGTGTCATTTTCGGATTGCTGCAGTCTTCGATTGTGGGGGCCACCTGCAGGGTCGAGAACACAAACAAAGCAAGAAATGGCGACAGCGCTCATCACAACGAGATTGGTAGTGCTGAGGGAAAGATCTTGTTTTGTTTTTCGTTTTTTGTTGTTGATGTTGGTGATGTTATTGTTGTTGTTCATATGACTCCCAAACCCTCCTGTCCCACTCCCTCCCACTGAGGTTGGGAGAATCGTGTCGCTGTTGACGTGCAACGCCCTGCCCCCCTCTTTCATTTGTTGCTGTTGTCGCTCAACGGCCAGAGCCTCCCGCAGAGAGTTTATTTCGCGCTCTTGATCGCTCACTTTTTGGAGGAGAAGTTTGTTCTGAGCAACAAGAGTGGACATGAGCTTCTTCCTTTTTTGGTAAGAAACTGCTGCAGACTCCCTGTTTCGAAGCTTCCTCAGGAGCTTTGGGTCGAGTGGTGGGGTGGGTGGAGATTGGGAGATGGAATTCGAGTCGTCATCACTGATGGTAATGAGGGGTGGAACTGAATTCTCTTCAACAAAATAAGATTGCAGTTCATCGCTCAGTAAGATGTCAAGGTAATCATTCTCAAGAAGTTTTAAAGGGGAATTTGCGGATGTTGTGTTGAGAGGTGATTCCATGTATAAATTCAAGTAAGATTGTGTGCTGATTAAAAATGTGATATTTGGTGATATTTGACAGACTGGCCACCTCACACAAAAACACAAAAAACATTAATCCAGTAACATACAACTCTTCATGAAAAGTAACCGTTTTAACTGCGCTACCAATAAAATTCCCAAACAGTATCTCCCACTAGCCCTTCGAATTTTAATTTTAAAGGACTTGATTGTTCGCCGGCGAACTTGCTAACAAAGAGAGAAACTTTTTCACACGCTAATCAAAAAAACATGTAGAATCTATTCAAAATTATTGCATTGCTCGTGTTGCTCGTGATGGGTGGCAAGTCACGGCAAGTCAGATGATTCAATTACAGTGTTCGAAGTGAAGTTATTATGCAATAGCAAGCTGTCCATCCGGACGCGCCTTAAAATAGTTGCTTCCTCCACCTCATTCTCCTTTTTATCAGCACCATCCTTGACCTTATTGATGTTGTTATTGGTTTTGAGGTAGGTGGGTGGATCAAAGGCAATTGTATTCTGTCCCCCGGTTTGTTTATGTAGTTGGATTGAGTCGATTCTGAAACGTCGACTGCTTACATTGGCTTCTTTGACCTCGAAGTCGCCATCCTCACTTGGCAGCCGGCACCGCCGGCCGGGCTGCTCCTCTTCACTAGGCTCGGAAGTTTGTTGGCTTCCCTGTAAATGCGTCATTATACCCTTCAGCATTTTGGTTCAAGTTGGATGAATTTCGTTTCGAATGATACTGAACTAAATCACGCGAATTAATACCAGTTGTTTGAATGTGTTTGATCAAAGAGGGAATGATTGATATATAATGGCTCGCGAGTCTCAACAATAAATAAATACGTACGTACGAAATCTCTGGACTCTTAGAGATGACTCAGACCCAGCAGAAAACAAAAAACATTCACCCTAACGTTCGGGTTCACACAATGGCATCAATCGGTGAATAAACCACACATAAACTTTTGCGACACTTGTCATCCAATCTTTTCTTGGCAAAGCAAATGTTTGCATTTGATCTTTTTCAGACAAATGCATCTTGAAATCATCGAGATAATGCAAATGGTGTATGCGGAGCGACTGGCCCCCACTTTATTTTTCTGTAAATCTTTAAAACTTAGTTCATCTTCTTCTCCTCTCCGAATGAATCCATTTCCTCCAATAACTTGCTTGGAGTTCTGCTCCAAGCCACCTCTTGGCTTCTGGTCCTCCGCTTCTTCTCCTCTTCTGTATCGTAGCCCGTCGCCACTCCCAGCATTTGAAGCTCGAACAGGTTCATCTCCCCCCTTTCTTTGGTCCACTCCAAGATTTCTTCGTCCTCCAATGGCGCCTCTAGCCACTCAAGCAGTGGGTACAAAATCTTGGCGTCTATCCAAAACACGCTAATGAACCTGCGCCCTAACGCCACGTCGATCGCCAACCTGTGGTAAGCGCTCCAAACCGTGATGCTGAAGTAAATGCTCAGGGCAATATCGAGCGTGTAGTGGACCTTGGTGAGCAACAGACCAAAGCACGCCCCGAACGCCATGATCCAAACCGTGCTCTTGACATAGTTGATCTCCCCCGGCACCCACTTGTAGTATGTATGCCATACGAGCGCGAGGCATAGCGCAGTGTTGCTGTGGCCACTGAACACCATGTCGCCGCAGGTCACTGGGTGAACCGGAATCGTGATCATTAAGGTGTGTATGATGATCTCCTGGATCACGCTGAGTATTAAATATAATATATATATAAACGTTAGCCATTTCATTTCATTTCATTTCATTTTCCACGTTCGTTCGCTCCCTCGCTCACCTTCGCTCGTTGATTGAATTCCAAGTCCACGCCCCGTTGGGAAGGTCTCCAATTGGGGTGAGTTCCCTGCACTTTGCCGACGCGTCTGGCAACGAAGTCATCAACACTGTGAAGGTTCTCATGAAGTTCAAGCTGAATTTTAAGGTAAGCGACCAATTCAATAGACTAGGGTTTTGATCACACAACTCACCTCCCGTACACCATCACAAAACGCCGAAAGATGTCCATTCCGTTGGGCTGCAACGCCGCAAACACCACGGTCAAAACCGTGAGCGATAGGATCAAGTTGTCGCAAATACCAGCAGAGTAAAACTCGAACCCCCCAAGCATGTACTTCTCCGGGAGCTCGCCGAAGAAATCGTGCCCAAAGTCCGGCAGAATGCCCAGCTCGCGCGGATTCCTGTACCACGCAACGCTGGTCGAAATGTTCATCATCAGAGTGGCAATCTCAAAGAAGAGAAAGGCGGCAGCTGTGCGCCTTGTTTTCACGTGCTGTAGTCCAATAATGGTTGGAATAAACACAAGGCCGAGGGAGATAACGAAACGAGGGACCAGTCCCTTCTTGTCTGGGAGTAGTTCAATGTCTTTGGTTGTTTGATAGACAACAATCATCATGATGAGCATTGTGATTGTGATTTTGAAGAAAGTTCCGGCCAACCCTTGCGATGGGGATGGGGCGCCGGTTTTAGATTTATTTTTTGATTGACTTGGGGACTTGGGGCTATTTCGAAAAGTTTCAGATGATGACCTAGTGGTTCTGTTCTTCACGTTGGCTGGGGCACCCATTGTTTGAGGAGTTGAAATAGTTTTTTTGTGAGAGGATGCCATTTGATGGAAATTATATTGTGGTTTCAGGGGGTGGATGTTAAGAAGTAAGAAGATAGTTGAGTCTGTTTAAATATTATTTTTTTTGTGGTCGACAGTCAAGGTTGTGGATTTTTAAAACAACAACCCAACAATATGGTTGTCAATGAAGCGATCAAAGTGTCGATACGAGTTCGCCCAGTGTCTATCTTGGAGAGTTCTCGCGGAGATGAAATTGCTCTCACCACCGAGGGAAATTCTCTGTCATTGACAACTCCAATTGTCAACAAATCAAATCTCAAATGCTCCTATGATGCTGTTTTGCCTACAACGGCCAGTCAGGGAGACGTCTTCGACACCATAAAACACTGTATCGACGGTGTGTCAAATGGAATAAATGGGTGCGTGTTTAGCTATGGGCAAACGGGCGCTGGCAAGACGCACACAATGGTCGGCGAGGGTTCTCTCTTCGATGGCATCATACCACGGTCAGTGAATTTGCTTTTTGATCAGCTCAAGAAAGATAATTCGGCCCCTGATTCTGATTCAGCCGAATGTTCCGCCGAGAATGCCAATCGGTACTCGATTCATTGCAGTTTTCTTCAAATTTACAACGAGAAGCTCTTCGATCTTCTGGCCGATGGCTCAAATTTGAACATTAGAGAAACTAAAACGAACAACCGTGAGTGAGCGAAGCGAGCGAACCTTTTGGATGACGAGCATACGAGCCACTACGAAACTAACCTTTTATACTATTCCACTCATTTCGCAATGCGCCTCGCTTCGTTCGCTTGGTGGCGCAGGTTCGTCGTCCTCCAAGCCGGAAGTTTTTGTTTCTGGTCTCTCTGAGTTCCGCGTAACTTCCCCAGAGGACGTCCTGACCTTGCTCCAAGCGGGCACGAAGACTCGCGCCTTGCGATCAACAGAAATGAATGATGTGAGTTCTCGTTCCCACGCAGTGCTTCAGCTGAGTGTGGAGAGTGAGAGAGTGGGCGAGGATTACTCAGTGATTAAGAGAGCCAAATTGTCATTGGTGGATTTGGCCGGGTCTGAAAAAATGAACACGAAGTTGCAAATGGAAAAGGGCCACACCAACGAGCTAACGTGCATTAATAGTAGTTTGTCTGCGCTCGGAAACGTCATGTCGGCTCTTGGGGAGAAGAAGCGCAACCACATACCGTACAGAGACTCAAAGTTGACGAGGTTGCTGCAGGGTGAGCGAGCGCGAGCGAAGCGAGCCATCAACACCATTAACTGACACACACTCCACCCCCCCGTGTGCGCAGACTCGCTGGGCGGAAACACCCGCACAGCAATAATCTGCTGCGTGAGTCCGTGCGTGAGGTGAGCGAGCGAAGCGAGCGAGCCTTGTGACGAAAGAGTGCGAAGCTCCGTGCGAAATTGCTATATATGGCTACATCCACTACTGAACTAACATTATTCCTCTCAACTATTTTTGCTCGCTCGCTGTGCGCTGTCTCGTGCTTCGTTAAATATGCGCCTCGCCTCGCTTCGCTCGGCGCAGCGCGGTGGAGGAAACCTCGTCGACGCTGCACTTCGCCGACAGGGCTAGGAAAGTTATGCTACACGTTAGGGCCAACGAGGTGGTTGATGACAAGGTGTTGTTGGCTCGAGCCCAAAGCGAAATTGCAAGGCTGCGAATGTTGCTTAAAAGATACATGGGTGGCGGCACAAGCATTTTGGGTCCGAATCTTGGTGGCAACTCCCCCGGGAACAAGATGGACGACTTGAACGGCCATTTAAACGACAGCCCGAGCAAAATTAGGCCGTTTCAGAATTCGTTTGGCGAGCAGGCGACGGGGGCAGCTGTTGAGCACTTGGTGCAAGAAAATGCCAAACTTCGCGAGCAGAACAGAATGCTCAAGGCGAACATGAGGCGGGTGCAACCAGTGTTCAAACATAATAATGACAATAACAATAACAATAATAACAACAAAAACAATAACAAAAACAAAAACAGCGACGAGAGCGTGAGCGTGTACCGACAGAAGAAGCGTTTGCCCGAACAAAAGACTTTGAAGGCAAAATCATCATCATCACAACAAAACAGAGACAAAAACATAGCAGCTGCGTACGACACGGGTGGGGAGGGCAGCAACAGCGAGTGGGAAGGCGACGTAGAGCTCCTTCGCAAGGAGCTGAGGAAGCAAAATAACAAGAAGGAGAAGAAGAAGAAAGGATTAGCCGTTGCGCTCAAGAAAGTGTCGGAAGAGCACAACACGGCGGTGGAGGAGAAGGAGAGGATCGAATTTGAGAGGGAGTTACTGGAGCGAGAGTTGGCCAAAATGATGGCTGAACAGCACCAACAGGAGGTGGAGGCGTTCAGCAAGGATGAGGAAGAGGAGGAGGAGGGTGAGGAGGAGGAAAACGACGATTATGGTGACGACGCCTTTGACGAGGATGAGGACGAGGAAAACATAAATCCGCAGCCTGAGCAACAGAAGTTGGAGATCAACGTGGAGGCGGAAAAGAAAATATCATTAAATCCGCACGAACACGAAATGAAGATGATGGCACAACCACCCATCAGAAATAACCACAGACAACGAGAAAGAGAAAGGCGCAAATCTAAGCAGCAAATCCGCAACGAGAACGCACAAAAGATGGTCATGTCTGGACCGCCAACCGTTGCCAAGCTCATGTCGGCCCACGCCGCTGCGAAGCTAAACCAAACGAATGACGAGATGGGGAACAGCGAATGCAACCTCAGCTTCTCGATGGCCGATCTCGGAATGAGAATTAAAGTTTACAGCTTCAGGTATGATGCATATTACTCCAGCACCGTTGTCGGTTTCGACCATCGACGAAAGATGCACAACGTGTTGTACGACGATGGTGGCGAGGGGAAGGGGGAGAAGCAGTGGCACGATCTGAAAACCAAGAAAATTAAAAGCTGCACAGAGCTGGGGGGAGGCCGGAAGGGGAAGCGGACTAGTGCTAGTGCCCCGAGCGAAGTGAGGCGAATATAGAGAAAAAACAATAGTAATAACTATAAACTATTCTTCTTATGTTTTTTTTACTTTGTCAATGTTGTTGTTCGCCATTGACATCTGACGGAAATATGATTCGTGTCTCTCTTTCTTGGCGCTCTTCTCAGCGATCGCCCTCAACAGGATTATTTTCTCGAGCATGAGCTCGTCGATTGATTGTTGGTGGTTATTTATCTGCTGGTTCATGTCCAACACAGCTGAACAAATCTGATTTCGGTCCATGTGCTCTACCTCCACTCGATGCTGACGGTCAAGGCTCTCATTCTCGGCTCGAAGGTCAAATGAAGTTGTTGATAGTCTTGTCTCGTGATTGTCGACGTCGTCTGGTTGGAATCGTGGATGTTTTTCCTTTGGAGGGCTGTTGCCTTGGGGTTCATGATGATTGAACCATCCCATTTAATGAATAAAGGGAGGTTGTTATTGTTGATCTATCCCAACTTGTGTGAAGGGGGTATGGGGGGGGGGAAGGGATATGAAGGGTAATAAGAATATATAAAGAAAATTCTTTGAAGTGAAAGTTATGAAAGTGAAATTTACAAAATATTTCGCCTTTCAAAAAATCATTTTTTCTTGTTCCGCCGAAGCAACCTTATTAAATTAGTCTAAGCCAACTCAGGCAAAATTGTTGACGCAGCCACCTTCTCCCTTAACTCATCGATCTCCTTCACTTGGTCGATGTTTTTTTGCCAAAGAGCAAGTGCCCTAGTTTTCCTTTCAATCCACCGATTCTTTTTGTAGCTCTGTTTCTGCCCTTCAACTAACTTATCAAAATCAATTTCAACCACCTTCAAATTCACGTGACAGAGCCTCTTTGCCTCCATCCCCACCCTCCCCCGGCCCATGTACCTCAGTTTCTTGAACCGCTTCTGCCCAACATTCGTCGCAAAGCACTCGTGAACGACGAGCTGCTCCGGCACAAGGTTGAATTTCTGGGCGGCCTTGTTCTTAGCATCGCTGATGAGCCTCATGACGTGGGGGCTCCCCTTCATCTTTCCGCTGAACCTCATCTGGAGCTCGGCCTCGGGCACCGTCATTTTTCGGATCTGCCGGCACATTAAGCTCATCTTCCAGGGGCTGTATTTTATGTGCTTCCTCTGGGATAAGCACTCGCGGGCTTGGTAGGCGTAGTCGTATTTATCGTAGATGGGGGGGGGAGGGGGGGGGGGGGGGGGCTCATAAAGAAGGGTGGGGAAAGGGGGCCGCGCCTTCTTTTTT
>Ga0114994_10003713_pt1 | contig 11139 bp, 12 predicted proteins | sample ArcticOcean_MG_C_9_FD_87043 | JGI IMG/M metagenome (GOLD analysis project Ga0114994, IMG submission 87043) | Marine microbial communities from western Arctic Ocean - ArcticOcean_MG_CB2_152 | ecosystem: Environmental > Aquatic > Marine > Oceanic | place: Arctic Ocean: Canada Basin | collected... | reverse complement strand
GATCAAGGGTCATTATTTGGGGCGATTAAGGGTGAATATTTTCTCGACTGAGCTGTAATCTTGATAGCCCATTCGCGCTAATGGCTGGATTTTTTCCATATCGATCTTGCCATCAATCAAAAAGGCATCGTTGATTCTAATGCCAATAACTTGGCCAATAATCATAACATTGCGCCCGCCTGGTGTATCGCAGGGTAAGTCGATGGTTTTAACATAAGTGCATTCCATTTGAATGGGAGCTGCTTTAACCCGGGGCGGCTTCACCAACTTAGAGGGCTCCATCTCTAATCCAGCCAGCTCGAACTCATTGGTTTCAGCTGGCGCTGGGGCACTGGTGGCGTTCATTTGATCACGCAATTCCCATGTCACCATGTTGCAAACAAATTCACCTGTTGCTTCAATATTGCTAACCGTGTCTTTGGTTGGGCGCGGCGCCACACCCGTGCTTGAAAACATCACCATCGGTGGTTCGCTACCAACGGCATTAAAGAAACTGTAAGGGGCCAAGTTAATGTGCCCGTCCGCGCTAACGCTCGAAATCCAACCAATAGGGCGGGGTGCAACACAGCTTTTGAAGGGGTTATGTGGCAGCCCATGGGGTTCATTAGTGTTCCAAAACATACAGATTGATCCTTGATATAAAGCGTATGGCAAAAATATATGTGCCTAATTTATATATTTATCTCGTCATTTTTAACAGCCTGAACTGTTGAAAATACTCCTTTTTTACGTATGTAGTTATATACTAGAACATTGAAGAAGCAATTTGAAACCTTAGTGAAATATTGCTGAAAAATAATGTTCTACATGTTATTGCATGCGGTTTCTATTGCATTTATTTGCGTGCTTTAAAATGGTTTTTTTTACGTTGAATACTTAGTGTCTTTATCGAATTTTTACGAAGAAATATGAAAATATACATTTAATTTTCCAAACAATGCACATCGGGCTTCGCCTTTTTTTGTAGGGCCCCCCCCTTGTTTGATCAGTAAAAATCGGCATTTTAGAGGCCTGCATTGAAACGTGATGAAGGATAGCCGCTCGTGAGCAAGCCTAAAAATATATCGCCTGATACTCTATTGGCCCAAGCCAGTCATTATATTGACGAGCAAACAGGCGCTTTAATGCCTTCAATCCAGCCGTCCACGACCTATGGTCGGGATCAAAATTATGAGCTTTTGGGCGATTATATTTATGCCCGAAACCATAATCCGACCTACGATCAGGTTGAAAAGGTTATGGCAGAATTAGAAGGCGGCGCGGACACGTTGATTTTTGCATCAGGGCAAGCAGCCATAACGGCTGTGTTCGAGACGGTTGAGCACGGCAGGCACATCGTCGCCCCATCGATCATGTATCATGGTGCCCAAGCTTGGATGCGTCGGTTAGCGGAAAAACGGGGCATTAAGCTGACGTTGTTTGATGCGACGGAACCGGATGGGTTGGCAAATGCTGTCCGCCAAGGGCAAACCGATGTGGTTTGGATCGAAACCTTACTGAACCCCACATGGGATGTCATTGATATTCAAAAGGCGGCTCAAATTGCCCATGATGCAGGGGCGATTTTGGGCGTTGATGCGACGGTAACCCCGCCTGTCACCTTGCGCGCTTTAAGCTTGGGGGCAGATCTAGTTTTCCATTCTGCAACTAAATATTTAAATGGCCATAGCGATGTTTTGGGCGGTGTTTTAATTACGGCCAAAAAGGATGAACGCTGGCAGGAGATTTATGATGTTCGGACCTTGGTTGGGGGCGTTATGGGGCCTTTTGAGGCGTGGTTATTATTGCGAGGCATGCGGACCCTTGGCATACGGTGCGAACGGGCATTTGCGTCGGCTGCCAAAATCGCATCGCATTTTGAAAACCATCCTAAAATAGAGCGGGTTTTGTATCCGGGCCTTCAAAGCCATCCGGGGCATACTTTGGCAGCGCGTCAAATGACCGCCGGGTTCGGTGGCATGTTATCATTTTTGGTGAACGGTGATGCAGCGATGGCGAAAGCCATGATTGCGAAGTTAAAAGTCTTTATTGCAGCAACATCTTTGGGCGGGGTTGAAAGTTTGGTCGAGCACCGCTTATCGGTCGAGGGGCCAGAAAGTCTGGTGCCTGAAAACCTTATACGCATCTCAATTGGCATCGAAAATGTTGATGATTTGATTGGCGACTTACAACAGGCGTTAGACCACGTTTAACCCAAGGCTTTGGTAAAACGGATTTGGGAATTAGTCTATATTTGCAACTTTAATTAATAACGTATAAGTTTAAGTTTAAGTTTAAGTTTAAGTTTAAGTTTAAGTTTAAGTTTAAGTTTAAGTTTAAGTTTAAGTTTAAGTTTAAGTTTAAGTTTAAGTATACGTTATTGAATGTGGCGGTTTTTGGATATTTAACAGACCCCCCCCCCTTCGTAAATGGAGGAGTATTTGGGTTTAATTCACGTAATGGGGTTTGCCGTGACAATACATGAGAATGAAAAAGCGCGTATCCCTTTTGCAGAACAAGCCTATAGTGAGCTTAAACGCCAAATTCTGACAAATGAACTCCCCCACGGTTCACAATTTTTAGAACAAGAAATAGCTGAACAATTAAGCATGAGCCGGACCCCAACCCGCGAAGCCATGGTGCGGTTAGCGAACGAAGGTTTGGTTGAAGTCCGCCCGCGCCACGGAATGCGAGTCCTGCCCATTTCGCCCAAAGATATGGCTGAAGTTTACGGAATTATAACTGCGCTTGAATCTTCAGCTGCAGGGATCCTTGCTGGTATGGACTTGAGCGAAGACGGCCTTCAATCGTTGATGAAAGCAGTAGACGATATGGATACGGCACTTGAACGCGATGATTTGAACAGTTGGGTCATCGCAGATTATGAATTTCATCGCCAAATGGTCGTATTGACTGGTAGCGTCAGGATGCTTCAATTGGTTGATACCTTCCGCGATCAAATCCATCGGGTCCGAATGACGACGCTTCATATGCGCCCCAAACCCTATAAATCGAATGAAGACCATCGGGCTGTTGTTGCTGCTATTTTGGCGAGAGACGTAAAAAAGGCCCGCGATATTCAGCGTAACCATCAAGAAATGGCAGCTAAAATGCTGATTAAGCTCTTAAATGAAAACCATATGATGCACATATAATCTTTAATTTATAGGATTCTGTGGTCAGCCTTTAAATTGCGAAAAACTCCTTTATAAATGAACAGGCTCATTTCTTTGAGCACATATTTTTGAGGATATTAAGTGCTGATGACTTCGTTGATTGCAATAGACTGGGGAACAACCTCATTCCGGGCATACCGACTTTCTGAGCAAGGTACGATTATTGATAAACGCCAATCTGCAAATGGTATTTTAGCAGTAGAGGGCGGACAATTTGCTGATATGTTAGTCACACAAGTTGGCGATTGGATGGATGCGGAACCTGATGCTCCGGTGGTCATGAGTGGCATGATTGGATCGCGCCAAGGTTGGCAAGAAATTGGCTACGTAACGGGCCAACCCGGATTAGCTGAAATTGCATCTGGAATGGGTCAGATTGCGCTGGATAGTGGGCGTGTGGTTTGGATTGCCCCGGGGTACAGTTGTTTAAATGCCGACGGTCAACCAGATGTGATGCGCGGTGAAGAAACGCAAATACTAGGCGCGGTATCGGGAAAATCTGGGGCTTATACGTTTTGTTTGCCCGGTACGCACAGCAAGTGGGTTTCCGTCGTTGATGGTAAAATCAATGGCTTCACAACATTCATGACCGGCGAAGTGTTCTATGTGATGTGTCAGCATAGTATTTTGAGAAAGCTGATGACGGATCAGGGGCGCATAGAAACCGATGCGGTGCGCTGGTTTGATGATGGCGTCGATAAGGCGAAAGCGGGTATTTCGTTATTAAGTGGGTTTTTTGGTGTTCGCGCCCGGGCCTTATTTGCTGAAATCCCAGAAGCCTATACCAAAGATTATTTATCGGGCCTGTTGATCGGAACTGAAATTCGCGATGCCTATAAAGATAACACTACAGAAGTCACAATGATAGGCTCTGGCCCTTTGATCGAATTGTATGGTCGGGCGATTAAATCTTTTGGTGGTCAGGCTCAATTGGCCAATGAAAATTTAGCCGCAGCTGGAATTTACCAATTAGCTAAAGAAATTAGATAATATATTAAACAAATACATTAGGAGACAACAATGAGCGGTAGACTAGTAGGTAAAAAAACACTGGTAACAGCAGCCGGACAAGGTATTGGACAAAATATCGCATTGGCATTTGCAGCCGAAGGTGCGGAAGTTATCGCAACTGATATAAATTCAGAAACGCTGAAAGAAATTGAAGGCAAATATGGCATTAAAACGCAGGTTTTAGATGTTATGGATGCGGATGCCATTACAGCGATCGCAAAGCAAGTAGGCGCAATAGATGTTTTGGCAAACGTTGCTGGTTATGTTGCCAACGGATCGATTTTAGAATGTACCGATAAAGATTGGGATTTTTCATTCGATCTGAACGCCAAAGCCATGTTCCGCATGTGTAAAGCCATGATCCCGGCGATGGTTGAAAATGGCGGCGGTTCTATTGTTAACATCGCATCCGTGGCTTCATCTGTTAAGGGCATCCCCAATCGCTTTGCATATGGTGCCTCGAAAGCCGCTGCCATTGGCTTAACAAAAGGCATTGCCGCTGATTTTGTGACTAAGGGAATTACATGTAATGCCATTTGCCCCGGAACCGTTCAATCGCCTTCACTGGACGAACGCATTGCAGCAATGGGTGATGTTGAAGTCGCTCGCAAAGCTTTTATTGCACGCCAACCCATGGGCCGCTTGGGAACAACCCAAGAAATTGCCGCTGCTGCTGTCTATTTGGCCAGTGATGATGCTTCTTTCACAAGCGGTCAGATCATGGTCGTCGATGGTGGAATTACAATTTAAAGCATTGGGAAGGTTTGTTAAATGACTGATTTTTGTGACCGCTTAGAAGCAGTGTATACAGGCGCTCTTCATGATGTGATGCGCGCTATGGGGCTTACCAATTTTGTTCTGCCGCCTGAAATATTACCATTGGCTAATGGTGATAAACTGGCGGGTCCTATTTATACGGTTGAAGGTAAATCGGGCACAGATTTAGATGCCCATGAAACTTTATTGGAATGGACTGGGTTGCTGTCAAAAGCGCCCAGTGGGCACGTTATTATTTGCCAACCCAACACACATGAAGTTGCATTAATGGGCGAGCTTTCAGCTGAAACGCTAAAATTTAAAGGCATTCGGGGTTATATTGTTGATGGCGGCAGTCGCGATGTTGAGTTCTTGCTCAACATGGAGTTTTCAACTTGGTGTTCCTTTAAAACACCAAAAGATATTGTTGGTCGGTGGTTACCTGTTTCTTTTAACGAAACCATTCGCATTGGTGATGTTGATGTTTCGGGCGGTGATTGGGTGTTGGCGGATCTTGATGGCATTGTCATTTTACCAAAAGATAAAGCCGAAGAAATCGTCGCTGAAACCGAACGCGTGATTGGTACTGAAAACAAAATCCGTTCTGCGATTTTCGAAGGTATGGATCCACAAGATGCTTATTTAAAATGGGGTAAGTTTTAATCTCTATGACACAAAACACACATATGGGCGTTATCGGCTTGGGGCCAATGGGTGTTGGGTTAACATTTAACTTTGCCGATAATGGTTATACCACCGTCGTCTTCGATCCGTGGATGGATGCGCGAACTACCTTCGCAGATAAATTTATCGATGAAATCGACGACCGAGTTGTGCTGGTCGAAAACTTAGAAAGCTTTGTTGAAAGCCTGCCAACGCCCCGGCGTATTCTGTTGATGGTTAAAGCGGGTGATCCGGTCGACGTGCTCCTTGAAGCTCTATACCCCATGTTATCAAAAGGCGATTTAGTCTGTGATGGTGGCAATGCCCACCCACGCGATACCGATCGGCGCAGTTTGGATGCGGAAAAAAGAGGCTTTGGTTTCTTTGGTTTGGGGATATCAGGTGGTGAAGAAGGGGCCCGCCATGGCCCGTCTATGATGGCCGGAGGTACGGTTGATTTGTTTGATACCGTTGCCCCGGCTCTGAACGCCATTTCAGCGAAACATAATGGCAGCCCGTGCTGTTCGCATTTTGGTCCTGGTGGCACCGGGCACTTTGTAAAAATAGTTCATAATGGCATCGAATACGCGATCATGCAATTGATTGGTGAAGCGTATTTATTGATGCGCGATGGGGCGGGGATGTCGTTTGATCAAATGGCGGATGTCTTTGATAAATGGAACGACGGGGCTTTAAGCTCATATTTATTTGGAATTACAGCAGGCATTTTGCGCACCCCGGATGACTTGGGTGATGGCGCATTGATCGATAAAATTTTGGATCAAGCCCGCGAAAAAGGAACCGGCCAATGGACGGTCCGTTTGGCGCTTGAGTTTGGCATTCCAGTACCAACCATTGCAGAAGCTGTATCGGCCCGGCATTTGTCGCGCTATGGCGATGATCGAGCCAAGGCGGAAATACTATTACCCAAGCCCAATGTTCAATCGAATGTCGATCGAGGTTCGTTTGTTGATGAATTGGAACAGGCGTTATGTGCTGCCGTTATGGTTAGCTATGCTCAAGGATTACATCTCATTACAGCGGCTAAACCGGACGGCAACGGCTGGGTTGCAAAACCTGAATTGGCTGGGCGTACGTGGCGAGCGGGCTGCGTTATCCGGGCTGAGTTTTTAGAAAAGATTATTGCGGCTTATGTAAATGAACCTGAGTTGCCCAATTTATTAATGGCAAAAGAACTAACCGAAGATTGGGCGACATCCATGCCCGGATTGCGGGGTACCTTATGTTTCGCCATCCAATATGGCATTCCGGTTCCCGCTTTGTCATCTGCGTTGGCCTATTATGATGGGTTTGGCAACTCTCGGCTTTGGTCATCATTGATCCAAGCACAACGCGATTGCTTTGGCGCACATACCTATGAACGCACAGATAAACTGGGTACATTTCATACAGAATGGTTGAGATAATGAACGATCAAAAGTCAGTTGAAGTTCTGGTGTTTATGGGCGTTAGTGGCTGTGGTAAATCCACAGTCGGGGAAAATATTGCCAAGAAGTTAGGCGTCAGGTACGCTGAAGGTGATACCTTTCATTCTGCCATAAACGTTGAAAAAATGCGATCTGGAACGCCTTTAAACGATGAGGACCGGGAGCCGTGGTTGACGGTGATGGCTAACACAATCGCCGAGTGGGTTGAAGCGGGGGAAGGCGGAGTGCTATCGTGTTCCGCTCTAAAACGCAAATACCGGGACCGGTTGCGGGGTGACTATGGTCTTGGTGGGCCAATCCGTTTTGTTTTTTTAAACGGATCGTTTGAGTTGATTGAAGGCCGGATGCAGCAGCGTGAAAACCACTATATGCCTCCGGGATTATTAACCAGCCAGTTCGCAACGCTGGAAGAGCCAGATGAGGAAGAGCAAGCAATCTATATTGATATTTCGTCGTCACCAGAAGTTCTGGCAACGGAAGTCTTGATAAGTTTAGACGAGGGTTAAATAAACCCCCGTCCATATTATTATTCGCAAATGCATCGTCGTAAACTAGGTTTGCTTGGGATTTTCTTTTCCTGACTGCGCAAAAAATTAGTAAGTTGCGCGACCACCTGAAATATCAAAAACGCCGCCCGTGCTGAAGCTGCATTCTTCTGATGCTAACCAAGCAACTAAATTTGCCATTTCTTCCACTTTACCAAATCGGCTCATGGGGATTTTGGACAGCATGAAGTCAATGTGCTTTTGGCTAATTTGATCGAAAATAGCTGTTTTAACAGCGGCGGGTGTGATGCAATTGACCGTGACGCCACTGAGTGCGGTTTCTTTACCCAATGATTTGGTTAAGCCGATGACGCCTGCTTTCGATGCGCTATATGCGCTGGCAGTTGGGTTGCCTTCTTTACCGGCAATCGATGCAATGTTGACGATCCGACCATAACCATTGTCTTCCATGTGACCAACTAATGCACGGCAGCAATAGAAAACACCGTTCAAGTTAATGTCGATGACTTTTTGCCATTCCTCAACATCGTACTCTTTAACCAATGCATTTGCGCCTGCAACGCCTGCGCTGTTGACCATGACGTCAACTTTTTCCAAATCCGCGATAGTTTTTTTACCAGCAGCGTCAACGGATGCGGGGTCGCCAACGTTTACGGTGCAGCTGTGAACATTATCTGGGTTTTTAAAGGTTGAGCGGGCTTCCTCAACGGCTGCCGGGTCGATTTCCCATAAGGAAACACGTGCACCTTCTGATTCTAAGCGCTGAGCGATGGCTAAGCCGATGCCGCGTGCGCCACCAGTGATGATTGCTGATTGGTTCTCGAAACGTTGTCCTGTCATGGGATATCCTTGTATTTTATATGTTCAAAAAGATGCCAGAGCATAACCTCCTTTACCCGTCAGTGACAAACGCTCGTTGTTGTTTTTAAAGTGTGAATTTAAAGATCAGATAATCGAAGTAGGGCAATTTGATGAACTTGTGAGACGGCCACTTCAAATTCATCGGCGACGTCTAAATCAACGCGATGGCTAAAGTTTTTCAATATTTCAACCCGATTACGACCCTTTACGGCTAATATATAAGGGAAACCAAACTTTTCTTTATACTTGGTATTGTTTGATTGAAAGGCCTTAAACTCTTGCTCGCTGCATTGATCCAGCCCAGCGCTGGCTTGCTCACCGGTTGATTCATTTGTCAGTTCGCCGCTAACCGCTAACTTTCCAGCCAAATCGGGGTGAGCCCTCAATAAAGCCAATTGAGGCGCGTAGCCTGCTTCATCCACAATCGCTTTTAGGGTGCTGTGCAATCCTTCGATTGAATTGTGGCGCGGGTCTAAGCCAGTGTCCCATGCTTGCTCGACTATCCATTGGGAATGCTCGTAAACACCGCCAAAAATATCGATGAAGTGTCCACGGCTTAAATCAGTTGGCGTTTGTGTTTTAAAGGGGGGCATTGTATTGTTTATCTCTGTGCCGGGTGATGTTTACGCCAATGGTTGGCAATATCAATCCGGCGGCAAAACCAAACATCTGGATAACTTTGCGCGTAATCCATAAACCGTTCTAAGGCTTTTATCCGCCCTGGACGCCCAACCAACCGACAATGCAGTCCAACCGACATCATCCGCGGTGTTTCCGCCCCTTCTTCATATAAGGCATCGAAGGTGTCTTTCAAATACGTGTAAAATTGATTGCCAGAATTAAAGCCTTGGGGGCTGGCAAAGCGCATGTCGTTGGCATCTAGCGTATAAGGAACAACCAAATGCGGTTTACCGACGGCTGTTGTCCAAAAGGGCAGGTCATCGTTGTAATCGTCAGCGTCATACAAAAAGCCACCTTCTTCGGCAACCAAGCGGCGCGTATTCATACCTGTGCGTCCGGTATACCATCCCAACGGTCGTTGACTGGTTAAGCGGGTTATGATCTCGACCGCTTGTTGCAAATGCTGGCGTTCAACATCTTCGGGCACATCGCGATAATTGATCCAGCGATGGCCGTGGCTACAAATTTCATGCCCGGCTTCCATGGTGGCGTCGGCTACGGCGGGGTTGCGTTCCAATGCCATGGCGACGGCAAATAAGGTCAGCGGGATGTCTTTTTTGGCAAACAGCTTCAAAAGCCGCCATATTCCAACTCGGCTTCCGTATTCATAAATCGATTCCATGCTCAAATGGCGCTCGCCTTGCCATGCGTCCGCGCCAATGATTTCAGATAAAAACGCTTCTGATGCGTCATCACCATGCAAAATACAATTTTCGCCGCCTTCTTCATAATTGACCACAAACTGCAACGCTAATTTGGCGCCACCTGGCCAATTAGCGTTGGGTGGTGTTGGGCCATACCCAATTAAATCGCGGGGATAATCGGTGTTATTTGCCATTTGTGCCCTTCTTTCTTTGACCGTTTGAAAATTCCTATTAAGGTATATTATCTGAGATATAAGGATGAATAGAGAATTATTATCAAAAATAAACTGAAAGTATTCTTGGACTGTCCCCTCTCTACATAAGCCGCAGAAAACATAATAATAGGCAACAATAACTTCACACAAAAACTGACATACTTATACAAGGGAATAGATCGGTGTGAACAGGGGAGAACAAAATGGGCCGTTTGAGTACGCATGTTTTAGATACCGTTGCTGGCAGCCCTGCTGAAGGGGTGTCGTGGGCGTTATTTCGATTAGAGGGCGAGGCACGATCTCAACTCAGTTCAGGCAAAACCAACTCTGATGGTCGAACCGATGGGGCTTTATTAGAAGGCGACGCCGTTGTTGCTGGGACTTATGAGTTGGTCTTCCAGGTCGCTGATTATTTTAAGGGACTTGGAACTGAGCTTTCTGACCCACCGTTTTTAAACGAAATCCCATTGCGGTTTTCGATATTTGATGCAAATCAAAATTATCATGTACCGTTACTCGTTTCGCCGTATAGTTATTCGACCTATCGTGGCAGCTGATTTGAAAAGCGAGAAAACCATAAAATGAGCTGCAAAACTCGAAATCGCGTTCGATTTTTACTGGGCTGGACACCGATGGAAATCAGCGTTGAAGATAGCAACCAAACCGTATTGCAATATTTACGCGACCAAGCCTACTTAAAAGGCACCAAAGAAGGCTGCGCAGAAGGTGATTGTGGCTCGTGCACACTGGTTGTGGGTGACGTGGTTGACGGTAAAATCGCTTACAGTTCTGTAAACTCCTGCATCCTTTTCTTGCCCTCCTTAGATGGCAAACAAATTTTGACGGTAGAATCCGTGGCTGATGGGGCGCTGCATCCCGTTCAACAAGCAATGGTCGATTTGCACGGATCACAATGTGGGTTTTGTACACCGGGCATAATTATGTCTTTGCTGACATTGCATTTGAATGGTGGAGCCAAGCATTTAAACGGCGGGGTAAAAAACCGCCAAGCCATTGATGATGCGCTGGCGGGCAACTTATGCCGATGCACTGGATACGGCCCAATCATTGACGCGGCTGAAGTGGCATGTGCAACGCCGATTGATGAGGCGTGGCAACGCCAAATTCATCACGCCGAAGCGCAGTTGATTGCGTGGTCAAAAGATACGGCAGCCTTAAAGGTCGAGGCGAAATCAGGT
>Ga0114994_10003708_pt1 | contig 11144 bp, 9 predicted proteins | sample ArcticOcean_MG_C_9_FD_87043 | JGI IMG/M metagenome (GOLD analysis project Ga0114994, IMG submission 87043) | Marine microbial communities from western Arctic Ocean - ArcticOcean_MG_CB2_152 | ecosystem: Environmental > Aquatic > Marine > Oceanic | place: Arctic Ocean: Canada Basin | collected... | reverse complement strand
TTGAACATAGAGATAATTTCGACGAATAATTAAATTAAACATTAAGACCGTCTGCAATGGGTTATGATGCAAGAATGCCGAATGCAAACATATACTATACTTTTCTTTAAGTGCTCCCTATCTAGCACCCAAATTAGAATATCAATATTCACTTGGCTATACATACTCTGAGTTAAAGCGTCCCCTGACTTCCCTCCCCTTAAACAATCTGATATTTAACCAACATGAAGTCTAATTCAATAAAAGCGGTTCTCTTCGATCTTGGCGGTGTTATTATTCAGTTTCAAAAGACTGGCTACTTTGCTCAAATGCTGGAAGAATCTAATGATCCAAATGCCATGAAAAAATGGTTAGTCTGCGATACTTTACAAGCCTACGAGAAAGGTGAGATTGACAGACATAAATTTGCCCGTGGTATCATTGAACACTTTGAGTTGCACACTCATCCTGATAAGTTTTTAGCAACCTTCCTCGACTGGCCTCAAAACATTTTTCCGGGAAGCCAGGCCATTGTCGCTAATATTCAAAACCACATACGTGTCGGATGCCTTAGCAATACAAGTGAATTTCATTGGGACAATCAAAAGTCATCCACCATTTTAAAAAATATGTTTAAACTCAGGTTTCTATCTTTTGAACTAGGGCTGTTGAAACCATGCTCAGCTATTTATCGCAAAGTCGCTAAGCAACTGGATTGCACTCCAGAATCAATCTTGTTTTTTGATGATAACAAGCAAAATATTGATAGTGCCAAAGTTGTCGGCTTTGAGGCATATTTAGTGAGGGGTATCAGCGAAGCTCAAGTTATCATTAGGGAACGCGGTTTGTTTAGATAAGATAATAAATGATAGCTGCTATAATAATTATTCTATTTTGTCACATTCAAACTCAAAGCCCTACTGGGAACCTTAATCTAAGAAGAGAAATCAATTATGAACTTAAAAGAAATTTTATGTAAATGTCCTAAATGTGGTGACCAATTTGCCATTGGCGACGCCCTAGAACAGCAGGCGATCGAGCAGGTTCGTGCAGAGTTAGCTTTGCTAAACGACGGTGAGACCCAACATCGAATTGAAGTGGAAAAAGCCAAGGCTAAAGAAGAAGCTAAGAAGCAAGCACACCAGGATATCTTAAAACAAACCCAACAGAAGCAAGAAGAACTGGATACCGTACAAGCTAAATTGAATGCCTTAAAAATTGAAAAAATAACTTCGGACGCTGAATTAAAGAATTTAGAGCAACGCCAGAAAACGGCAGTTATAATGGCCGCAGAAGAAGCTAAGAAGCAGGCCCAAGAGGATATTCTAAAGCAAACTCAACAAAACCAGAACCAACTAGATAAAGTACAAATTAAACTAAATGAATTACAAATTGAAAAAATATCTACGGACGCCGAATTAAAAAATTTACAGCAGCAGCAGCGAGCCGAAATTACAATTAAATTAGCAGAAGAAAAGAGCAAATGGGATGCTGAAAAAACAAACTCCGAGACGGCCTTAAAACTCCAGGTTCAACAATTAAAAGGAGATATTGAACGAGCATCAGCACGTGCAGAACAAGGATCAATGCAATTACAGGGTGAAGGAGCAGAACTCGCTATTGAAGATACCCTTAAGCAATTATTTCCCTCAGATGACGTTATTGAGGTTAAGAAAGGGCAGCGCGGTGGAGATTGTGTTCTCGTTGTAAAGAATAATATCGGCCGATCCATTGGGAAAATACTCTTTGAGAGTAAGAGCACCAAATCGTTCTCATCAGACTGGATAACAAAGCTTAAGTCTGACACCATTAATGAAGGGGCAAAAATCGCAGTTTTGGTGACCACAGCCTGGCCATCAGATAATAATAAAGCGCATTTGCGGGATGGTGTTTGGGTATGTGGGTTTTATGAATATCAAATACTAGTGCGTGCACTCAGACAATCGTTGGTCGAAATCTCTAAAGCAACAGCCTCAGAGGAAGCCAGGGAGGGTAAAGCCCAAGTAATGTATGACTTTCTTACAAGCCAGGAATTTGCGCATACCATTGACCAAATGATAAGCCCTATCTTCAGAATGCACGAACAGCTACAAAAAGAGAAAAAATCAATTACTCGCCTGTGGAAAGAGCGGGAGACATTGATTGAAGGATCAATATCAGGAACAGAATCATTATATATGAAAATTCAGGGGATAGCTCAGGTTAACTTACCACCTGTTCCAGGCTTAGACGCGATCGAGGACCTCAGCAACGAATAATGACAGATAAAGTACTCTCACATTATATAATTGGAAATATAACAAAGGTTGAAACATATAGAATTCATAGTATGTTTCTCAAATTAGGGACACCTTATTGCAAAGTAGCAACCTTCCTTCTGCCAGTTCTGGCCCTGCTGGGCGTCATGGCCAGGTACTAAAACTAGCCGCCCCTATCGTTTTAGCGAACCTTTTTGTTCCCTTATTAGGCGCTGTAGATACTGCAGTGATGGGACATTTGCCTCAGCCATATTTTCTAGGAGCCGTCGCAATAGGCGCCACCGTCATGCACTTTGTATATTGGGGTTTTGGTTTTTTACGTATGGGTACTACAGGCTTAACTGCACAAGCCTATGGCGCAAACCAGGCAGCAGAAGTAAGAGCAAATTTTCGTAGAGCCGCAATACTCGCTCTCAGCATAGGGTTGATACTGTGGGCATTACAATATCCGATTATCACTTTGTCACTGCACTTGTTTGAAGGCAGCCAGACGGTTGAAGACTTAGCGCGTACTTATTTTAACATCCGTATTTGGAGCGCTCCAGCAGTACTCATAAACTATTGTCTCATCGGATGGTTCATCGGCATCCACAACACCCGCCTCATGTTTATTGTTCAAGTTTGGATGAACTTAATAAATATTTTCTTAGATTTAATATTTGTACTGGGCTTTGGATGGGGTATCGAAGGCGTTGCGGCGGCGACAGTTATAGCAGAGGTATCAGCAGCGCTACTCGGTGTTTATCTCTATCGACAACAACTAAAGAAGATGGACGGCGCAGATGAGCCGACTAAGCTCCTCGATGCTGGAAAACTGAGACGCATGGTTACATTAAATTTTAATATCTTTATTCGTACTTTTTGCCTGATTTTTGCATTTGCTTATTTTACTGCGCAGGCTACAAAATTTGGTGATGCCACTTTGGCTGCAAATGCGGTTCTAATTCAGTTCTTACATTTTCTCTCCTTTGGTTTAGATGGTTTTGCGCAAGCGGCTGAAGCCTTGATCGGTGATGCCTTAGGTGCAAAAGACCGAAGTGCATATAAGATCGCCGTAAAAACCACAATGGTTTGGGCGGTAGCGATCTCATTTGCCTACGCACTGTTATATTGGATTTTTGGTCCGCTTATTATCGATTTCCTTACTGATATCGAAAGCGTTCGCAATACAGCAAAGGAAGTCGTTATATGGCTTGTAATTATACCTATAATTGCGGTGTGGCCCTATATGTTGGATGGTGTTTTTATCGGTGCAACTCGTTCTGCAGATATGCGAAACAGCATGATAATCTCTCTCATTATTTTTATTCTAGCAGAATATTTTTTAAAGATGGCATTTTCTTATCACGGTTTATGGTTGGCCATGACGATATTCATGGGCGCCCGTGGTATCACGCTTGCCATCGCATACCCCAAGATTGAGCGGAGTTTAAAAATGATACCCGTAGCGGAGACCCACTGATTCGAGGCCTTCATTCGTCGAGCACAGCTTAGCATTTGAAATATGGTCCAGGTGAGCCATGATTGAGTGCACGCCTCCAAAGCGGTAACCAACATCAAGTGACTCTCTAAACAGAATGGTGCAACCAAGCGACTTACGGTCAAGTATATCCGTGGCTTTATAGCCATCATGATACCCACCGCCGAGTGAAAAATTTGTGAAGTAATTATCAAAAAATAACCACTCCCAAGTTAAGCCAAGGTAGGCTTGATTAGTATCACCTGCTGAATTTAAAGACATACCAATATGAGGACGCGGTGAACGAATAAATGCTAGAAAACCTGGAGATGTAAATAGAAGTTCTAAATTACCATCATAACCTTGTTCTTTTCGATGACTGAATGGGCCAAAGTCGTGAAGCAGTGCACCCACACGCATCTCCGAAAGAACACCCCCATTACTTGTAGGTTTTACCTCTTTAAAATATACAGGTTTTTCAGGTACGCGCGTTGCTGGTAACGGTGCATCAGATTGTGGGTTAGCCGGAGAGCGAACGATTTGCCCCACTAAATTTGGGCGTGGGGAATATTGCGATTTCAAGAATGGATGCGGCTTATTCAGAAAGTACGACATATCATAAACGCCACCAGCAGTTCCCGCCTGGCTATCCGTCGCTGACAAGGCGAGACAGATAGAAAATAAAACCAGACATTTAAAAAAACGATGGAAGGCTAACTTCATAATATTAACACCGATATTGATTCAACAGTGTAGTTCGAAAACCCTACTTATTACATTACCCTGCTAACTTGTCGAGAAGAACTAGTTGTCAGGCGCTAACCTTCATACGTGTCCAAAAAAATCTGCAAAAGTGAATAATAATATTAATCTGGCCTTTTCAAACTCTCGGACGACAGCTATCTATTAAACGCTTAGTGATCTGCAGAGCGATTACAACTGTTAGGGGATACAAATGATCTACGAATTCAGAACCTATGATCTCTTACCGGGTTCAACACCAGAAGTGATGAAACGCTTCGAGGAAGCTTACCAAAAACGAAAAGAATTTTCAGAGCTTGCAGCATTTTTTTATACGGAAATTGGGCCTCTTAATCAGATCATTCATATTTGGCCGTATGAAAGTGCTCAGCAGCGTGATGACATTAGAACTAAAGTAGTGAAGGCTGGAGTTTGGCCGCCTAAAATTGGTGAATTTATTACACACCAGCATGTTGAAATTTTAAAACCTTGGTCGTTTTCACCAGAGTTAACCCCTGGAAATTATGGACCATTCTATGAGATGCGTAGCTATATTTGCAAGCCGCGCACTATTCCCGACACACAAGAGCGCTGGTTAACTAAATTAGCAGAGCGCACAGCTATGTCCCCTATGAGCGCGGTATTTAGCGTAGATGTTGGAACAGCACTTAAGATGGTTCATCTTTGGCCTTATCAAGATTTAAAACAACGTAGTGATATTCGGGGTGAGGCTGCCGAGAAAGGAATATGGCCCCCCAAAGGGGGCGGATCCGGGTTCTTGTCACAAGAAAATAAAATACTACTACCTGCTTCATTTTCACCCATGCAGTAGCATTAAATGAAGATGAAAAACACAAAAGTGCTACTAAACAAAGATTGGCTTCTTTTTTTATCTGATAACGAGAGTTTGAGGAATAATTTCTCGAACCTTTTCTAAGTGCTTAGAAATTGGATCTAATTGGCGCCAAAATTCTTGCTCGGCATGAGCTTGCCTGTAAGCGCTAGTTTTACTAAAATGTTCGCCAATAATCTCACCAGGTTTGGTGCTATCCGAAACAATCCAAATTTTTTTCTCACATTCGTACTTAACCGAATAACGCATACCGCAACCCTTGGTGTACAACTATTTAAATATCCTACGGCTAAGTTCTTTACAAAAAATTAATATAGCTATACTTAGTTCGCTCTCAATCAGCATATTGAAAGGATACAACGTAACCACAATCACCGAATAGCTTTAAAAGGTTCAGTGATATTTACCATGTTAAGGTAGCAACTTACCGGGGTTCATTATGCCTTTTGGATCAAGCGTCGCTTTGATCTGTTGCATGACTGCTAGCGCAACGGGGTCTTTATAATTTTTCATTGCATATAGTTTTGTTGAACCAATACCATGCTCAGCACTAAATGAACCTCCATAATTACCAATGGCATCATAAACTGCGGTTTTAATCTCTTCCGCTTTTTCCATCAATTCATCCGCTGCTCCTGCAGGAGGGAAGATTGCATAATGAAGGTTACCGTCGCCAAGATGTCCCATATGACACATTCGCAAATTTGGCATAATAGCTTCGGCGTGTTGGGCCATTTCATCAACAAAATCTTGGACAAAATCTAATGGCAGCGATATGTCAAAACCGATCCGGGTCCCAGCCGCGGTGATGGTTTCTAAAGCCCCTTCTCGCATCTCCCACATTTCGCGCCTTTGCCCTTCTGAGGATGCGACAACGGCATCAAGCACTAGGCCATCCTTAAACCCAGATTCAAGGATTTTTTCGAGTTTTTCTGATACTGGGCTTTTTCCACCTTCACCAACGAGGCTATCAGAATCTGAGGTTGCAGCGATTTCAATTAACACACAAAGATCTGGAATTTTTTCGAATGGAATCCTATGTTGTGGGGCGTACTCTTGGACTAATTCCAGAAAAACGCGCGGTATTAGTTCAAACGCCTCTACCGCACCACCGGTTTCAGCTTGAGCGCGATTCAGTAAATCCAAGCCATGATTAATATCCGGGACAACTACAAAACTCGTCGCCCGAGCTTTTGGCAAATGAAATAATTTCATTGTCGCTGCCGTAATAATACCAAGTGTGCCTTCAGACCCAATAAATAAATCTCGTAAATCATAGCCGGTATTATCTTTTCTGAGGCCTGACAACAGATTAATAATTCGTCCATCCGATGTTACAACCTCAATACCAAGACAAAGCTCGCGGGTGTTACCATAACGCACAACATTTTGCCCACCTGCATTCGTCGCTAAATTACCGCCAATCATACAGCTTCCCTTAGCGCCAAAATTAAGTGGAAAAAATAAATTCTGAGCCTCAACAGTCTTATGCAATGTCTCCAGCACGCATCCTGCTTCTACTGTTGCTGTCATTGCTGCGGAGCTGATGCCACGAATTTTGTTCATCCGCTCAAGGGACAATACAATTGCTGACCCAGTGGAATCTGGAACCGACCCCCCAGCAACACCAGTATTACCGCTTTGCGGAACAACAGGCGTCGCGGTCTCGAAAGCTATGTTCATAATCATTGAAACTTCTTCGGTATTTGTTGGCCGGACGACAGCCAATGCCTTGCCCGTCATCTTACCCGGCCAGTCAGTTAGGTATTTCACCATTTCTTGGTCATTTGTGAGCAAGCTAGATGCATCAAGTCTAGATTGTAACTGAGAAATAATACCCGCCATTATTTAGTGCCTTTTAGGTCCCTGAAAAACTGTTTTCCACTATAATAAATCCAGCTATCATGGCAACCACAAGAATATTCGTGAAAACCCGAAAGAGTACGTAACAGAGTATCCGTTTAAATGAGTGCACCAATAATCGAGACTGACAACTGGATATCCGGAAAGTACGACATGATTATTGATGTCCGATCACCAAGCGAGTTTTCAGATGATCATATTCCAAACGCAGTTAGTTTGCCGGTCCTCTCCGATATAGAGCGGGCCGAAGTCGGCACAATCTACAAACAAGAATCAAGCTTTCTTGCCCGCAAAAAAGGGGCCGCCCTGGTTGCACGAAATATTGCTGAACACCTAGACACAAAATTAAAGGATATGGATTCTAACTTCACGCCATTGATCCATTGCTGGCGCGGCGGACAAAGGTCCAAAGCATTCGCACAAATTTGTAGCGCCGTTGGCTGGAAGTCCTATACTTTGAACGGAGGCTATAAAAATTATCGCCGAGCTGTCTTGCAAGGCCTCAAAGAAATTCCTGCAGTTCTTAAATTCATTGTTATTGCCGGACGCACAGGCTCCGGCAAAACGGATATTCTAACGGCGCTTTCCGGTAAAGGGGCCCAGGTACTCGACTTAGAGAATTTAGCGGCTCATCGCGGATCCTTGTTAGGGCGCATTGAAGATCAGCCCCAACCGAGCCAACGTTTATTTGAATCCAACCTCTATAACACATTTTTAAAGTTTGATCCCGAACGGCCGGTTTATGTAGAGTCGGAAAGCTCCCGCATCGGTAACATTCAACTACCCTCTGATATTTGGCAGGAAATCGTCTTGGCACCTACAATATCCATATCAACACCAGCAACCGCACGTGCTACATATTTGCTCGACGGCTACAATAACCTCACCAGAAACCTCTCAGATTTAAATAAGCTCGTCAGCGGTATGACTAACCGCCACGGTTATGCCCGCACCGCCTTCTGGCAAGAATTGATCAAAACGGAGAAATGGCAAACTCTCGCCAAAGATTTATTAGAAAATCACTACGACCCTGCCTACGATAAATCTACTCTAAAACACAATCGGCGGGTACTAGCCAAAATTATGCAAAAAAATTGTGGGGCTGAGTGTATTGAGGCTACAGCTACAGATATTTTGGTAATGAAAACAAACTAATTTTTCTAGTTTTCCCCCTCTTGGGTTTTCAGGGTGACAGAGCTAAACCTAGGAGTTAAACTAGTCCGTAAGGCTAATTAAATTAATAGGTTCCCTAAAATTGCCCAAAATCATTACCCGCTTTGCACCCTCACCCACTGGATTTTTACATATCGGCGGAGCACGTACGGCCCTTTTTAACTGGCTGTTTGCCAAACATCATGGCGGCAAGTTTTTGCTCCGAATCGAAGATACTGATCGTAAACGCTCAACCGATGGAGCTGTAAAAGCCATCTTAGCGGGCATGAAATGGCTTGGCCTTAACTGGGATGGCGAAGCCTATTCGCAGTATGAAAGACGGGAGCGGCACACACAGGTTGCGATGCAAATGCTCGCAGATGGCCAGGCATATCGCTGCTATTGTACAGCAGAAGAGCTGCTAATCATGCGCAACAAAGCACGGGCTGATGGCAAGACGCGGCTTTACGACGGCGTTTGGCGAGACAGAGACCCATCTGAATCCCCGGCAGGCATAGAGCCAGTGATAAGGCTGCGTGCGCCTTTAGACGGCCAGACCACCATCCAAGATTCTATTCAAGGCCGTGTTACCGTTTCCAATGCAACCTTGGATGATATGATTTTGCTGCGCGCTGATGGTACACCTACATACATGCTGGCCGTCGTTGTTGATGATCACGATATGGAAATTTCGCATGTTGTAAGAGGCGATGATCACCTCACCAATACATTTCGCCAAATTCAGATCTATAATGCGATGAATTGGGAATTACCCGTATTCGCTCACATGCCATTATTGCATGGCGCTGATGGAGCAAAACTATCAAAACGCCATGGTGCGCTCGGTGTTGAAGCATATAGAGAAATGGGGTTTCTTCCCGAAGCTGTAAATAATTACTTGCTCCGCCTTGGTTGGGCTCATGGTGACAATGAAATAATTAACCAAAAACAAGCCATTGAATGGTTTGATCTATCCGGCGTTGGTAAATCTTCTTCCCGTTTTGACATGGATAAACTCAATAATTTAAATAGTCATTATATTAATCAATGTGATAACGCCCACCTCGTTGAGTTGGTCCTACCAAAAGTCTCACAATTGATAGATGGGGGTATAGCCCCAGAAGCGAAAACCAGGCTCATAAATGGCATGAGCGGCCTAAAAGAAAGAGTTAAGAATATAATAGAACTTGCTGATAATGCTCAAATATACTGCATTACCAGACCGGTTATAATTGAAGGAAAAGCAGCCGCTGCGCTAGATGATCTAGGGCTTAAAATGATTGAGGCTGCCATTCAAGAACTGTCTATTTTAGAGCTCTGGAGCAATAAAAAATTGAACCAGATTATCCATAAAATTGCAGAGAAGAACGATATTGGATTGGGTAAAATAGCCCAACCATTACGTTCTGCTTTAAGCGGCTCTTTGCCTTCTCCTGGCATATTTGAAGTCATGGAAGTCCTTGGAAAAGAGGAAACCCTGGAACGTTTAAAGGACGTTGTATAAGGCCAAGTTCATTTAAACATTAAGTTACTTAGCTTGACAATTTAGCATAAAAAATTCATATACCGACCATGTAGTCTATAAGCTTAAGTATAATTCTTGGAAAAAAACCATGAGCATAAGAAACTCCAACTCCTATACCCTGACAGACAACTCCACCGGTAACTCCTGGGAATTACCTGTAATGGAGGGGACCGTTGGCCCTAAGGTTATTGACGTTCGGCAGCTTTATGCAGAAACAGATTGCTTCACCTACGATCCAGGGTTCACCTCAACGGGCAGTTGTGAATCAAAAATTACATATATTGATGGCGATGAGGGAATTTTGCTTTATCGGGGGTACCCAATTGACCAATTGGCAGAAGAATCAGATTTTTTAGAAACTTGTTATTTGCTGCTGTATGGTGAGCTACCAAACTCGGATGAGAAATCTAAATTTGTCCATGACATCACGCATCATACGATGCTACATGAGCAATTTAATACATTTTTTCATGGTTTCCGTCGCGATGCCCATCCTATGGCCATTATGTGCGGCGTGGTAGGCGCATTATCCGCATTTTACCATGACAGCCTGGATATTAATGATCCTCATCATCGGATGGTATCGTCCTACCGTCTGATCGCAAAGTTACCAACGATAGCGGCTCAAGCCTATAAATATTCAGTCGGCCAACCGTTTATTTCTCCGCGAAATGACCTTGGTTTCGCTGAAAATTTTCTTCATATGATGTTTGCAACACCAGCAGAAGATTATGTCATCAGCCCAACGCTTGCGAAAGCAATGGACCGTATCCTTATACTCCATGCCGATCATGAGCAAAATGCCTCGACGTCTACAGTTCGTTTAGCTGGTTCCAGTGGTGCAAATCCTTTTGCCTGCATTGCGGCTGGCATTGCATCCCTTTGGGGGCCCGCGCATGGCGGTGCGAACGAAGCTGTCCTGAATATGCTGAACCAAATTGGTACAATTGAAAACATACCTCAATACATCAAGAAAGCAAAAGACAAGGACGATCCATTCCGCCTTATGGGTTTTGGTCATAGAGTTTACAAAAATTTCGATCCGCGCGCAAAAGTTTTGCAGCAATCTTGCCACGAGGTTCTTGAAGAGCTCGGCATTAAAGATGAGCCTTTGCTTGATCTTGCGATGGAGCTAGAGCGCATTGCGCTTGAAGACGAATATTTCATTGAGCGCAAGCTTTATCCTAATGTTGATTTCTATTCCGGTATTATTTTCAAAGCGATAGGTATTCCGGAATCGATGTTCACCGTTTTGTTTGCCGTTGCCCGTACCGTTGGTTGGATCTCTCAATGGAATGAAATGATCGAAGACCC
>Ga0114994_10003704_pt1 | contig 11153 bp, 10 predicted proteins | sample ArcticOcean_MG_C_9_FD_87043 | JGI IMG/M metagenome (GOLD analysis project Ga0114994, IMG submission 87043) | Marine microbial communities from western Arctic Ocean - ArcticOcean_MG_CB2_152 | ecosystem: Environmental > Aquatic > Marine > Oceanic | place: Arctic Ocean: Canada Basin | collected... | reverse complement strand
GAAGATCGTTGTCCTCACCGTGGGGCCCCTTTGTCGCTCGCCCGTCATGACGGGGACCGCCTGACGTGCATCTATCATGGGTTTGAAATTTTAGGGGATGGCGTTGTGGCTACCGTTCCGAGTGTGCAGGACAGCAAACTCGAAGGCCGCTGCTTGGTCAGAACTTATCCCACGAAAGAATTTAATGGAGTTGTTTTTGCTTGGTATGGCGATGAGCTGCACCAAGACCCTGCACCTTTTAATTTGCCGGAACGCTTGGTGTCGAATGAGTACGAGGCAATTTTGTCGTATGGTGAATGGCGCACACCTTATCGTTATATGATTGATAACAATATGGACCCCATGCACGGCGCTTACCTTCATGCTGTATCGCACTCGATGGCGGCAGGTTCTAAAGACGCTAAGTTTGAAGTTGTTGCTACCAAACATGGTCTCCGTTTTCAGAAGCAAGGTCAGGAGAATATAAATTTTGATTGGAGCGAGTGGTACGACAATGGATTTCAGGGAATTTGCTTAGAAATTCCTTATCCGTCATCTGGCGGGCCCGGAGGTAATTTTGGGATAGTTTTTCATATAACACCAATTGATGAAATGACGTCAGCATGCTTCTTCTGGCGTCACCGTAAAGTTAGTGGCTGGGTCGCTGATGTATGGCGCTTTCTCTACAGCAACCGTCTTGAAGAACGCCATTGGCACGTTCTGGAACAAGACCGCTTGGTTGCAGAGCGAATGGGTCTCGATGCTGATAAATATGAACATTTAAATGAGCATGACTTGGGATTGATACAAGTGCGTAAATTATTGGCTGAAGAAGCAGAATCACAGGTTCAGGCTTTAAAACAAGCCGGGCATTTAAACTAGCTGGAATTTTAGTATGACAAATATAAAAAAAATTATCTCTGGAAGTGTCCCAGAACCGCGCCCAAATATTTTTAGTAATTGTTTGAAAGTTGGGGATCAAATTTTTATGTCGGGTATGACTGCCGGCGATAATAAAGGTGGTGTATTAGGTGATGGATCGCCCGAAGATCAATCCAGGCAATGTTTGAATAAAATTAAGGCCTTAGTAGAAGGAGCCGGTGGTAGGTTATCTAATGTTGTCAAACTCACGGTGTATCTGACGAATATCAATCACCGATCTGATTTTGGTAAAGTTCGAAAAGAATACTTTAAAGGCGTGATGCCGTGCTCAACTTTAATCGAAGTAAACCGATTTGTGCACCCCAATCTCGTTATTGAGGTTGATGCAATTGCGATGCTCAACTCATAAACCTAATACTACAGTGGATTTATAAAATGGCGATTAAATCAAGTGAAAATCGAACAGGTGTTTGGCTTAGCGTTGCCGTGCTATTGGGGTTTTTAGTGGCATGGGAATGGGGGCCTGTTATATTCGAAATACCCCCCTATATCATACCATCAGCTTCCTCTGTCTTCTTTGAATTTATTCTCTCGATAGATAATGAAAGATTGTTCTACCATACCGGAATTACTCTGTTAGAAACGATCGCTGGGTTCACCATTGGCTCCCTACTCGGTATGGTGATCGGATATACTTTAGGTGTGTCGCCCAAGTCAGAGTTTATTTTGTCGCCTTATATTTTAGCTCTTCAGATTGCACCCAAAGTTGCATTTGCGCCGCTATTTGTTGTCTGGTTTGGCTTTACCGTTTATCCTAAAATTTTAGTTGCCGTGCTGATAGTATTTTTCCCGATTATGGTTAATGTGTTGGGCGCAATTCGAACCGTAGATCCTGACTTAATCAATCTTGCACGAACGTTTAATGCTACTCGCTGGCAAATTTTTAAAATGATTGAATTTCGTGATGCTATGCCGCCACTTTTTTCTGGTCTTCGCATCGGCTCCACGCTTGCAATTATCGGTGTAGCGGTTGCAGAAATGGTTGGCGGTAGCGAAGGCTTAGGTGCCATATTGGTTGGTGGCGGTGGTTCTGGTAACACGGCTTTGGTTTTTGTTGCCATAGCTATGATGACCTTAGTTGGCATTTTAGCCTATGTCGGTGTGGTCTACTTAGAGAAACGTGTTCTGCATTACATGCCGCGAACGCAATATGAAACTATTTAAGGTTAAGTCAAAAACCCAAGTTTAAGAGGATTAGTAGATGCCAGAAACAGCAAATGAAGTAACTCAAGAAATGATTGCTGAGCGGGTCAATAAAGGTCTGAAAAATATTTGGCATCCGGTGTTGCCGAGTTGGGGGGTCAATAACGATCCGGTCGGGATTACACGCCTATCAGAGAATATAGCTCTTTGGCGGGATAGTGTGGGGAAAGTTCATGCCATTGAAGATCGATGCCCACATCGCGGCGCACGCCTGTCCCTAGGTTGGAACCTCGACGACCGATTGGCGTGTTGGTATCATGGTATTGAAATTAGAGGTGACGGTGTCGTTGCTGCTGTGCCCGCCATTGAAAACTGCGCGATGGACGGTAAAAAAATGACAAAAAGCTATCCAGTTCAAGAAATCGAAGGGGCAATATTTTTGTATTTTGGTGACGAAGCTAACCCCGAACCTTGTAACCTCAATCTGCCAAACGAATTAATAGGGGAGGAATTTAGCAATTTTCTTTGTACAGCGATGTGGAATTGTAACTATCGTTATGCAGTCGATAATGTTATGGATCCGATGCATGGCGCATATCTCCATGCAGTTTCTCACTCTATGGCGTTCGGCGATAAAAATGCTGAAATGCAGATCGTTAAAACGGATTCTGGAATTGTTTTTGAAAAAGTTGGTCAACGGGATATAAATTTTGATTGGGTTGAGATCGGCGAGACTGGCGCGCTTTGGATGCGTCTCTCTATCCCTTATCGAAAGAGTGCTGGCCCTGGCGGTATTTTTTATATTGTTGGTTTTGCAACACCAGTTGATGAGGAGCACTGCCAAGTATTTTTCTGGCGCACACGCAAAGTTGATGGTTGGAAAAAAGATGTCTGGCGTTTCATGTATCGTAATCGTCTTGAAAAACTTCATTGGGATGTCTTAGAGCAAGACCGCATTGTTTTGCAAGATATGGCCCCCAATGCCCGTGAGAGAGAGTTGCTTTATGAACATGACCAAGGGTTGGCCCGCGCGCGCCGCATGATAAAGCGAAAAGCAGAAGACCAACTTAAAACCCTCGTAGCAGTTGAGTAGGTTAGATGGCCCCAATTATATCTCTTGAAGGTAAGCGCATTTTGTTCACCGGTGGTGCACGGGGCCTTGGGCAAGCTTTTGCTGAAGCGGCAGTTGTTGCCGGTGCCCGGGTTGCGATTGCCGATATCTTAGTAGACGTCGGGCAGAGTGTTGCCGAACAAATGGGCTCTGTTTTTGTAACTCTTGATTTGGCGGACCCTGAATCGGTAGAAAACTGTATGGGGTTGGTCGTTCAAAATTTGGGGGGCTTAGATGGTCTGGTAAATTGTGGGGCTATTGCGACCGGAATTGGTGGGCCAACGATGACCGAGATTGATATCGACGTTTGGGACAAAGTTATGGACGTTAACGTACGTGGGACGTGGTTGATGAGTAAAGCCGCCGCTCCGTATTTGGCGGTTGGGAAAAATAGCAAGATCGTTAATATCGCCTCGGATACCGCGATGTGGGGCGCGCCGAGGCTTATGGCTTATGTAGCTAGTAAAGGCGCTATAATTTCAATGACCCGCTCAATGTCACGGGAACTTGGCCCCGATGGTGTTGCTGTTAATTGTATAGCGCCCGGCCTAACCTTGGTTGAGGCTACTGAGTACGTCCCAGAAGAAAGAAAAATACAATATATAGAAGGTCGCTCAATGAAACGTGAGCAATTGCCAGAGGATATAACCGGAACAGCGTTATTTTTGCTATCCGATGCCGCCGATTTTGTGACCGGCCAATGCCTGCCGGTCAACGGTGGTTTTGTAATGAATTAGTTATAGAAAAGGAAACTAAAGATGCAGGATGCCTTAAATTTTAAAAGAGAAGATATTGCGACTTATGAACGGCCAGAAGGAATGGCGCTTGGAGCGTGGGTTGAGAGCAGGGTCGCCCGCTATGAGACCCGCACATTGGATTGGGATGCGTTGAAGTTCCAAGCCGATTTTGATCCCAAATATAAGCGAGCGCAGATGCGTTATATGGGTGCTGGGGGAACCGGTGTTGGTGTGGATGACAATGCAGTGCCTTCTGAGCACTTTACATTCTCAACAATGATACTTCCTGCGGGGTCTGAGGGGCCATCCCATATCCATATCGATGTTGAGGAAGTGTTTTTTATGTTGCGTGGAAAGATACGCCTCTTCATGGATGTTGACGGCGAACATTATGAAACATTTCTAGGCGAGAGAGATTTGATTTCTGTTCCTCCCGGAATTTATCGTGGACTTGAAAATGTTGGCCAGGAAGAAGCTGCAATGATTGTCATGCTCGGGTCAACCAAGCCGGTTACGCCAACTTATCCTGCTGGTCACCCAGTTTCAAAATTAAAAAGATAGGCTGAATTTAGTTAATATAATGAATAACCTTTCAGCCATAGATAATTGGGTTGACGAAATTTTTCCATTGCGTGAATTGGTTTTGAAAGGTCGTGTGTTCTCCTACCGAGAAAAGGGATCTCTAGCCGCACCTGCGATTGTTCTATTGCATGGTATTGGTTCTGCTTCCGGTTCTTGGGCTTATCAGGTTCATGATCTGTCGGAGAGTTATCGTCTCATTGCATGGGATGCCCCGGGCTATGGTGCATCAACGGCCTTACCGGAGGACGCACCGATTGCAGCTGATTATGCCGTCGCGTTAACTGATTTTCTTGCTGCTTTAGATGTTGAGCCCGACATAATAATAGGCCACTCCTTAGGCGCGCTGATGGCTGCGGCTTATGCTGTGGCGGGTGGTGCAATCGGCACGGCTTTGGTTTTGGTTGATCCCGCTAATGGATATGGTGCGGCAGATAAAGCGGTTAGGGATGAAAAGCTTGTCGCGCGTCTTGCTAATATGGATAAGCTTGGTCCCGAAGGTTTGGCGGCAGCACGTGCGTCTGCGCTATTGTCAGCTGATGCTTCACCTGAGGCTTTAGCGCTGGTGCGCTGGAATATGAGTAGGCTAAAAATTGATGGTCATGCCCAAGCGGCTCATATGCTGGCTTATGGTCATCTTATGGGGGATGCCGCAAAATATGCTGGCCCTGTATTAGTAATGTGCGGCGGCGTGGACACAGTTACGCCGGAAGAAGGTTGTCGAAAAATTTCCGCGGCCTTTCAAAATGCGGAGTATCGGACACTGCCTGGCGTCGGCCATGCGTCTTATGTTGAGAACCCAGCTCAGTTTAATAAAGCTATTTTAAAGTTTGTGGGGGGCCTCACGCCTAATGCAGAGAATACCCTGAGCGAAGCTAAAGCCGATGTTCTAACGCAAAAATATGTTGTGCCGGGGTTGCAACGAGGACTGCAAATTCTCCGCATTTTCAATCGTGATCGCACGGAAGTTGGAGCGCCTGAAATTGCGAGGGAGCTCCGTATCCCACGGTCAACGGTATTTAGGCTGATGCAGACATTGGAGTATATGGGGTTACTGGAAAAAGTTAATAATTCTAGCGACTATCGCTTAGGTGTTGGCGTGCTCTCGCTGGGGTTTGAATTTTTAGCCTCACTTGAAGTTACGGAGGTGGCACAACCGGTTCTTCAGAAGCTTCGCGATGAAACTGGGTTTTCGACTCATTTGGTTATTAGAGATGGCTGGGACGTTGTGTTCGTAGTGAAAGCCGCTGCTAAGACGACATTTGCAAGTTCGGTCAATATAGGTACCCGCTTGCCAGCTCATGGTACCGTTTTGGGTCGAATGTTGCTGGCTGATCTATCGGAAGATGAACTCAAACAAGTTTATCCATCTGGGAAGCTATCAGAATTCTCGGATCAAACACCGACCACTTTGTCAGAACTGACTAATTTATTGGAACAAGATCGGAAAAGGGGTTACGCCATCAGCGAAGCCTATTTTGAGAATGGAATTGGCTCGGTTGCCGCGCCGGTACGGGATTTCTCAAGACGCGTTATTGCAGCCATAAATGTGACTTATCAGGATGGCACGATAAAGCGTTCTGACGTCAAAGGTAAAATATTAAAGAATGTATTACAGGCCGCAGAAGAGCTGTCGCGACAATTAGATTATCGCGCTGATATACCTAATATCTCGACGAACGCATATATGAATAAGGCATTATGAGAGGATTCGGATGAGTGATAATTATGTGGGACGCACAATTGTTGTAACGGGTGGCACCTCTGGTATTGGCCTCGCAACATCAAGGCGATTTCTAAGTACAGGGGCAAACATTGCCATTTGTGGGCGAGATAAACCGCGTCTTAAAACCGCCATGAATGAACTTAGTAAAGAATTTGGTGATGAGCGTTTGTTGGGGCGGGTGTGTGATGTACTAAACAAAGTACAAGTTTCAAATTTTGCTGATGCCGTTGCACAACGATTTGGTGGCATTGATACTTTGGTGAATAATGCTGGCCAAGCGCGTCTTTCGACTTTCGCTGATACTGATGATGAAATGTGGCGAGAAGAGCTGGAACTAAAATTCTTTAGTATAATCCATCCTAGTAAGGCCTTTCAGCCCTATCTTAATAAATCTAAATCAGGTGCTATTGTCTGCGTGAGTTCCTTGTTATCTCTGCAGCCGGAACCTCGATTGGTTGCAACTTCTGCTGCGCGAGCTGGGCAGCTTAGCTTAATCCATTCTATGGCAATTGAACTAGCCCCCACCATCCGCGTGAATGCTATTTTGATTGGTGTGATTGTATCTGGCCAATGGCATCGCAGGTTTGAGGGTGATAAAGAATCAGGCAACGATTTTGATGCTTGGTTGCTTAGACAGGCGGCCGAAAAAGGTATTCCACTAGGTCGATTTGGTCAGCCCGAAGAGGCCGCAAATGCGGTCTATTTTCTTGGGACACCGATGTCATCTTACACAACCGGCTCAACTATCGATCTCTCAGGAGGATATTCTAAAAATGTCGGATAAATCAACAGTGGGTGAAGTAATAGTCGCTTTTCTTGAGGCGTGTGGCGTTAACGCCGCCTTTGGGGTGATCTCCATCCATAATATGCCATTTTTGGATGCCATCGGTAAGGGTGGCAATATACGCTATGTTTCGGCAAGAGGCGAGGCGGGAGCCGTTAATATGGCGGATGCTTATGCCCGGGTTGGTAAGCGCTTGGGCGTTGCCTTTACCAGTACAGGTGTTGCCGCGGGAAATGCCGCGGGGTCAATGGTTGAGGCTCTGACCGCAGGGACGCCAGTGCTGCATATTACCGGTCAGATTGAGACGCCACATTTGGACAAAAATCACTCCTACATTCATGAAGCGCGCGATCAACTCTCCATGCTCAAAGCTATTTCTAAAAAAGCTTACCGGGTGACATCGGCCGAGACAGCTCTGGATACTTTTAAAGAAGCTGTTTGTGTAGCACTTACAGCACCTACCGGTCCTGTAAGTGTTGAAGTGCCGATTGACATTCAGCATAAACTGATCGAATGGCCAGAAGATTTGATACCGTTACCAGTTCTGATGCTTGGTCCAGATCAAAATGATATAGTATCGCTTGCGGCACAGTTGATTTCAGCCAAGCGACCTATGCTTTGGTTAGGTGGTGGTGCACGACATGCGGGTGACGCAGTTAAACGGCTTGTTGATATGGGTTTTGGAGTGGTTTCCTCTGTGCAAGGGCGCGGTGTTGTTCCAGAAGACCATCCTCAGACGCTGGCAGCCTTTAATATGTATGGTTGCGTAGAAAAGTTCTACAGCACCTGTGACGCGATGCTAGTCGTTGGCTCGAGGTTGCGCGGTAATGAGACTCTTAAATATAAACTCAAATTGCCTAATCCCCTTTATCAAATAGATGTCGATATTGCAGCCAAAAAAGATAGACCTTATATTGCAGAATACTTTGTTCAAGGCGATTCAGCCCTGGCATTGGCCGGCTTAGCCGATTTGCTTGAAGGCAAGATGAAAATTGATCCGACATTCTCCGTCGATCTTAAAGCAACTCGCGCCGAAGCTGTGGCCTTTATGCGCGAAGGATTGTTGCCCTATGACAAGCTGCTTGATGTTATTCAGGCAAGCGCTGGGGAGGATTTTATCTGGGCCCGCGATGTAACTGTATCCAATAGCACATGGGGCAATAGAGGTGTGCTGATCTCCGGTCCTTATGATGGGGTCCATGCGCTCGGAGGTGGCATTGGCCAGGGTATGCAAATGGCGATTGGCGCAGCCATTTCCGCGCCTGAGCGCCCAGTCTTTTGCCTTGTTGGCGATGGTGGTTTGCAAGTTAATATTGGTGAGTTGGCGACAGCGGTTCAAGAAGATGTCAATATAGTCATGATTTTAATGAACAGCCATGACTACGAAGTGATTAAAAATATTCAAAATGCTGAGTATGGTGGACGCCTCTTTTATTCCGATATCTTGACACCGGATTTTAAAGGGATTGCAGAGAGTAATGGGTGGTCATACCAGGTGTTGAGTGAACTAAACTCGCTACAAATGATTTTTGATGCGGCGCTGAGTTCTAAAAAGCCTTCAATGATTGAAGTTGACATGTCAACGATAGGGCCTTTTGCTAGGGCTTTTGGAGGCCCGCCGGTAAAAGAACAAGAAGAAAAATCCTCCCAAATAGTTGAGGGAAACTGATCAATGCAAGAGTCAATTTTGCTTATTGGCTTTGGAGCAATAGGTTTGGAAATTACGAAAAGGCTGGTAGATGATCCTCAGGTTAGAATCGCGCAAATATTAGTACGTCCTGGAAAAGAGGCGATGTTAAAAGAGGCGATGTTAAGAGGTGAGATTGATAACGGAGTTCGTATTATTTCATCGATCGAGGAATTAGACCCTATTCCCGATTGTGTTTTGGAATGTGCTAGCCATGCAGCGGTTGCTGAGTTCGCGCCATACTTTCTGAGTCAGGGCATTGATTTTGGCTTGATTTCAACTGGTGCTTTATCTGACCCTACTCTGATGCAATGCCTCAAAATAGAAAGCAAAAATGGTAATTCCCAGCTCTTTGTTGTGCCGGGTGCTATTGGGGGTGTGGACGCTTTGGCGGCAGCAGGCGCAGAAAATTTAGATAAAGTTATATATACCTCTAAAAAGCTACCGATGAGCTGGACAGGAACCCCAGCAGATATTGAATTTGATCTCTCAAGTATCAAAGAAGCGACAGTTATTTTTAACGGCTCGGCCCGTCAAGCGGCTAAGCTTTATCCAAAGAATGCAAATGTTGCGGCAACAATAGCTTTAGCAGGCCTTGGTTTTGAAGATACGAAAGTGACCTTAGTCGCGGACCCTAACGCCAAAGGGAATACACATCACCTCGAAGCCTTCGGATCTTTCGGTGAGCTAGATGTGACCATTATTGGCAATTCATTGCCGAGTAACCCAAAATCCTCGGCCTTAACGGCTTATAGTGCCGTTCGCGCGCTTAAAAACCGCACCCAGCATGTTTGCATATAGTGGAGTATTCTAATGAATTTTACTGGCATAGACCAAATTACTCATGGCGTCGAAAACTTAAGCGAATGCGTACGCTTTTATGATGACTGGGGGCTGACTAAAATTTCCGCCAATGACAAAGTGGCGATCTTTAAAACCATGGATGGTTCAGAGGTTTTATTATGCCTCAAAGATGACCCAGAGTTACCCCCCGCAATTGAAGAAGGCTCGACCATTCGCCATGTTACTTGGGGGGTTAAAGATGACGCCGATCTCGCTGGTGTTCGCGAATTAATATCGAGCCAGGATAGCTATTGTGAGATAAATGGTTGTCCAGCCTGTATTGATCCGAGTGGATTGAGTCTCTCTTTTAGGGTAACTCAGCGTTATGATGTTGATGTCAAAGGCGCGCCAATGAACACTTGGGACCAACCCGATGCACGCATAGATATTCCAAGTAGATTTTATGAGAAAGCGGAACCCTTAAAAATAGGTCACGTTGTTTTTTTCGTCGCAGATTTGGCGGTAACCGAAAAATTCTATACCGATACTTTAGGCTTTGTTGTATCTGATCGTTATCCTGGCGCGGGCACATTTCTACGCTGCTCAACGCCGGGAGGTCATCATAGTTTATTCTTCTTGCAAACGCCGGATAAAAAAGCCGGACTTAATCACGTCGCCTATACGGTAAGAGATATCCATGAGGTTTTTGGCGGAGGGTTACAGGTAGATAAATGCGGCTGGAAAACCCAAATTGGACCGGGTCGCCATCCCGTTTCATCTGCTTATTCTAGGTATGTTGAAAACCCAGCTGGTGCTCTCGCTGAATATTTCACGGACGAAGATTATTGCACCGATAAATGGGAGATACGCAATTTTGAAAGATCAAATGAAGCCTTCACTGAATGGGCTGTTGCAGATGGAATTGATTGGTCTACCAGGCGGCAGCATCTTCCAGAATAAAATCGCTATGTTTTTACCCCCGATCTTGAATAGCCTGCCAAATTACTTCCGAAGTTGACGGGGTATCGATGTGATGTATCCCAAGTGGGGAAAGTGCATCTACCAGCGCATTAACGAAAGTTGCAACGGCACAGCCAGTTCCAATTTCTCCTGCTCCTTTAACGCCCAGGGGGTTTCGTTCTGTTAAACTAGGGTTGTCATAGGTCTCAATAAAACAAATATCTCTGGATTTTGGCATAGCATAATCCAAGTAGGAGCCAGATAAGAGCTGGCCTGTTTCTGAATCATAGGCAATTTCTTCAGAGAAAACCTGACCCAATGCCTGCACGATACCTCCCCGAACTTGGCCATCCACTTGAACTGGATTGATTGAGTTCCCGACATCGGTAACAGCAATGTACCGTTTTACTTCAATGCCGCCTGTCTCTGGGTCAACTTCCAGTTCACAGACGTGACTACCCGATGGAAAGGTTGGTGCATCAGTTTTGTGGGTGCCTACCACTAACCATTCTCTTGCGGGCGTTGATTCGGCAAGATCTCGCCAGGAGACTGAGCGATCCGTTCCGGCAATTGAAAAAATATGGTCTTTGTATTCAATGTCTGCAATGGCTGATTCTAATTTCTCTGCGGCGAGCTCTTTGCCTTTTTCTAAGATTAAATTAGATGTTACGTAAACCGCTGATCCGCCAAGGCCTGAAACTTTCGAGCCCCCCGCGCCGCCT
>Ga0114994_10003701_pt1 | contig 11154 bp, 4 predicted proteins | sample ArcticOcean_MG_C_9_FD_87043 | JGI IMG/M metagenome (GOLD analysis project Ga0114994, IMG submission 87043) | Marine microbial communities from western Arctic Ocean - ArcticOcean_MG_CB2_152 | ecosystem: Environmental > Aquatic > Marine > Oceanic | place: Arctic Ocean: Canada Basin | collected... | reverse complement strand
CGGGCCGTCGCCGCGACGTCTAAAGGCGGACTCCACGTTTTATCATCGCCCCACTTGAGGCGCCACGTCCCTCTGAGCTGTGAAGCCTCCCGCTCCAGCGCCGCGGAGGCGGTCCGGGCCACCCTTGATTTGAGGCCGGCCTGCTCCGCTAGTGATTTGCCCTTCGTGAGCGAGGTGTTGCTCGTGGTCCACGTGTCTTCCTCAACGTCGTGTAGCTCGAGGACGTCCAACGAACGGTCGTCGTTGCCCTCGACGGCCTCGACCCGGAGCAGCGGCAAGGCGTGGGGCGCATGACTAAACGTGACGCGCCAGACCGTCGTGCCCGCCGCGTCGTGCTTCGAGACCTGGAGCGAGGTGTCTCCCAGATCGGCCCAGTTCGGCAACCGCATGAGATGGGCTTCCACGGACGTGCCCGGGCCGGGCAAGCTATGGGGAGGATACGCCGGCCCGAAGGTGCCGTTCGCGTTGGGCCGCTTCCCGTCGACCTCCTCCCACACGTTCCCGACGGCGACCCGGGGGATCGGCGGCGTGAAGCGTAACGACCCCTCTCCGCCGGTGCCTCCGCTGAACACGGAGCAATGCCGCGTATCCAACCCGATCCGCACAAAGTTCCGCTCGCGCTTCAACGACAGCGCGTGCACGCTGTCGTGGGCGTCGTGCGTGACCTCGATCGCGTAGAGGGCCGGCGCGCCGACCCGCGCTCGGACCAATTCTGAGGACACGGCGGCGTGCTCGCCCCGTAGCATCGTCCCGTCCACCCGCAGGTCCACGCGCGCCTCGAAAAAGGTCACCTTCCACTCGAACCCGCCCGTCGCGCCCTCCGCGCTCCTCGAGACTAACACAGCTGTAATTGGTGGTAAGGAACCCAGGGCGCGCTCCATGTCTACGTGAGTCGCGTCGTGGTCCACTTCTACAGAATGGCCCGCCACCTCCACCAGGAAGTGGCCTCCAAGAGAAGTGGTCGGACGCGCGCGCTCCGCGGTCGGTACTAAACTGTCCCAGATGGTCGCGTCGGGGTGGATGAGTAGGGGCGCGGAGGCCGCTTCCGGTGTCGAACCCTCGAAGGTGACGCGCCACTCGTGGCCGCCGCGGACTGGGGCAGGCCGTGAGAACCGCGACCCCCTGGAGGCTTTATGGCTGCGCTTCTGGTGCCCAGCCACTTCGTAGTCGTCCGCGTAGCGCGCCCCGCCCAGCGAGTCGTAGCGGTCGTAGTTTTGAGAACCGAAGGCCGCGTAGTCCTCGCGCGTGACACTCACTTTTAGGCCGGCCTTCCTGACGTTGGGTAGACTCGCGATCTTCGCCTCCACTGACTGGTGCGACAGATCAGAATTGAGGCCGTCGCCCTCCCTCAGTCGTTCGCCCGCGCTGCCCGTGCGCTCGTCATCAATACGCGCGACCGCGTCGAACGCAATAGGCTCCGTCGTCGCCCGCGTGGCGGCGCCTTCGGGAAGGCCCGCGATACCCGTCAGATCGACCGTGACCCGGAAGGCCCCGCGCTCGACGCTCGAAGCGTTCAGGGCATTTGATCGGGACGCGTTCACCACCCGCAACACGTGGACGGCGCCCGTGCGCGACGTCAAGGGAGCCTCCGTTTTTATGGCGTGGACCTCCAGCGCACCTTCGGCGCGCGCGGCGACCCGCAACGTTATTCGCCTATCGTCCGCGTCGCTCGCGTCCAAGGAGGGTAGCGGAGTCCAGGCGCCGTCCTCCTCCATATAGACATCATTCGTGTCTCCTGCAATAACTGGGGGGTCGTTGAACGCCGCCGCGCGTATACTTATGGAAGTGCTATTCGTTAACACACCGTCGGACGCCTCCACAGACAACCGCCCCGCGATGTTCCCGTCCCGCTCCTCGACCTGGTCGTCCGGCACCCAGATTAGCGTCGAGAGCGCCGCGTTCAGGGCGCTCTGCTTGGCCCGCAACGTTAGGGAGTGGGCGTAGCCCGAGGGCGCCGCGGTCTCCGCGTCGTGTTCCACGTCCTGCACAGATACGACCTTGACGCGCCCGCCGGACGCTGTGAATGTCACGCTCACGACGTCCGAGTCCGGGTCGTAGACGGACACGCCGCGGACGGGCGTCTCTAACTTCGTGCCGTTGCGGCCCAACGCCACGCCCTTGGACGCCTCGTCGTAACGCACGAGGGCCGGGGCGCTGATCCGGGGCGCATCATCAATGGCTTCCACGCGTACGTCTACTTCGAGCGACGTTATGAAGCCTTTACATTCAGTTTCACAGGGGAAGCCTCCGCCGTCGTCCGCGACGACGTCCACGACGTCGTCGCCGTGCGCATCGGGCGCCGAGACGTACTCCAACTGGGCCAAAGTACGTGTAATAGCCTCCGGCGGGCCGGTCAACAAAACACCGTCGCTCGCCTCTAGCCGCGAACCCGACGCGGCCGCGAAGGCCGCGCCGCCCCGTATTCTTAGGAACCCGTGGCGCGCGGCGGCGCGCAACGTGCACGCCACCGTCGGCGCCGCCGCGTCGCCGACATCGTCGTAGTCCGAGTCGATTAAAGTGATAGAGAGGGGCAGCCAGGCGTCCTCCTTGACCGTATAGGGGCCGCCACTGGTCAGCCGGGGCGCGTCCTGCACGGCCTCCACGAAGAGCTCTATTTCAGTCGAAGCGAGCACCTCGTCGGCCGCGGACAAGTTCAGACTAACACGCGCGTGGCCGTGCCAGTTTGCGCGCGGCGCGAGCTCGACGTCCGCTAAAGCTGCACTCAACGCGGCCACCGTACCGCTGAGCCGAAGCTCGTTTCCTTCCATCACGGCGACGCCGTGCGACCGCCACTTTTCATCGTTGAGCAGGAGCGCCGTGATGGGGGCATCCGTCGTGATAGTTAGAATACCGTCGGCGTCGCCGAAGTCGTGGGCCGCGAGCGTCGCTACCGGCCCGCGGCCGCCCCCCGCACCGATGCCCGCGCGTACGGCACCGCCGAGCCGCACGGGCTCGTCCTCTCGTGCATGGACGGCGCCGTCCTCTGCGCTGACGGCCGCGCCCGGCGTGAACGCCGGCGCGTCTCTTACTTCATCCACCTCAATCCCGGCGACGGCCTCGTCGAAGGCCCCATGTTCATCGGTGACATGTAAACGCACGCCGGCGGCGCCCGAAAAGTCCCGGGGCGGCATGAAACGCAGGCCGTCCAGCGCCCGGTTTATTGAATCGACGCCGCCCCTTAAGGTGAGCTTGGACGAATTCGCGGGCCAGGCGCCGTCGCCTTCTCTTGTTTCAATGAGGATACCGACGGGCCGCGCGGCTAGTAGCAAGCGTCCGGCGGGCGTCGCTTCCAGCACTACCGACACCTCGTCCGCGTCGGCGTCGACGATAACGATGCCTCTCACACCAATGAGCGTGTCCTCCCGGCCGCGCCAGTGCCTGGACCCATCGCCGCGGTCGAGCGGGCCCAGAAAGGCCGGCGCGGCGTTGGTGAGCGCGACTTGTATACTGCACGTCGCCTCGGAGGTCTCGCCGTCAGTTCCGTTGATGCCGTCGAGCCCCGTCAGCCGGAAGACGACCGCGTCCGTGCCCCGTCGGGACGCGCGGTAGACCAATAAACCGTTCGCGACCATCCGCCGCAGGGCCGCCGGCGAACTTAAAACGATCGACCGAGGCGTCGCGACCGAGAGGACGCTGTCCGTGCCGTTCAGGATGGACACGACCGCGTCCGAGGACCACTCGAGCCGTAAAAAGGGCGCGTCGTCGACGCCGCCCGCCGTGGCGAGGGGCACCGCCCGGCTCGCGCCCTCCGCGACGTCCAGAGAGGAGCCGCAGCCCAGTAGTGTGGGTGCCGCCGCCGGCGCGACGGCGACCTCTACCGTGGAGAGCGGCCCGCCGTCGACCGCCGCGGTGACCACGTCCGGGCCCGGCGTTGTCGGTGGGAGGTAGTGTATCCCGCAGCGCCTTAGGAGCGCAGTCAGCCGCGCCGGCGTCGCCTCGAGCGTCAGCGGGGCCTCACCAACGACATGTGCACCGGCCAAATCCGCCGCCGTCGGGGCCAGCGCGACGCCGCCGCGGCCCGCCTTTATAACGAGCGACACGAGGGCGTCACTGCCGTCCGCGTCGGTCACATTCGCGTCCTCGAGCACGCAGATTGGTGGGCCGCCGGCTTCTGCACTAGCTGCGCCCGAGGCGTCCAGCGTCGCGGCGTCATCGACCGGGGCGACCACGACACTCAACACCGTCGATGCGTTCTCGACGTCCGCGTCGGTCAGGACCGCGACCGTGATCTCGTCGGCGCCGAAGAAGTCGGCGTCGGGCTCGTAGACGAGCTTGGCCTGCGCCTGCAGGGCCGCCGCCGCAACGAGGAGCCTGAGCATCCTCTGCTCAAACGTGATGCTGCCGCAGCAGTTGTGCTCACGCGAAACCCATTTCTGAGCTTCTCAACAGTGTTTCCCAAGGCGTCCCGGGCTTGGAGCGCTGCCCCAGACGGCCATCTATCCGCTGGCCCTCCAAACCCGCATCTTGCGCGGGGCGCCGCGCCGGGCCGGCCGGACCTGGAGAATTCGCGACCGATATTTCAAATGCTACTTTGACATTCATGCTAACACAACTACATATCGATCAGCCGCCCCACCAGTACTGGAGGACGAGGACGAACGCGGGGTCCGGGAGACGCTGCGCGACAACGCAGCGTTTCGTGCTTCGAGTCTTCCTGCCGCGGAGCGTCGACGGGAAGACGAACGCGAGGCACTGAGAGAGCTCCGCGTTGTGGACCAAATTGCGGGGCGCCGCCCGCCCCGTTTCGCAGAGGCATCTAAGTCCTGCCAGCACCCACCTGGGCTCGGCGAGCCATCGGCGCCAACCGCGGAGTTGAATTGCATCGATCATGGTGATCAGCCTTTCGCCGTCGGCACGCAGGCCTCCGGTCGCCGTCTCCATCTTTGCCCTCGCGAGAGAGGGCGCCGTCGGTGACATGTCAAGCGAGGCGCCGGCGCGCAGGAGACGCCGCACGCCCCGAAGATCTAGCGAGTACGACGAAATCGAGAGCGGCGTGAGCCCGTGCGAGCTACTTTGGTCGACGTCCGCGCCGGCGTCGATCAGCGCCTCTAGTATCCGGCCCGTTTCATGCATCTCCGCCGCCCAGCCCAGCCAACGCACCACGCGGTCGACGTCGTCGAACCACGAGCCCGCCCGCAAAAGCTCGCGGAGGATGGGCACGTCTCCTCGAATGACCGCTTGCGTCATCGTTCGCGTGCCGTCGACGCGCTTGTCGATGTCCGCAGCACCAACGGCGCAGAGCACCTTGACCATCTCGAGCTTGCCCAGGCTCACCATAGTGTTCAAGGGCGGTTGCTGGATGGTGCCCATCAATTCCTCTGAAAATGCGTCGGCACCGGCCTCGATGAGTATCTGCGCGAGACGAGGCGTACCCCACAGCAGCGCGAATTTCAGCGGCTGCTCGCCACGAACGGCATTGACCATGTTCACGTCCACTCTCGCGTCTAGCAAGGCATGTGCCAGGTCGCAAGCGAGTGGACTGTTGCACACGGGCTTCGAGCATACGACGTGCAGGTACGTGTATCTCCCTATCGGAGCGATTTGTCTGGTGATATCAGCGCCTCCCCGTATGAGGGCCTGTACTGTCGCTAGGGGTTGTGGTGCGGAGCCGCCATAAACGTCAACGTCGCTCGGCTCTTCTGGAACGGCGCACTTGACAATCGCGAAAGTCAGCGCTGTTGTCGCTTTTGAATTGCAGTCCAGCGTCGCAAGGTTGTCTACTGCACATCCCGCCGCAAGGAGCACCTCGACGTGGTCCGCGGCGTGCACGCCTGCAGCGAGGTGCAAGATCATGCCTGGGGTCTCAGCTCCAGCCTCCAGCAAGAAGCGCACGATGCTCGCCGGCGCGCGTGACACCACCGCAAAGACGAGCGGACTCATGTCATAGGACTTTGATGTCAACGGTATGCTGCAATTCGGATCTGCGCCGTTACGGAGCGCCTGTCGTAGGTGCTCGGTCGTCTCTGCGTCCCCAATGCCCTCTCGGCACTGCTCATATATAGCGTCCATGAGCTCTCTATCCGCACCAGTAAACGTTTGACGCGCCGTCTCCATCCTACTGCTGCGCTGCGCTGTGGCTAAGCTCTGCTAGCTCACGAGGAGCTCTACTGGGAGCTCTACTGTGCACTGAACACAATGTCATGGGGATAAAAATGAACTTTAGTTAGAAGCTATAAATAACGTTTGACGGGTTGTTTTTAGCACGGGTTTTCCGGTCCCGGCTCTACAACCAGCTAACTGCTCCTCTGCTAAGAGCTACAGACAGCAATGACAACCCAACGACAACTACGGCCACGAACACGATGAGGCGAGGAATCATCCTACTCGCCCTCGGCGGCAGCGCCCTGCTCGCGCCGCCTCAACAATTTGCGCCACAGCGCGTCGTGCGCGCGGCGCCCGACGAAATCATCGTCGACGTCGATCCCTCGGACGAGGACCGCGCACTTGCGGCCGTGCATCGAGCCCTCGACACGTGCTCCTCGACGGCCGACGCCGCCGCGTCGTGTGTCATCGTGGAGCGAGAGGAGGTGGGCGCGGGCCGCGGCGGCGCGCGCTGGCGCGTCGTGGCGGCCTGGGCGCGCTGGGAGCGGAGCGGTTTATTAACGCACCTGGAGGACCGCGAGCGCAACACGCTGCGCGACGCGCTCGCCGAGGCGGCGCCCTCGGCCGTCGTGACGAACGACGCGGACGCGCTCGAGGCGCGGCTGGAGATCGTGGAGGTCGTGCTCTGCGTCGGGGGGGACGCCACGACCTGCGTGGCGGCGTTCCGGACCGCGGGCGGCGCCGACGACACGAGCGCCCTGGCCAGTGAAGTATCGACCCTGCGCCGGACGCTCACGGCGCCGGTCGCCGCGGAGACGACGGCCGCGTCCGCCATCGAGCGGCGCCGGAATCGGAAGGAGCGCGCCGTCGACGCCTGGCTGGCCATCGATGCTTGTGCTGTGGACGTGCGGCGAAAAGCCGCGGTCGAGACGCGGGACGCGCGGGCGCTCGTCGCGGAGCTCGCGACGACCGCGGTCGCGCTGCGCCGTTTGGACCCGCTGCGCCGGAAGCGCGTCGCGCTGCAGGCCGTGCACGTGCACCTGCCGCTCGGCGAACTCCTGGGCGACACCCAGGCCGCGGCCCTCTCGCCGCCGCAGCGGGCCGCGTACCGCGCGCTTTTGGATGATATCGAGGCGCGGAGCTACGCCACCTTGTTCCCCGAGTCGTACGCCCACGCGCGGCGCAACGTCGCCAAGGCGGCGGTGGCGGTCGGCCCGGCCGGCCGCGACGCGTTCGCGGCGGCCTGTCGGGCTTCTTTATCGGAGACGATCGCGGCGAGTGATGCCTTGCTCGCGCAGTTCTTCCCGTGCGACGCGTCGGCGCTGGTGGCCGAGAGCGCGACGGCGCTGGTGCTGCCGCCGGCCGTGCGGATCGAGCGGCGCTTAGTTGTCGAGGCGCGCGTCAAGACGGCCGCGAGCGCCCTGCGCAAGATGCTGAGCTCGGCGAACACCAAGGCCGTGCGCGATGTCCTGGGCCTCCGCGTCATCGTCCTGGGCGAGCGCCCCGAGGACGACGCCGACGTGTCGTCGCTGTACGCCGTGCGCGAGGCGCTGCACTGTTTAGGGAACGAGCTGACGCATCGGGCCAAGGACTACGTCCAGGCGCCCAAAGCTTCGGGCTACCGGTCGCTGCACTCGACTTTGTTGAGACCCGGCGACGGGCTGCTGGTCGAGGTCCAAATACGCACGCGCGACATGCACTGGCAGGCGACGTTCGGCGACGCGTCGCACTACGAGTTGGACCGGCGTGACCCCCTGCTACGCGAGACCGCGGACGTCAAACAACTGTTTGACGCCTTCGACGCCGACCGGAGCGGCCGCATTTCGATAAACGAGGTCGCCGGCCTCCTGACCAGGCTCGGTGCGCCGAGGGGCCAGGTTGAGGTCCGGGCGCTTGTCGCGCAGGTCGACCGCGACGGCGACGGCGAAATTAGCTACGCCGAGTTCGAGGCCATGCTCGAGTCGCAACATGACCTAGCAGGGCTCGTCAATGAGCAGCGAGCGGCTATAAAGGAGCTGCAGCGCTCCACGCCCGCGCTACTACCCGCTCCGTCGGAGGGTGACTGATTGCTGTGTACATTTTGTCTGTATTTACCCTGGTTTCTTCTTCCGCTTCATCGCTGCGCGGCAGACCGGGTAGACCAGCTTCGCGAGCGCCGCGTAGCCGGCCTTCGTAAGATAGAGCCCGTCCGCGTCGAAGAGCGCGTCCTCGATTGGCGTGGTGTCGACGACGCGCGGGGAGAAACGCTCGCATATTAGTGTGTTCAATTTGTCCCGCCGCTCCGTGAGCGCCGGCGTCCGCTGTTCGGAGGTCGGCATCCGCGGCACCGTGCACACGACTGCAACATCGGCGGCGGCGACCATCGCTGCCAACGCGTCGACGATCGTCTCCTCGTCGATGGCCGGATACGCGCGTAAATCATTCGTCCCTGCCAGGAGTATGAAGAGCTTGGGCGGCAGCCGTTTCCTCTCGTTGCTTTCAGTTTCGACCGCATGGCGCTTGGCCATCGAGACCGCCGTCTCACCGTTGTTTCCACACGTGATCACCTCGTGCTTGCCTTTGCCGCATTCCTTGTCCAATAGCTTCTGGAGCTGTTGGCCGTAGGGGAACTGGTTGTCCCCCTGGCTCATGCCAGATGTAAGGCTGTCTCCCAGGCACACAATGCGCATTGTGTACCAGAGTGCTGCCCAAAGCTTGCACCAGCCGTCGCGTGTGGTCACTGTGGTCTCGGAAGACCAGCCTCGCAGCCGGAAGCCTTCTCCTCATCAGAGGCTTTTTAATACACTGCAAAAACCCGTTAAGTGGAATAACGTCCAAAAAAACACGGCCACGTCGCAGCGCTCATACTCCGTGATCACGACAGGTTGGTACTTAACGGGTCCAGCAGAGTGTCCGGCGGTCACGGGCTCGGCGCAGAGCCATCACTGCGAAGCGTTCGCACTGATAGCGCTGCGAAACCAATCAAACTATCCACCACTCAGTTTTACAGCCCTGAGGTCATAGCGGTAAGCTCGACGGGCTTTCGCAGCTAGGATTAGAAGAAAGAGCCAAAAAAGCTGACTGAACAAATAGCTGTGATGAGACGTTTACTTCACCCACCTCGACCCCGTGCCGAGCAACCGAGCGCAGCGGTTACAAGTCGAGACGATCAGGCACTGCCCCGACGCCGGATGAGACAACAAAGCACCCCAAAGAACGTCCTGGGTCTGCCACCGGACGTCGTCGGCGCGATCTACAAATTCATGAAGCCCGCCCACGTCCTCGACGCCGCCCCGACAGCTAAAGCGTGGGGCGAGGCGGGCGAGTCGGGGGTCTGGGACGGCCTGGTCGCGCAAGCCGTCCGGACCGCCGTGCGCGCAACTTTGGCTGTGGGCGGCGCACCTACCGACGACGCCAAAGCGGACGCGGCCGTGGAAGCAGCACTGGAGCGCTGCGAGCAGAAGGCGCGCAAATGGGCCGCCAAGAGCGGCCTCGCGAGCGCCAAGGCGCGCGCGTGGTACGCGATCGGCGTCGCCCTGCCGCCAGTCACGGCGGCCGTCGTCGCCGAGGTGCTGCCTTATCGGTGCGTCATCTCGCTGGACCGGCGCGTCTACGACTGCACGAAATTCGTGTTTGAGGGCGCGCCGTACCACCACCCTGGCGGGTCGTCTAATATCAGGCGAGAACACGGCCGCGACGTCGGCCGCTTCTTCGACGTTTTCGCGCACACGGCGACCGCGCACCGTCTCATGCGGAAAGAAATGCTCGCGTGGGACGGTCCCGCTTATTGCGGCGCCCCCTCGCTCCCAGCCTGCGTCCTCGCGCGGTCGCGGCGGTCGCGGCGGACCGGGAAGGAGGCGCGGTTCTCGCTCGGGCATGTCGCCTGGGGCGTTGCGTTTGCTGCAGTTTGTCGCTTCGCAGCCCACTATGGAGTGTTGTCGTAATTTGAAAAATTATATTACTGCCGCGACGACCTCGTCACGCGTTCGAACGCGGCCTGGAGCCGCTCGTAGCGCGCCGTGGCGTCGTCGCGCCGCGGCACGACGCGCGTCCGAGCTTGCACGGCCTTCCGGCGCCGCGGCGGCGTCGGCGCCTCCTCGGACGAGTCCGGCTCCGACCAGTAGGACCGTTGCGCCGGCGGCGGCGGCGACGGCGCGCGCCGCGGCGGCGACGGACTCGGCTGCGGCGGCCGCGTGCGCCGCTTGGGCTCGCGGCCGAGCTTCGAGCACAGCGCGTCGACCTCGTCGTGCAACCGGCGGCCCTCGCGCTCCGCCGCCTCGGCGCGGTCCTCGGCTGTGCGCCGCAGCGCGTCGAGGTCCCGCGCTCTGCGCGACGCCTGGGCCCGGGCCTCGCGGAGCTGGTCCCGTAGCGCCTCCTCGCGCTTGGACGCTTCCGCGGCGGCCTTGGCAAAGTCCGCGTACGATTCGTTCCGCCGGCGGTCCGCGTCGCGCCGGGCCGCGAGCCGCCGATTATCCGCGTCATTTTCCGACTCGGCGGCCGCGAGGCGCCGGCGCAGCTCGCCGCACGCGGCCTCGGCCGTGTCCGCCCGCACCCGCTCGTCACCGACGCGACGGCGCAGCGCGCCGCCCAGCTCCACGGCGCGCCGCTCCCGCTTCCTCGCGTCCTGCAACGCCGCCTTGACTTGTGTCGTCGCGTCCCGCGCCGCGAGCAACTCGCGCTTGAGGGCTATGTCGTCCGATTTCCGTTCGATCTGGGTGGGCGTGGGCGTCACGGCCTTGCGCCGTCGCTCCCGGTCCAGCTCGCGCTTCAGCGCCTTGCGCTCCTGCTCCACCAGGTGCTTCTCGGCCGTGACCTCGCGGACCGCGCCCGAGAGGCCCGCGATCCGCAATTTGAGGCGCTCCTCGATGGATTTGGCCGGGGCGTGCTCCGGCCGCCGCACATTGCGGTCGTCCACGGCCATGTTCACACCGGCGGTCCACGCCGGGCTGGCCGCGCGCGGCGCGGGCCGCCGCGGCGGCGTCGGCGGGAACGCGCTCGAGGCGGCCGTCCACGCGGGGCTCGGCGGCGCGGGCCGCGGCGGCGTCGGCGGCAGCGCGCTGTCATCGTCGTCGTCCTGTTGTCGGAGAACGCCGCCGAGGTTCACGACGGGGTCGCGCGCCGGCTCGTGGATCG
>Ga0114994_10003700_pt1 | contig 11155 bp, 10 predicted proteins | sample ArcticOcean_MG_C_9_FD_87043 | JGI IMG/M metagenome (GOLD analysis project Ga0114994, IMG submission 87043) | Marine microbial communities from western Arctic Ocean - ArcticOcean_MG_CB2_152 | ecosystem: Environmental > Aquatic > Marine > Oceanic | place: Arctic Ocean: Canada Basin | collected... | reverse complement strand
GTGAGTGAGTGAGTGAGTGAGTGAGTGAGTGAGTGAGTGAGTGAGTGAGTGAGTGAGTGAGTGAGTGAGTGAGTGAGCGAGCTTTGAGGAAGACGGGCATACTCGCGATGAATCCCGCGAAATGGCTTAAGACATAAAGGCTACATCCACTAAACTAACATTATTCCACTCAATTCGTTTGGCTCGATCGTTTTGCTCTTGCTTCATTAAAAATGCACCTCGCTTGCTCGGTGCAGGATGAAGATTTGGGTAATGAGGCTGGTGGTGACGATATTACGTTCAGCATCTTATCACACAACTACGTTGGCACCGGAGAGTGCGCGGTTGAAGACCAGAATGAGGGGGGTTTCTGCTGTCAGTACTCCGAATCTGTGTTCGACATAGTCAAACGAGCGTCTGACTCGATGGTTATTCTCAAGGAGAGCTTTGCCGAATCACTCCGCCCTTTGAACAACCTGGCCGGCTGCTCCCTCACCATGACCGTTCAAGCAACAGACGCTGGAGGACTTACCAGCAATACGGCAACTTTCACGTTCGAGGTGAGCGGAACCAACGAAGCGCCTAGTTTGGAGGATGTGACTTTTGGGCCAATTCCTGAAAATCCCGTGGAAGGGACGGTCGTTACGAGCAGCTTGAGCGGGGTTGATTTGGACGTTCCTGCTCAAGAATTGAAATACTTTATCGTGGACCAGGGAGAGCTTGATCGGTTCAACATTTCAAAGACGACTGGCGAGATTTGGGTGACAGCTTTGGGGTCGGCTACGTTGGATTATGAGAGTGATTCGCTGGGCGCCGACCACAGCGTGAGGTGAGCGAGCGAAGCGAACGAGTCTTCGAGAAAAAAAACAAAAAATCTAACTTTAAATTCACTTTAAATTATTTTGGCTCGCTCGTTTCGCTCGTCCTTTCATTAAAAATGTGCACTATCTCGCTTCGTTTGGCGCAGCTTCACAGTATACGTCCAAGACGACCAGGAACCGCCAATGTTCAACGCGGGAGTTGTCACGGTGAGGCTGAGCGACGTCAACGAGGCTCCGGTTTTCAGCCCTGGGCAGCCGACGATGTCAATCCTCGAGCTGGTCGACAGCAGCGGGGGGAACACTCTGCTGGGGGGGGTCGTCGCGACCGATGAGGACGTGGATGATGCTGATGCGCTGAGTTACTGTATTGTTGAGGACTACGGCGAGTTTTTTCCGTTTGTGATCCTGTCCCATAGCGTCGCAGGGAGGCACCAAAAAGGTGAGCGAGCGAAGCGAGCAAGCCTTGATGAAGACGAGAATAGAATACTTTCTCGCGATGAATCCCGCGAAATGGCTACAGACATAATGGCTGCTACATCAAGTACTAAACTAACCCACTCAATTCTTTTTTTGATTCACTCGTTTTGCTCTTGCTTCATTAAAAATGCGCCTCGCTTCGTTCGTCCGTCGCAGTGGGGAACATAGAGCTTAAGCAGAACGCGGTGATTGACCACGAGACCGTCTCAGCCTACACGTTCGACGTCGTAGTCACTGACCACCTCGGGTTGACCGCGACGATGCCCGTTACAATTGGCGTTATTGATGAAAACGAGCCGCCAGTGTTCACTGACTGCAATTGCGCTCATCCCAGTGGAGTGGCATTCACGTTGCCTGAGAATGTCGGCGGTGGTTACACGGTTGGAAATTTGCACGCGACCGATCCGGAGAGCGACGCGATCATGTATACGATAACGGAGGATGATTCGAATTTGTTCTTAATAAACGAAAATGGCGAGATTCAAACCAAGGCCGGTGCTGTGTTCGACTACGAGTCCGTAGTGAGCTACACCCTCAGTATGACCGCAAAGGAGAGTGGAAGGCCCGACGGCGATGGAACAGGTGAGTGAGCGAGCGAAGAGTGAGCAGGTCGAGCGGACGAGAAAGAAACAATTTTTTCTTACTCTCAAATGTGTTGTGTTTGTATTGCCTCGCGTCGCGCTTCGATCGGCTCAGAGGACGCCAACGTGATCGGCATTTCCTTTGAGATCAACGTTGTGGATGTGAACGACATGGAAATAAGGAGCTTGACCCCCTCTTTGTTGAGCACCTTGGGCGGTGAGACGATAACGTTTACTGGGGTGGAGCTCGGCCCTCTTGACGATGCACGATTTGATGAGACGAGTGTCCGGGCGTTTTACATCGGGCCCGACGGTGTGAAGTACTACGCTAAAGACTGCGTTGTGCTAACTAGGAACACTCACATTGTCTGCTCAAGCGTAAGAGGCGTGGGAGTCGACCACAGGTGGAACATCACCGTGTCAACCCCCGGAACCTCCGACTGGTCTGTGCTCACCGGTACCGACCCAAGCATCGCTACGACTTCTAGCTACCTCCCCCCAACTATAGCAACCGTCGTGGGCGCTGAAGCAATGCCCACGGGAGGTGGAAACTTGGTCACAATCACCGGAACGCACTTCGGGCCGCTTTTCAACCCGTGCTCGTCGCATTGCTTCGACAACAGTGCGAGTCCACAAGCTTGTGGGAACAGCTGCATTGGGGCGGAGGAGGCGTGCGTTAACCCGGCGGGGACGAGCAAGTGCGACGAGTTTCCGGGCTGGTACGTGAGGAGCGTGGCGGAGGTTACGTACGGTCCAAGCGTTGAGGAGATCGGGAAGTATTATTGTGGTGAGGCCAAGGTTGTCGAAGGCGAGGAGGGGGGGGGGGGGGAATCAGAAAAGATCACGTGCACGAGCGCGCAGGGCGTTGGGCGAGGATTCTTCTGGAGGTGAGCGAGCGAAGCGAGCGAGCCTTGATGAAGACGAGTATACTCGCGATGAAGTGTGCGAAATTGCTACAGACATAATATAATGGCTACATCCACTACTAAGCTAACCCACCCAATTCTTGTGGTTCGCTCGTTTCGCTCTTCCTTCATTAAAATTGCGCACAATCTCGCTTCGCTCGGCGCAGAGTTCGAGTCGGCGTGCGCGGGAGCACCGATCCGTACTCGGCCCTCACACCCACCCACAGCCAATCTTCCAACAATCATTGGTACGAGGCGAGCAGCTACCAACCCCCTAGCATTAATCAAGTGCTTGGAGATGACCTCCCAAACGGAAACTTTGACGATTCGACAATGGTGCAGTTTGTCGGGAGTAATTTCGGAATTGACGGGGGGGAGATTTCCGTTACCTACGCCCACGGGAATGATGGCAATGGAAATGGTGATGGTGAAAGTGATGACAATGGCAATGCTGGCGATCCAACCGCGACGAAGTACGTCATGGGTGGCTGCGTTGTTGTCGCGCCCCACACGTTGGTGAACTGCAGCTCCGTTCCCGGCGTGGGTGCTGCCCTTCGGTTCCGTTTAAAAGTGGCCGGGCTGTCCGCCCAGATCTTCAACACAACCCTCAAGTACAACCCGCCGTTCATTGCTCCTCCCCTGGGATCCAGCGGAGAGGTGCTGAACGCAGTGTACGGCCCCGGGGCACACGGTGCGAACACCCGCGGGGGGGAGGAAATGTTTTTGTTTGGCCGGAATTTCGGGCCGGCGAATGATCCATTTCTTCCCAGGGTGACTTACGGCGGGGAAATGGGTCGGGAGTACGAAGCGAGCAACTGTGTGGTGGAAAGTGCGTTCAACAAGGTCAGGTGCTTGTCCGCTCCTGGGACTGGGGTCGGACACAGGGCAGTTGTTCGTATCGGGGGTCAAGAGAGCCAGCTTTACGCTGGGAATGTCAGCTACGGGCAGCCGAGCGTTCATTATTTTGAACCGGAGTGGAAGGAGGGCGTGGGGGGGAACGTTAGGGAGGGGGGGAGGACCGGGGGGGGGGAGAGGGTCTTAATTCATGGAGACAACTTTGGAGAGAAGAGGCTGAATAGGATTGACGGGGTGAGCTACGGGGTGAATGGAAATGAGTTCAAACCGTGCGTGAGGGGTGGGGACTCTGACTCCTGCGACTGCAAAGTTGTGACTGACCACACTCTGATCCTGTGCAACACAACCGAGGGAACAGGAAAGGTGAGCGAGCGAAATACTGCGAGCGAGCCTTGAGGAAGACGAGAATGCTCACGATAAATCCCGCGAAATGGCTACAGACATAATGGCTACATCCACTACTAAGCTAACATTATTCAACCCAATTCGTTTGGCTCGCTCGTTTCGCTCGTCCTTCGTTAAAATGCGCACAATCTCGCTTCGCTCGGCGCAGACGCATAGGTGGGTTGTCTCGATTGACGGGCAGAACTCCACGGTGTCGACCACCAACTACAACCGGCCGCAAATTACAAGTATCGAGGGGATGGTTGATGCTTCCAATGACGGGTACGAGGAGGTCGTCGTAAGGGGTAAAGATTTCGGGGGGGATGTAAACAAGCTCGAACAAGTCAGTTACGGACCAACCGGGACGGAGTTCAACGCGCTGGACTGCACGGTGGCCGCGCACGTTCACGACGAAATTCGCTGCAAGACGAGCCCGGGAATGGGAGGGGGGCTCAAGTGGAGCGTCAAGGTCGACGGGCAGACGAGCGACCTCAGCGACTTTACTACGAACTACAAAAGCCCGGTTATTGATGAGATTGTCCTGGACGTGGGAGAGACGCAGGGGCAGAGCGAGCATGTGATCAATGGAACAAACTTGGCAGTCAACGTTCCAGGGAGCTACATTGAGGTGCTTTTCGACAACGAGAGGATCGTGCTCAGTAATGATGGTTTCAATAACGAGGGGAGCAAGCGGATCGTTGCGGGAAGCTACATGAGCGGGCGGGTGGGAGACAAAGACTTTGTCAGATTTGTTCTGCCGCATTTGAGCGTGCTACCGCAAATGAAGGTCGTAAAAGTTAGGGTGGGCCACGTGGAAAAGTTGAATGTTGAGCAGCTGAGCAATGAGCTTGGGTTCGAATACGGGACGCCTGAGGTTGTTACCATTGAGAACATCGAGGGAAATCCGATTATGAACCCGGCTGGAACGGCGGTGGACCAGCCCACGACCGATTTGGTAGTCAGGGGAAATAATTTTGGGCTTGCGGGGTACAGCGACCTTACCATCAACGACGAGCTGCAGAGCGTTACCATGTGGAGGTGAGCGAGCGAAGCGAGCGAGCTTTGAGGAAGCTACTGAACTAACCCACTCAATTCGTTTGGCTCGCTCGCCTCCCACCTGCTCCATTAAAAATGCAGCCACAAGAAGATTCAGCTCAACTACGTTGGCGACAGGGGTAACGTTACGGTTCGGGTGGGGGGTGCGCAAAGCAACACGATGGAGTTCTTGAAGCGCAGTCCGGAGCTGTACATGGAAGCGCCATTCTTGCCCAACTCCAACCACTACCGAACCCTCGGGATGACGGAGAACAACGAGCGAAACCTCACACTCGCCGGCTGTTACTTCAATCCGAAAATTGAGGAAATAGATATTGAGGTGGATGGGGTGGAGTGCGTCCTCTTTCCCTTGTCCATGGAAACGTATCTTCCCAATTGGACGGGCAGTGACGGTCGCACCGCTAGTGAGATTTGTCCAAACGATTCTCTGAGATCGGTCACCTGCGAGATCCCTGAGGGCACAGGTTACAGGTGAGCGAGCGAAGCGAGCGAGCCTTGGTTAAGACGAGCATACATACTCGCGATGAATCCCGCAAAATTGCTGCAGACGGCTACATCCACTACTAAACTAACTCACATGCTCTTGTTTCCGATAAAAATGCGCCTCGCTTCGCTCGGCGCAGCAACGAGATACTTTTCTATTCAAATCGGATGCCGAACTACACGGGGGAAAAAACGCTCATGCTTCACTATATGAGTCCAAACATCACGTCGTTCTCTCCAGACTCGGTCAATACCCTTGGCCAACAAGTGACAGTAAAGGGGGACAATTTTGGAGATGACGTGGACAAGGTTTTGGTTTTGTATGGTAACGTTGAGCTACCGATTAGGCGGAATACTTTCAACCACACGCATTTTGTAGTGGATGTTCCGAGCGGCGAGGGCCCGGCTCGAGATGTCACAATCACAGTCGACGGCCAAGTTGGACGAGTGTCTCGCTTCGACAAAAATAGGATCTTGAAATACAACTTCCCAGTGATTGACTCGGTCACCCCTGACCTGGTTGGAACGCGAGGCGGGAATGTAACTGTTCGAGGGGAATATTATGGGCGGGTTGGTGTGGCAGAAGCCTTCTTGACCGATGTTGAAGACGGCGACGAGGAGAGCGCAGATCGCCTGCCGATCAACTTGGTCGTGGGCCCTACCTCCAGCCACAACTACCTACATTTACATTTGAGCCCTGGTCAGGGACGAACTAACTTGAACGTGAATGTGAGCGGACTGGTAAGCAGGAGCCCGTTGAACTTTATTCCTCCGAGTATTAACGGAAACGATGGTGTGGCTGTTTTGGTGAATACGGATGGTGGCGAGAATATTACCTTGGAAGGAGCGAACTTTGGGGTTGGATCTGACTACAAGATTGAGATGGTTGACATGGATTTGGACGAGGAAAGCGAGAGTGAGGACTTGTTGCCAAGCGCGAACAACAACAATAATATTTTATTCAACGCAATGTCGGGGATTATGAAGTTCAACGAAACCTCCAATTTGATAAAACAATTCGACCACGAACGCGTGGTGTTCAAGTCACCCGCAGGTGAGCGAGCGAAGCGAGCGAGCCTTGTGACAGAAGAGTGGGAAGCGACTAACACACTCCTAATCCACTCTTGCTCCCATGCGCTCGGCACAGGGCAAAACGCTTACGACCGAAATTTGGCTCTGAAAATCACCGTTGCGGGGCAATCTTCCAACACGATTCCCTTCAACTTTAAAGCCCCAGCAATCCACAAACTTGTCATGTGCTTCCCTTCGAACACAGCTTTCGTTTTCGAGGGTGCCTGCGTCGACCAAAGCATGGTTGCTCTGGGCGACAATTGCGACCCATTTAGCGCTGCGGGGTGTGGTCTGAGCACCAGCGGAGGCTACACCATTTCTGTGATGGGTGAAAATTTCGGGAAGGCTGACGCAAACATACAGTCTTTGCTGTTCAACAATAAAATTATCAGCACGGCTGGGGAGATTCTGCAAGCCAAGTTTATCTCGCACAACGAGGTGAGGTTTAGGGTCCCGCCTGGTGTTGGATCCGACATTGACGTTTTGGTGAAGGTTGGAGAGAGGAAGACGGAAGGATTCAAATTCAGTTATGATCCTCCGTTCGTCGAGCACATTAGTCCCCCAAGGCCAAACGCGGAAGGTGACATCATTACCATTAACGGCAAAAACTTCGGCCCCAGTTTGGTCGGCGCCGGAAATATTGAAATTTATGTGGGCCAGTTCATCTACGACGACTTGTACGGGATCAGCAACCACACTGAGGTGAGTGAGCGAAGCGAAGCGAAGCGAAGCGAAGCGAAGCGAAGCGAAGCGAAGCGAAGCGAGCCAAAGAAACAGTTGTTGCAGTCTCTAATTTATCCTCTGTGCAGTGGCTGAGGTGCGGACCGCCCATTTTTGGGGGGACAGAGTTCGATACGTGGCAACAAATTGGGAGCAGCAGCCCTTATTTATGGTGCAAGCTTCCAAGGGTAACCGTCGGTCCAAAACACTTGCGAATTGCGATTGCTGGGCAAAACGTTACGATTGACAAGGAGACGGAAACACTCACGCCATTTTGCTTGACCGACTATTACGGCCAGCAGCAAGATGCCGTGTACATAGGTCCGACCTTTGGAATGTGCGGTGATGAGTGCGAGAAAGATAGCTGGCAGTGCAAGGACAGTTGGAACAAGAATGCGAGGAACCATACAATTGGGGGTTGTGAGGGCGAAAAGCACTGTGAAATGTTCGGGGAGGTCAGCGGCTCGAACAGAAATTGTACTGTAATCACAAGACACGACGAGTACTGCACTGCTTGCCCAGGCGGCGCAACATGCGAGATGAACACTCAATACGCGGAAGAGCCGGAATCGTTGGAAGGGTATTGGAGAAATGAGTGGCCGGTGAGCGAGGTGAGTCATAATAAAAACAACAACAACAGCAACAGCAAAAAATCAAACACTAACAACAATAAATGATTGCAGGAGAGCTGCGGAGAAGACTACAATGACAGGAAACACCGAGTTAACTGCTACCAGGTCGTTCCTTGCGCACCTGCGCAGGCCTGCGAGGGAAACAACGTGTGCGGAGTCGGGTACACAGGGAAGAAGTGCAACTCGTGCTGCGATGCGCTCCACAAGTTTGTGTACAATCAGTATGGGAACAAGATTCCGAACCCGGAGTGCTACGACGACGAGGGGAACCAGAGAAAGTTCTTCAGGCAGTACGGGGAGTGCGCCCCGTGTCCAAGCAATCCGTGGATGATAGTGGCTATTTTGTTGTGCGGATTGAGTTTCATGGGAAGCATGGCGTACGTGATGAAAAAAAAGCATATGAGTCTTGGTATTTTGAGTATTGCGGTGGATTACTTCCAAATTTTGAGCCTTCTGAGCTCAGTGCGGCCAACGCCGTGGCCCCAAATCGTCCTAGATCTTTACACTTGGTTGAGCGCGTTCAACTTTAACATAAACATCACTGCACCGGAGTGCGTGTTTGAGGTCGCGTACGAGGATAAATGGCGGATGATAATGATGATGCCCTGTTTCATGATTGGGGGGGTGTTCGTGTACAACTGGGGGTACGCTTTTGCCAAGAAATTCTTCTTCAATCAGCACGGGAAAAAGCTTTACAGCCACAGCCACCAGGCGGTGGGGGTGGCGCTAACGATTATGTACTACATTTACTTGAACTTGAGCATGACGGCGTTGGAGATTTTCAACTGTGGAACGCAAGAGCTGGAGGATCCGAGAACGGGAGAGATTGTGAGCGACGGGAAGCAGTACATGGCGGCGACCAACTGGGTTTGTTACGAAGAAGGAAGTCTGCAAGTTTTCTTGATTCCATATGCGGTGCTGGCGCTTTGCCTGTACACCCTCGGGTTCCCCCTATTTTGCGGCTTGTTCTTGTTCAACAAGGAGAACGCCAAGAAAGCGAGAGAAGACCAGCTGTTGAGGGCCATGAATCTCGGATATGACAAAAAGACCAATCCAAACTGCTACGAATTCCGGAAGAGGTACCACAGGTTGTACTATTATTACAAGCCTGACAAGTGGTACTGGATGCTCATTGTTTTGGGGAGAAAATTTTTAGTTGCGACGGTCAGCTTGCTGTTCAGGGGGGACAGCACGTTCCAAATGTGCATGGTGGTGTTGGTAATTTTCATTGCAAACACGATTCAGGTCCGAAACCAGCCATTCATGAGCATGAGCGAGCGAGAAGACGTGCTGGAGGGACACAAGGACGCGGCGGATAGCTACAGGGCGGAGATGGAACGGAGGAGAGGGTACAGCGACTCCCACAAGAAGAAGCAAATCAAAAATATGAGCGATATCGACGGGGACGAGCTGAGGAAAATTGCCGGGAACAAGACGCTGCAATATTTCTGGAACTATAACAGCGTGGAGACGATATTGTTGGGCTGCGCAATCATGGTGAACCTCTTCGGTATCATGTTTGAGAGCGCATTTTTGAAGAGGGGGAGCACGGCATACGAAACGCTTGCCACCTTGACTATTGTAGTCATCGTGGGAAGCTTGGTGTACCTGTTCTTGGTGCTGTGGTCGGAGATCGTCGTTGCAGTTTTCCCAAAAATGAACTGTGCGTTCGTAGACGTGATGCGGAGCACCACGAGAATAGGGAAGAATGGGAGGGATCTTGATTTGAAGAATGAAGGACTCGACGATTTAACGAAACTGGACAGAGATTCGTTGCACCTAGAAATGAAAAATTTAACCTACGCGGAGAACCCAATGTTCGGCAAGGGAGAGGAGGACGGTAAAAGCAAACAAAAATCTGATGACGAGCTCAAGAACATCTTTAATCACCCAGAATATTTGAGTTTGCAGAACAAAAATAAAGGGTTGAGGAAAGACATGGGGGCGGTGAAGGCTGACATGGCAAAGAAGGAGAGGGAAAGGGAAAGGGAAAGGGAAAGGGAGAGAAAAGATCTTAAAGAGAAAGAGAAAGAGAAGGGTGGAGGTGGAGGTGGAGGTGGAGGTGGAGGTGGAGGTGCAAAGAAGAAAATTAGACTTGTTGTCAAAGCTCGAAACGAGGACAATGAAAAAAATCTATAAACACGTTTATACGTGGAAGACGAGTGGGTTGGGAGGGAGGAGGAGGAAGAGGAGGAATAGGAGAAGGGGGGTGCTGGAGAAAAGGGTATAGCTTGGGATGACGTGTAAAAGTGTGTGTTTGCGAAAATTGTAAAGATTTGAAACAATTTCCAAGGGTCCTCTCTGAGTTAAAAATGCAGTACATAGCGGACCCAACTGAAGAAGAAGAGGCTAGAGGAGATGATGTTTATTTTTCAGTTAAAATTATTCCGCATGGTGAACGTAATACTCCGCATTTTGGGACTCGTTAAAGTGAGCGTCACCTTTTATTTATGCAAATTTCGGTCCATTCTTGTCGTCCCACTTCCCAATCAATTCCCCTTCTTCGTTATATATATCCCCCTTAACCACATCCACAAAGTGGCTCTTTCCTTTCCAGACCTTTTCCTCGCACTCCACCTCTACCTCCTCCTCTACCTCTTCTTTTTCCTCTTCTTTCGCCCTTTGCGCATACTTCTGATCTTTGCTAATTGCCACCTCTGCCGCTCCTACGACCGTTATTTGCTTCGCATGCTTTTTTACGCTGAAAAGCCCTATCCTTGAAGCAGTTTTGTGGTCATTTATACTCTCAAGAAATTTCATACAATCAAAATCGAGATTTAGCTGGTCGAGTTTTTTGTCCAATCGAGTCATGAGCAACATTGAAACTTTGGTATTCATGCTCGCAATTATTTTGATGAGATTATGAAGGTTTTGCTTGACAGCCGGTGTTTTGACGTTCCTCGCTCTTCTCTCCGCCTTCAACGCATCCGCCTCAACCTCCTCTTTGAAGAGCAATTTTCGCATGGCCAGCTTGCGGTCCTTTTTAGAAATATCGTCTGTGCAGTGTTCTCGAACCGGTGGGGGGGGGGCGAGTTCGGTATCTTGAAAACCTGCGGGTCTGTCCCAAACCGACAAAAGCGTTCTTCTGTTCACGAAGTAATAGACGCCCTCAGTCTCACTCCAAATCTTTTCCCATTCGACTGAAGGAAGTGGTGGTGGTGGGGGTGCTTCCTCCCCATCTCCCCCCCCCC
>Ga0114994_10003699_pt1 | contig 11157 bp, 16 predicted proteins | sample ArcticOcean_MG_C_9_FD_87043 | JGI IMG/M metagenome (GOLD analysis project Ga0114994, IMG submission 87043) | Marine microbial communities from western Arctic Ocean - ArcticOcean_MG_CB2_152 | ecosystem: Environmental > Aquatic > Marine > Oceanic | place: Arctic Ocean: Canada Basin | collected... | reverse complement strand
AGAATTCCAATTGTTAAACGCCAAACTAAGTGAAAAAGCAGATCAAATGGAATTAGCTGAAGAACAAATTTGGAAGTACTATGCCTACTACCAAAACGCAGTTTGGAATGGTCTAATTGATTATCCTGGCAGCTTTAATATTAGAGACAATGGTCAGGAAATACAACAGTTGCGTACAGCAAAAGAAACAGCAACAGATCCAAGAGTACTAAAAGAAATTGACAAACGTATTTTAGAATGGATGGACGTAGAAGATGTTGACATTGATCAGATGGAACATCCAGTAACAACTGAAGTCAACAGACAAGACCATATCAATGCTATGATTATGGAAGGATACACTGATGAACAAATTCTTCAGATGCATTCAGAAATAAGTCAAGCTGACATTGACAGTGCAAAGACAGCACTATTAACATAAGAGAGGGCACACTATGGCTATGAAGAAGAAACCAAAAAAGAAAAAAGGATCAAGAGGCGGACGTAGGGGCTAATGGCCACTTACCGCGGTTCTAAATGTAAAGGTGCGTGTGATGGACACCGTGCAGGAGCACGTTATGCACGTAATGGTGGCAGGAATCTTACACGAAGCTCTAGTAGTTTCAACAAAGGTATGCGTATCACACAAGCAAACCTAAAGAAGCGTGGCACACGCACTAGAATGAGTATAACACGCAAAAGTAAATGATGGACTGGTGTGAATATTTTTACACCATAAAACGTGTGTGTCCTTGGAGCTGGGCTAGTTGGCAAAAAGGACTTATAGAAATAGACTCTTGGCAGGGCCATCCTAAGCAATTGGGCAATCTGGATGCAAGAGTCTATACAGCACCTAAGCGTAAGTATAGAATCCTTAAAAAGATTGCTAAACGTATGAATGACAAATTTCCAAATGAGGAATGGCTATGGAGTCACCCTGATTTTGGCAACAACAGCACTGAAGTACCTGTTCTAATACAGCAGGACCGTGCTAAACTTGAACAAGCGAGGCGTAACAGCCCGTTTTGACATACAATTTGTATGTAATACATAAATACTGTTACAAAATAAACTCTAAAGGGAGGCGAGGTTAACAATGGACCATAATACAGAAACATTGGTGAACGATAAAGCAACTGATGCTACAAACGACCAAATTGAAAATCAGGCAGCAACTAAAACCTATACACAGGACGAAGTAGACAATATGATGGGCCGTATGCGCGGATCATTAGAGCGTAAACTTCTTAAACCTTACGAAGATTTAGGTGATCCACAAGAATTGCGTAATTTGCGTGAAGCGGAAGCACAACGCAAGCAAGAGGAAGCACTTAAAAGAGGTGAGTTTGAAAAAACCCTGCAGGAATTAGCAGCTAAAAAGGATGCGGAAATCCATAAGAGAGACAGCTTAATCAAAGAGTACAAGGTGAATAACCCACTACTTGATTCAGCGGCGAAACACAAAAGTATTAATCCTACACAGGTTAGACAGTTACTGTCAGATCGTGTTAGATTAAACGAAACAGGTGATGAAGTAGAAGTGTTAGATGACAACGGAAATGTGCGATATGACGACTCAGGCAGTTTGCTAAAGGTTGACACATTGGTACAAGAATTTCTTGATTCAAACCCACACTTTAAAGTTGCTGGCGCAGCCACAACTAATTCTAAAACAAATGTTTCAAGTGGGACACCGTCTAAGTTTAATCTTGCGGACTTGGATTTACATAATCCTGAACATCGTAAACTATATAAAGAAGCTAAATCAAAAGGATTGCTTCCTTATTAAATTAATAACGCCAACTTTTAGGAGAAAATAAATTATGGCTAATGAATATCTATCAGGCTTTAGCTTAGAGGGCTTAGTTGTCCCTACTAAAGCAGCAACTATCTATACAGCACAAGAACAGTCTTTGTTTTTAGGTGGTTCAATCATCCCAATGGTAAATGTACCAGCAGGATCACAATCAGCACAAGTACCAGTACTTGGCGAAGTTACAGCATCAACTATCTCAGATGATACTGGAAACGCTGACTTAGCAGCTCAAGTTATTGCTGACACAACAGCAACTATCGCAGTAAACGTATATGCAGCTCGTTCTGTAGTACGTGACTTAGGTGGCATTGATCCAAACGAATTGGGTCGTGTACTTGGTAACTCAGTTGCAAAAGCATTTGACACAGCAGTGTTAACAGCTATGGCAGCTAACTTAACAGAGTCTACTTCAGACGCTGTACCAATGACAGGCGATTCAATCTTTGACGCTGTTGCACAAATACGTGGAGCAGGTGAAATGGGTCAATTGTTTGGTATACTTTCAGTTACTGAAGCAACTAACTTGATGAAAAACTTATTTGCTAACGGCAACTTTAGCGGTGGTGACTTCCAAACAGAAGCACTTCGTAACGGTTACGTAGGTACATATGCGGGCGTACAAATGTTTATGTCAGCTCTAGTTCCAGCAGCACACTCAGGATTTATCTTTGGTGTTGACAGTTGCAGAATTGCAATGCAGAAAAATGCTGACATTGAAGTTCAGCGTAGAGCAGCCGCAGTTGGTAACGACGTTGTAGCAAGCATTCACGCAGGCGTGGGTGTTGTTGACGCTACTCGTGGTATCCAGTTAATTAACGTAGCTTAAGGAGTACAGTAGATGGCTTTTATTATTGATAGTGGAACAGCAATTAGCTTTGCTGAATATGATGATGTCTATAACAGAGATCAGCGTTTATTTGAAAATAATGAGGGCTTAACTGACGATATTGTTGAAGATATTCTTATTAGGGTAACTGAACGGATCCTTACAAAATTGCGTGCCAGTGACTGGTGGAAGAGTTATTACAGAAATCGTAGTAACACATCCATCAGCACTGTTGCGGATATTCCAGCACTTGACATTGACAAGATCAAAGCTAGACAAAATGATTTTACAGATCTTTGCGTCTACACAGCACTTGCAGAGTATGTGCTACCAAAAGTAGCAGACTTTGGAAGTGAGGACAACGCAGAAAGACAGAAGATTGGTTATTATAATAACAAATCTGAATCGTTGTTTGGAGAACTTGTTACCGCAGGTGACTGGTACGATTTTGATGATGATGGCACTATTGCTTCATCTGAAAAAGATCCAGGTACATTTAACCTAAAGAGAATTAGATAATGAGAACACAGGTATTAGACTATATCAAAGGGTTGTCACTAGGAGCGTATTCATATACTGATGCTTTTCCTTATGATGATTCAGGAGAGCCGCTTTATATTAAAAATGTAAAGCGTATCTATGTAGACCCTTTACAAGTAGAAACTACACCTGCTGTACAGACCCTACAAGGTTTCTCAATATCCAATGAAACAAATATCGTACGCATCTACTTTGCATCAGACGCTAAACAGGTTCCAGCAAACTATGACAGTGTAGTTCAATTGCTAAAAGCAGGAAAAAACATCAACACAATTGAAGGTGGTTACACTAGAGAATGTGATGTTTCAACTGAATTTGTAAATGATCTACTTGTTACAACTGTGGAACTGAGATATGTACAACTAACTTAAAAAGGAAACAAACACGATGGCAAATTACATCTACCCAGCACCAGGTGTTAATGCTACTGAAGCTACTCTTTCATTAGAAGTGAATAGCGACAGCAGTAATGACTCACTGAGTGTACCAAGTTTGCAGGATATTACTGTAAACGCATCAAATGACGTCTTTACTTGGACGCAATTGGACGAAGGTTCTAAAAAGCAGATTGCTACTACAGCAACCAACTCGCTTTCAATGAACCTTGTACTTGAACAAACTTCATTCTTTGGAGACGGATCAAGTAGCGCAGGAACAGCATCACTAAAAGGTATTTTTGGTATGAGTTCTGACAAGGATCTAGTAGAGTTTAGTCTTTACTTAGGCGACCAGTCAGACGGTACTACAGGTAAAACTGTTAGTGGAACTGGATACATTACTGGTCTAGCACCAACTGTATCAGCTGACGCACCAGTTTGGGTAACACCAATTACTATTACAGTAGACGGTGATTACACAATAGCATAACAGAGCGTGAGGGCTAAGAACATTCGCGTGATGGAGAAACAGGGCTTTTTTAGCCCTGTTTTCTTATAAAGACTAAATACAACGTAAGAAGATAGATTGATGGACATTATAGATAAAAAGACTGACAGTGAACTATTGCAAAGCCTTCTAGCTGAAACAGCCAAGGCTAAGAATGAAGTGCGATGCGCACAACAGGACCTGCAAAAAGCAACTAGCAGACTTAATTTTGTTATAATGTTAACTAACAAAATGATTGAAAGAAACGGAGATTAACAGATGAAACTATCACAATTGGCAAGCAAGCCACAACTACAAAAAATTATATTAGATGACGAAGCCACTGTAAAAGAATACGGTGAAGCTATTGAATTCTGGGTGTACGATCGCCAAGATATGGACACATATATGAAAATGGCAACTCTAAAAGATAATGACTTTGGTCAAATTACTGGACTAGTTAAGGATATGATTCTTGACGATAAAGGCGCACCTATATTAGATGGAGAGCGTCAATTACCTGTTGCACTAATGATTAAAGTTGTTGAGCGAGTGGTACAAAACTTGGGAAACGTAATAAGCCAGACTATGAAAAAATAACACCAGAGATTAATGCTTGGTTAACTTTGGATTTCATAGCAAAAAGATATGGTAAACTACCCTCAGAAGTATTAAAGCAGGGTAATACTATAGACATAACAGCAAGTGAAATTGCTGTAGAATATGAAAGTTACTGGAAGAACAAAGATAGTGGAAAACCAATGCAAAAACAACATAGTCAGGCAGAATTAGAAGCAATGGTTGCTCGTGTTAAGGAGAAGAAACAATGACTGTTAAAATAACAAAAAACAGAATAACTCCTAGTATAGGTAAAATCCGTGTTAAAATGGACAAATTACCTAAACAAGCATTTGTGCATTGGAAGAAAATTACTCCTAAGAAAACAGGAAATGCTAAACGTAAAACAAAATTAACCAAAAATGTTATTGACGCAAACTATAATTATGCAGTACCGTTAGACCAAGGGCGTAGCAAACAAGCACCAAGAGGGATGTTAGAGCCAACACTTAAATATATAAAAACCTTGTTAAAAAGGAAAATACTAAGGAAATAATATGGCTGATTTAAAATACAAAGTAGGTATAGAAACACAACAAGCACAACGATCACTAAGTGGCTTGCAAGACTCAATTTTAGGTATTGGTGCAGCACTTGCTGGTGCATTTGCAGTGTCAGAACTTGTGTCAGTTGCTGCAAGATTTGAAAATTTACGTTCTAGTTTAGGAATTGTTTTCAAAGACGTTGAAGAAGGCGCAAAAGCATTTGAACAAATTAAAGCGTTTGCTACTCAAAGTGTGTTTAGTGTTGAAGCACTTACTGAAACTGTAATTAAATTAAAATCAGCTGGATTAGATCCTACTGTAGCACAGCTACAATTATTTGCAGATGTATCCAGTGTTGCTGTAGATAGTCTAGGTGCATTACAAGCTATTACAGATTTGTATGCACGTACTACAGCTGGTGGACTTGGTTTAGAAGATCTAAACAGACTACAAGACAGAGGTATTCCTGTATTCAAACTACTTGCAGATAAAGCAGGCTTAGCAAGAGATGAAATATCTAAAGTTGGACAAAGTGCTGAAGGTGCACAAGCAATACTTGCTGTACTACAAGATGCACTAGCAGAACAATTTAGTGGTGCAAGTGCCGCAAAAGCTGAAACACTAAGTCAAGCCATTGGCAATCTTAAAGATGGTCTTGACACAATGTTTGACACAATTGGCCAGAGCGGATTTAACGAAGCTCTTGCTGAAGCCATTAATAATACAACAGCATTTATTCAACGCAATGAAGAACTTATAAAAGTTATAGGCGAAGGCCTAGGCAATGCAATACGTTTTACCGCTGACAATGCAAAATATCTTGGTGCATTATTGGCAGGAGTATTTGCAGCCGCAACAGCAGGTAGAATTATTGCTATTACGCAAAGTGTTATAGCACTTAGTAAAGCAATGAAAGGTGCCGCAATAGCTGGTACTATTTTGCAAGGTGTAACTGGTGTTGGACTTGTAAAAGTAGGTGTTGGCTTGGCCGCAGCCGCAGTAGCCATTGGAACAATTGAAGCAATGAGCGACGATGCCAGTGACAATATTGATGGCATAAAAAATAGTATTGATAAACTTAATGATGGACCTATTGCTCCTACAGCTCAAGCACCAAAAAGTTTAGATGACGCTGTAGCAACAATTGAAGCACTTAAAATTGGTCAGACAGCAATAACAGCTCAAGCAACTCAATACTTTGACAAATTTGAAGACGGTGTCAACACTTTTAGCAAACGCATAAAACAACAAACAGAATTATTAAAATTAACAGACGACCAAGCTGAAATACAGCGTGGTATTAATCAATTTGAACAACAGTATCTAAACACTATTGCTCCGTTGCAACAAAAAATTATTGACCTTAGAGCAAAAGATACTGATGCAAGTAAAGCACAAGCAGAACAAATACAAAACCAAATTGGACTTATTACTGAATTACACGCAGAAAGTATTTCAGGTATAAAAACACAACTAGAAAATCAAGTTGCAATCAGCAATCAAATGGAACGTCAAGTTGAATTGCAAGATGCACTTAACGCTAGAATTGAAAACCGTATGGATTTTCAAGAACGTATGCACGACTTAGTGCGTGAGGCAAACCACGAATTAGAAGATCTATCACTAGATCCATTTGAAAAAGAATTACGTGATATCAATAGAATGCTTGATAACGAATTAGTCCAAGCAATCCGCAATATTAAATCACAATGGGAAGATGGCATTATTAGTGCAGATGAATATATTGCAGAAACAAAAAAATTAGAAGCGGCCGCACTTAAAGCACAAGATACATTGTATGGAATAGCAACAACAGCAAGAGAAACACAGCGTAGTTTTGCATACGGTTGGCGCAGAGCATTTGAATCATATGAAGACGATGCAACTAATGCCGCTAAAAATGCAGAACGTATCTTTGCTAAAACTACCCAAGGTATGGAAGATATGATTGTTGATTTTGCCAAAACAGGTAAGTTTGAATTCAAGAGCTTTGTAGCAAGTATATTAGAAGATTTGCTTAGAGCACAGATACAACAGTCAATTGCACAAATATTTCAAACACCAATGGGTGGCGGTTCAGCAGGTAGCGGCCTAGGCAACATATTTGGAGGCTTCTTTGCAAACGGCGGATTCTTACCAAGTGGTAAAGTTGGTGTTGTAGGAGAAGCAGGACCTGAACTTATTAGTGGACCTGCAAACATTACACCACTAACAGGTATGGGTGGCAATGTAACATATAATATTAACGCAGTAGATGCATTGAGCTTTAGACAGATGGTTGCAAGAGACCCAGGCTTTATACACGCTGTAGCACAAAAAGGTGGCAGTGCAGTGCCAAGTGGGAGATAAACAATGAGTTTTCAATGGATAGTAAACAACGCAACAGCACTTAGCATCAACAGAAAAGAAGTTGTTGCAAGTACAACAGCAAGAGACGGTACAACTAGAACTGTAACAAGAGGTGATGCTAAAAAAGTATTCACTGTTACTTTACCAGATGGTCCTCGCTATTCAGACTACAAAACAGATATTGAAGGTGCAGAAACACTAGACAAACATACAAGCGCAACAATAACGATACCCTATGCAAAGTTTCCGTACTACTATGGAAATGTTAATCCAGGCAGTGATGAAAGTTACACAGTGTTGTGTATTGAATTTCCTGAATGGACAATCTTTGGATATAACCAAACACGTTGGAGTGGACCGTTTGTATTTGTGGAGGTATAAACAATGTCAATTAATTTAACAAGTTACACAGGTCTAAGAGCCGCTACATTTGTAAGATTAAATATACAACAGTATAGACAAACTCCTGGCGGAAGTTACACTTCGCAGATATTGCGATTCTCTGATCATAATGTTGCTTTTGATATTAACGGAGAAACTTACACTCCAATTGGTAATTTATTAGGCATAACAGATACTAGTAGTGAACTTAGATCTAGTAACCAAGACATAACAATTACAATAAGCGGCATACCTAACACTAGTCTAGGTGAAGTACTTTACAGTAAATTAAAAGGTTCAAATGTACAAGTATATCGTGCATACTTTACACAAGCAGGCAGTCAAATTAGTACAACACAGGGTAGATGGTTAGGCACAATTAACAATTACAACATAGATGAAGAATACAATGTGCTAGGCACTGATGCAACAAATTCAATACAAATTAATTGTATTAGTTCGCTTAATTTATTAGAACAAAAAATAGCAGGATTAAAAACAAATCCAAACAGTCTTAAAACGTATGCGGTCACAGACACTAGTTTTGATAGAGTACCTACACTAATTGGTTCACAGTTTGATTTTGGAGTACAGAGATGAGTTTTATAGATACACTAGGCGGAATAGTTAAAGGTGTAGGCAGTTTCTTTAGTAGCAATTCACTAGGAAGTAACCTTGCCAAATCAGCATTATATGGGTTTGCACTAAACAGAGTAATTAAGAGCATACAAAAGAAACAAGATGAAAATCAACCTAAAGATCAAGGTACACAAGTTAGTATAAATCCAGATCCAAAAAATTCAGTACCAGTTGTTTATGGAGATGCCTTTACAAGCGGTATTATTACAGACGCACATATGGCAGGCAACAACACAACACTATGGACTTGTTTGACTCTAAGTGAAAACACAGGTAATTTGATTGACGGTACACCAAGTGCAATTACATTTAAAGAAGTATACTATAACGGCTTTAGATTAGACTTTAAAGCAGATGGCGTTACAGTAGACAAGGCATACGATGACAGTGGTAATTCAACAGATAAATTTAGTGGACTAATTCAAGTGTACCCCTTTGTAGGAGGTAGCACAGGTGCTGTAAATTTCTATACTGAAAGCACAGGCAACACATCAAACGCATACAACGTAATGCCAAGCTGGTCATCTACAGATGGTATGGACAGTCTTGTGTTTGCAATAGTAAAAATTAATTATAATGCTAAAAACAGAGTAACACAGATTGGTGATTTTAAATTTAGATTATCAAACACAATGAGTCAACCAGGAGATGTGCTGTTTGATTATATGACCAACACTCGTTACGGTGCAGGAATACCACAAGCGGAGATCAACATATAATGCAAAGTTTAAGAGACCTAAATAATAGAGCCGCAACTAGTTTAACCTTTACTGAAAACAGAGGTACAAATGTTATCTTTGATAGAGCAGCTGGAAAAAGTTACAATTTTACTGAATCTACACTAAGTTTTAATTTATTAGTTGGAGCAAACATTGTAGAAATAATTAATCCTTCAAGTGCTATTGTGCGTTATAAAATTAATATTGGAACCGCACAAGCAACATTGAATTTTGGCACATTGCCAAGTGGTGTTACAGTAAGTCAAGCAGGCACAATATATACTGTATACGGCATTGACAGTATTAGTGATTGGGAAGCTGTGAAACAACCTACAGTAACAATTGACCCTGCATTTACTGGCACGTTTAGTTACAGTGCATCTATTGTTTACAACACTGATACTACAGCAAATAACGAGTTTAAATGGACGGTAGGAATATATCTACCAACAGCACAATTAACTTCAAACACAAGTCTTAATATTACACCTAGCTATATAAAAGGCGGCAACGCAAATTTAGTAATTGTGTGGACTTGGACTGACTTTATATATGAATTTATATATCGTGGTATTTTTACTATGATTACTAATGCTAAATTCATATGGGATCTAAACAAGACACTTACAACAACAACAGCAATGTCGTGTACAGCTACTAGATATACTGATTTTAACAGTTATATTAATATTGCAGGTAGTTCAAGTAGTGGTCAGCTTGGACAGTACATAGATATTGCAGATAATAAATTAGTAGTTTCAGCTGCATCTGGTTATAACTCAAGTAGATTAGTGTACAACTTAACAGGGTTGTCTACATTTGCAAACGCAAGTGAATCATTCTACCCTAGTTCTGGAAGTCTTGGTACAGCAAATTTATCAAGAGCAGCTAACACTAACAGTGGCACTTGGACAGTGCATTATACAGCAATTCCAGCACCAACAAATCTCCACATTGAAACTAAAATAGGACCAAATAGTTGGCAAACACACGATGATGATACAGTATCTATGACAGGCTATCGCAATGTAAAATTAAGTCCAGGTGTAGTTACAGGTGAAAATTATCCTTATCTTGTATTTTGTACACAAGATAGTAATGCAAGTCCACATAAAATAAGTGTATATTCTTTACAACCAAATCCTGTTTATATAGTTTCTGAATATGACTTTAGAGTTTCAAGTGCAAATTTCAATAAAATGGATGTTACAAATGATTACATTGCTTTTGTAACAACCAACAGTAGTGTTTCTATATATAATTTAGCAGATGGTACATTGGTAAACAGTATAAACCACGGTTCTGTAATTTCATCTATAACAGTATACGAAGACGATATTGCAATATCAAGCACATCAGATACAAAAATATATGATATTTCTACAGGTAACACTGAAATAACAGTTAGTCAAGGTTCTTCAAACGGTTCATCTTATTTAAAGACAAATGGACTTACAGATCTATATGTAGCTGTATCAGATCCTGGAGAAATTTCAGGTAGTAGTCAAGGAGTTGTTAGAGTATACCAAAGAACAACTGGTAATTTACAAGCAACAATAGTTAATCCAAATATTGAAACTACTAGTGCAAATGACAGTTTTGGTAGTTCAATACATATTAACGAAGATTACTGTGTTATATCAGCACCTAACGAAGAAGACACTGTTACTACAGCTACTAACAGTGGAGCAATTTATGTTTACACTTAGGATAAGAAAATGACAATACAAAATTATGAAATAAACGGTGTAATAGATACAAGTAATAATGTATTTGACAATATAGAATTGCTTGCAATTAGTAGTGGATGTTTTGTCACTTGGGACGCAAGTGAAGGCAAATGGAGTATTGTAATTAACCAAGCAACTTCAAGCATCTTTACATTTGATGATTCAAATATACTAGGTCCTATTACAGTTGGCACAAGTGGATTAAATGATT
>Ga0114994_10003694_pt1 | contig 11166 bp, 5 predicted proteins | sample ArcticOcean_MG_C_9_FD_87043 | JGI IMG/M metagenome (GOLD analysis project Ga0114994, IMG submission 87043) | Marine microbial communities from western Arctic Ocean - ArcticOcean_MG_CB2_152 | ecosystem: Environmental > Aquatic > Marine > Oceanic | place: Arctic Ocean: Canada Basin | collected... | reverse complement strand
TCTTTAATTTCGCTCAAGGCTAAAAAAATAATCTCATTCTCAATCTCATGAGAACTTCGAATCCCCAACTCTTGTTCCTTTTCATTCCGAAAACGAACTGCATCAATCCGACTACGAAAATACTTACGATATCTTTTTTTGCGATGTGTCCAAGTAATACAGTGTTGTGATGCTCGCCCAGTCGCGAGGGAATAAGATACTTTCATTTTAATTTGAGCATTGAGTTCAAGAAAGTATGGTATAAAACTCTAAGATTGTATCTTACTCAACCCTTAAGAATTTTAAAAAATAATGAGTGAAAAAAATTTCCCGGAAGTTATAAAAGAAATCCACCATAAAGATGACCGCTTTGCTAAAGGTGCATACTATTTTATTCGTGAGGCACTTGACCACACACTTAAAAACCTAGAAAAAGCAAACAGCAAAAATAAAGGGCATGTTTCGGGTACGGAACTTCTAAATGGCATTCGTGATTATGCATTAGATCGATTTGGTCCCATGACAATGACCTTGATGGAACATTGGAATATTTCAAAATGTAGAGACTTTGGAGATATTGTTTTTAATCTAGTTGAACATGGAATCTTAGGAAGAACTGAAAATGACTCCCTCGAAGACTTTGAAGGTGGTTATACCTTTAAAGAAGCGTTCGAATTTCCTTTTTTACCAAAGAACTCCCACGGTTCAGAAAGTTCAGAATTAAATTAACCAATTTAATTCTCAAGTCAGAATAAAAGCATAAAAAATTAAAATTAAGGCAGTAATCCCAACTGCAGCATACCATTTTTTTTGCTTTAAATAATTTTTACTCGTACCGAACGCTCCTCCTTGGGGTCTCTCCTTTTCAGTGTTCGATACAACTGTGGTTAAATCATTGCAAGCAGGACACTCTAAGCCATCTTTTGTATGCCATTCAAAATCACACAATGAACAAATTTTAAACATTTAATACTTTAAAATACAGTACAATTATTGTCACGGCAAGATTAGCCTTGCTCAGGATCAACTTTACCGCAACTAATGGAGTTGCCCAACCCTTTTTATGACTTTTCTGCTTGATAAAAAGATTCATATTAAAGTTTTCATTTCGAAGATTTTAGCGATTCTGCTTGTCTCGATTTTAGGTAATTTCATCATTAAAGGTCGATCGAGCCTTTGGGCAAAATCACCACTAACCGAATCGCTTGGAACAATCCAATCAAAAGCCTTAAATGGTGATTCCTATTATCAGGGTGCACTCGCACTTTTTCATAAATTTGGTGAACGTGGATTAGCAATTGATCTTCAAGAGGCAGAAAGATGGGCGAAATTAGCTTCTGAAAAAGAGGGTGCTATTGGACTGTGTACCCTAGCTGCACTCTCGCTTGAAAGTGGTAAAATAAATCGAGGTCACTTTCTTTATGATGAAGCTTATCTCCATTCAAACCTCCTCGCACTTGCAAAAGGGAAAGATCCACTTGCAATGTTCTGCTTGGGTATGATTGAAATAGATAATCCTCCCAGGAATTTCACCAAAGCAATTCGTCATTTGGAGGCATCTGCTGAAAAAGGTTTTGCGACTGCACAAGCCACTTTGGGGATGATTTACTTTACTGGAATTGGGGTAAAAAAAGACTCCAATCTGGCTATAAAATGGTGTTCTCGTGCGGCAAGAGAAAAGCTTCCATTAGGCATGTTTTATCTAGGTATGGCTTACTCGATTGGAGACAGTCTAGAAAGAAATGACGATTATTCTCTCCGCTGGATCCGTAGTGCTGCAGATAGAGAATTAGTTATGGCTCAATTAACATTAGGCATGAAGTATGCAAAAGGCGATGGAGTCGAAAAAGATTTAGAAACTGCAGTGAGTTGGCTACATCGAGCTTCAATAAGCGGATCATCAGAGGCCAAACTTCAACTCAGAAAATATGAAAATCACTTGGAAAGGTTAAGGAATCCTCCGGCTGTTTACATCTCCGAAAATCAAACAAAAGCAGTTTCAAAATTGGCTGAATTTGATATACAGGCCAACAATCACAGTGATTCAGAACTTCAACGTCCCATTATCAGGAATCCTCAAACTGATATAACTGCAGAAGATGAAATTGGATTCGATGCAGTTGAATCTGCAATGTCAGTACTGACTATCGACAAAGATCGAGAAAAAGCCAAAACTTTGCTCGAAACTCCTGCGTTAAAGGGAAACCCTCTTGCCTGCAGACATTTAGGACTCATTTTATATAAAGAAAACAAATATAAAACGGCAATGAAATGGTTTGAGAAAGCGGCTCTCAAAGAAGACCCAGAGTCACTCAGGTACATGGGAATCCTCTTCTTTTTAGGACAAGGAGTACCCCAAGATTATCCTACTGCTGATAAATGGTTAACTAAAGCAGCCCAATTTGGTGACCTCGAAGCCTCTAGATACTTACGAATTGTCAAACAATTTTACTAGTCAAACAAGCAATTGACAACGAGTACCAATCCTAATTTATTTAAATAATTCCTGTTAAAAAGTAAGTATTATCTAACTAATTAACTAGGTAAGCATGTACTGATAAAGGGAAAACTATTCAGCCCATGTTGCGTCTCTTAAATCAAGGACTATTCCATTAGTTCCAGGCTTTAAATCAACTGACTTAGACCACACAACGCCAACTTGTCCAAGTGGAGAAGATCCAACAATAAAATAATCTCCCGCTTCGATATTATCTAAGTTAGCCTCGCCCATTGAATTTGTTTTAATTCGAGCAAGACTGTTTGTTGCTAAAGCATTTCTAACCGCTGAGGCGATTCCAGGGTAACGATACCCACGTTGTACTGATCGTGCCCATAATTCAGCCCCTGAATCAATCCCTTGACCAGAGGGTATACGGACCCTTGATGATTTCAAAATGCTTTCAAGGTCGTTTTTCAATAAGAAAAACTCTGTAAACCCTGCGGGTCTGTTTTTATTATTGAGAAACTGGACTTGAGCTCGTAGTTGAAGACTTGCATCACCTCCGGGTATATTTTGGATACTGGGGGAATCTAGAGAGGAACTGGGACGCATTGGACTCACCGAGTTAGAAGGACGATAAGAAGTTGAGGACAAGGGTCGTGGCGAATAAGTTTGTGGTAAAACACGAGAGGGTGGAACGGAACGAGTTGAAGGAATTGGAATAGTAAAATCACTAGTTCTCCTTGAAGATCTAGGTATAGAGACCTGCATCATGGAAGATCCCGTTCCTCCCTTCTTCAACACTTTAATCGCCTCTCTTGCCGCTATTAAAGCATTTTCTAAAGAAGCAATTCGATTTTGAGCATCAGATAATTCGCCATTAAGTAAATTCGCTTTCATATTCGCTGATTGGCCTCTCTCAACAACTTCTTGTTTAATATCTCGAGCATCAGATAATTGTCGTCTCAAATCCTCAACACGAGCCCTTTCTTGATCAAGTTGAATTTGAGCGGTAAGATTTTTTTGATTTAAATCACGAATCTTTCTATCTAATTGATCTCTTTGTGGAATTGTATTGTTAGAAAGAATCTGTCCTTGTAATCTTTTGTTTTGTTCACGTAACCGTAAAATCTCCGCACCATCTGCGGCGTTAGGCAAGTTTGTAACGCCAACTGAGGGCGAATTATAAGTGGGTAGAGAAGAAGGCATGCCACGCACTTGTGATTGAGATTGCCTTAAACTCTCTTCAAGTAAACTTACTTTTTGATTGAGTGAAGCCACATCTCCCATTGCTCGCTGAGCTTCCATTCTTGCCCGAGATTCCCTATCTTGGGCGTTTTGTGCTGATCCTTCCAAACGAACAATTTGTGCTCTAAGAGCCGCATTATCAGGTTTAATGCCAGGAACTGTCATTTGAGACCGAGCTAATTCCTCTCGTAAACCTGAAACTCGATTATCTCTCTCACCAATCTGAATTCGAAGATTGGCATTTTCCTTCGATAAATCATTCACACGGGTTTGTAAGCTTGATTTTATTTCTCGATCTTGATTCGAATTAGAAGAAGAAATTGATCCTTGTAATCGTCGATTTTCTTCTTCTAAAATTGCAACCTGCTCTTTAATCCTACCAAACTCTTCGAATACAGTCTTGAATTCATCATTTAATCGTAAACTGTCATTTTGACTTGCGTCTAATTCGATTTGCAATTCTTGGACCCGCGGTTCTTCTATATCCCGTGCAGACAATAAATCTTGCTGAAGAAGGAGGAGTTCTTTTTGCAATTCAATAAAACGAGGATCGCTTGCTAAATTAGCACTGGGTATAGCATTATTAGACTGCTCTATTTCGAGGAGTAGTGTCTCCATTTCTTTTCTCAATTGCTCAGAGTTACGGAGAGCTGAAGTCAAATTACCAATTCTTTGCAATGCTTGATTTTCAACTTGTTTCGCATTTTCAATGAGCTGTGTAAATTCCGGACCAGTGCTAGAAGAACCTGATTCAGATTCCATCAATGTTAATCGTGCCTGTGTTTCCTCTAATTCAGTCTGCATTTCTATGCTTTCTGCAACCGCATCTTGTAATTGTTGTTGAAGAACTAACAATTGATCGTCTTGAGGGGTTGTAGGAGTAATATCCGATTTTGCGAGCGTTAATTCTGATTTTAATTCTTTGATCTCTGCAAGCAAGGAATCTCTCTCTGTATCAGAAAATAATGGAGTTTGTGGATCATTTTTAATATCAATACTTTCTTCATTCGGATTATTTAACTTCTGTTCCGCAATTTCTAACTTGCTTGCCAAAAGTTCCATCTCTTCACGAAGTGATGATGCAATTTCTAGTTCTACTTCCTTGTCGATCATCTCAACGATAGCTTTACTCAGTTCCTCTTCCAACTCTCTTAACCTTTTGTCTTTGGTCTCCAACATAGAATTGAGATCAGTGACGATAACCGAATCATCTACCGAAGGGTTTACATCTTTTAAGGGATTAGATTCGTTCTCTATTTTATCGATACTCTGTATCGCAACAGTCAATTGTGCTTCTATTTTGCTTCTTTCTTCTGCCTCTGATTTCGTTTTGGCAATCAATTCGCCAATAGTGTTTTGAGCTTCTAATAATTCATTTTCCAAACGAATGAAGTCCTCGGCACCAATACCTTCCGTCAATTGAGTTTGATTGATTTCCAAATTCGATTTACTCGCAATACTATCTAGTTTTTCGATCGCTTCATTTAATTGAGTTTGTAGATTAAGTCTCTTCGTATCTTGAGAATCTAGAGACGCTTGAAGTGTCGCAATTGTTTGTTCAGCAATGGATAAATCTGCTTCTAGCTTTTCAAATAATTGTCGATCTATTGCTTCGGCAGAAACTGATTTCGGTCTCATTTCAATTTCCTTCAACCGACTCTGTGCATTGACTAACTGATCTTCAAGCACCGTCACAATCGCAATTTGCTCATCGTCGAATGAATCCTTTTCAGATTCAATTTCAAGAATGGATTTGGTCTTTAAAATCTCCTTTTCAAGCTCTGCAATTCTATTATTTCGAAAACCATCACTATCTTCAAGCTCATCAAGTTTTTGCAATGCAGTTGCTAATTCATTTTCTAGAATTTCTATAATTTTGCTCCGTCCTATTGATTTTTTTGCTAACTGCTGTTGTAAATTTTGATTGTTGAGTTTTTCTTCGGCTAATTCCTCTTCTAGCTCGATCAATGAAAGCACTTCATTATCTTCAACCATTCCAGATCGTTTCTCTAATTCAGCAATTTGTACCCGTGACACTTCTAATTCCTCTATTAAGGCGGCATTGGACTTTTTAAACTGTACCCCTGCCCCAAGACCCTGATTGCGCAAGACAGCAATCTCAGACTCTAAATCGTCTGCCTGTTTTCTAAGGACTCTTTTTTCATCGTCCGCTCTTTGTAGTTCTAATAATTGTGACTCCATTGAATTCGCTAATTCTGCTCGGAGGTTATCGACTTCTAAATTTACCTTTTCAGCTTCTTCTAAACTTTCCTGTAGAATCCTAATCGTGCCCAAAGCTTCTTGGAGTTGAGACACTGCTTGTTTCGTCTCCACGGATTCCCCGAGACCCGCTGATTTCATTCGAGAGATTTCGGTACGAGCAACATCAAGTTCACTTTTTAAATCAAGAACTAGTTCTTTAGATTCATTGGAATGATCAGCTTGATTTTCTTGCTCAGCCAACAATTGATTACGCGTATTTTCGAGTTGCAACTCTAAAGAACTAATAATTTTGGCTGAATCCTGTTTAAATTTCTCCTTATCTTCAATGGTGAAAACAAGTTCTACTTTAGCTTGATTTAATTCTTCACGAAGTGAATCAACGACTTGATCTAAACTACCAGATTGAGATCTTTGCGTTCTTTTTGTTTGTTCTAAAACAGTATTTAAATCTTCGAGTTGCCCCGCGATTACTTTCACCACCTCAAGCTCTTCCTTAAGCATTTTTGCTTCATCTTTAGCCTGTTTCAATTCTGTGTCCTTGCCCTCCAGATCAATCTCTCTCTTGGCCAATTGATCGAGGGCACGTTTTTGCCTCACTACTGCAGCAGCTAATTCAACTTGCAATCCATCAATTAGCTCAGTTGCCTTGCTTTGCTCAGTTTCAAAACGATTGGACAGAGTTTTGATTCGAGCCTCTGAATCGGCAAGATTCCTCTCCATTTCATCTACAAAGGGGATTGCAGGTAATTTCCCCAGAGATGCATCTCGCAATGAATCTTGCGCGAGTTGCGCATCTTCCTCTAGTCGCTGTATAGTTGTTGCATACTCAAACTCCCTACGGGCAATCTTCTCCTGTGACGAATCAAACTCGACCTGAGTCTTTTTCAGTTTGATACTAGAGATTTTGAGTTCGTCTTCTAATGAGGCCACTCGCTCGACCAAATCTTCTCTCCCTGCCCTGTTCAGAGATTTAGCTTTTTCTACCTCTCGCTTGGCTGCATTTAAATCAATTAAAAGTTTATTAACATATTCTGGGCTCGCACTACGGCTTGGAGAATCTCCAAATTTTTCCATAGAACTTTTAAGTTTAAGCAATTGGGCTTCAAGTTCATCTTTTTCATTAAGTTCCACTTGCATTCTAGTAATTTCACCCAATGATTTCCTTAATTCATTTTGTAAGGTTAAATAAGATTCTTGCGTCGAATCCATCGGAGCCATTTGAGCCATTTGTAATGCTCTCCTTGCTTCATTAAGTTCACGTTCAAGAGATGCCAAACGAATGGAATCCTTCCCCGATGTCATCGTCCCAGTTCTTGCAGAATCAAGATCTTTCCTTGTCCTTTCTAGCTCATTAGTCACAGAACGAATCATCGCATTTGATCGTTCTTGTTCAAGCAATAGAGTCTGTCTAGAAGATCGAATATCTTCACGGGCAAGTTGTAAATCACGCTCTAGTTTATTAATCTTACCACTGACACTTTTAGCAGTGGGGGGTTGCCCATTTTCAGTTGCCCAAAGCGAGTTTTTAGACTCCTCTAAACTACTGGCCAACATTTGAGTCTCATTCAAGTTATTCTGTAATGAAACAATTTCCCTGTACGCTTGCCTTAAGTCTCCCTGCATATCAGCAGTATCAGCAGAAAGTTCATTCTGGACGGATTTCGAATTAGCAAGTTCAGATTTCAAACGATTTATGATCTCAGATGATTCATAACTATCACTATCATCCTTGTTGAATTGTACCACACCAGCACCAGTATTGATAGAAGGCGAGAAACGACTGGTCTTGCCTAATGGTAATGCCTCTTTTGCATTAATTGCATTTGTCACCTGCATAGATTTGGAGGAATAACCACTATTTCCCGAGGCTGTAGATGGAACCGAAGGAACTGCTTGAGAAGCTAATAAATTACTTTCTGTTTGGATGCTTGAGTAAGCCTTTGTGGCATCAGAAATTGCAATTTGAGATAAACTGCGCAGAGCATCGACCTCTGTCTCTGTTCGAGTCAAATTTTCTTGTAACACAGTTAAAGCAGGTACTGCTTCATTAATTCGGCCCGCAAAATTTTCTTTTAAATCCTCGAAAATGAGATTTGTTTCGTTCAATCGTCCGTTCACAGACAAAACACCTTTATCGATCTCTTCAGATCGAATCTTCCAGGTGCTACCCGCAGCATCCAACTTTTTTCGTATTGAAACCGTCTTGGTGTCATTATTACCATACACCGAGGCTAGTTGATTTAAGTCTCCAGTTGCTGAACGTCTAATCGAACCAAATTGATCTCTACTCTGCTCTTGTTCAACCGCGGTTAGTCTTTTACCCAATTCTTTGAGTTTGGACTCTATAAATTGAACTTGTTGATCGGGTGGCAAAGACTCAATCGGAGTCTCTTGAACAAGTTGACTGAATGCAAGGCTAGCGATTCCAAGAAAAAACAATGGAACACCATACCAACCTTGCCTGCATACGGATAAACAGGTGGAAATCATAATTCTAATTATGCTAAGCAATAAAAAGGAAGCAAGAACGGATTTTATTTATAAATTTAATAAAATGATTTTTTAATCTGAGTAAAATCTACATGAAAACTGAATATAGAATTGAGTTTAATGAAATATTGATTTACAGTTCCAATATTAGCCCGGGTGGCGGAATTGGTAGACGCGATAGATTTAGGATCTATTGTCTTAGGGCGTGCGAGTTCGAGTCTCGCCCCGGGCACCATTTAATTTAAACAAATTAAAAAGCATCCCCAAAGGGGCCTTGCCAGATGCCAAGTACAATTGAGGAGACTGCAAGTGCAAGCATAGAGAATTTAAATACCCCCATCCGCGGTACACTGGACCATGGATCCACTTTCTCTTCCTCATTTTCTTCATCCGAAAAAGAAGGTTTGGGATGAAAGGTAATTTCTCGTATCCAGCCAAAATAGTAGAAGATCGAAATAACTACTCCAATCAGCATGGCAGCAAGTGAAAAGTAAAGTTTGGCCTCATAAGCAACAGATATCAAAAGAAGCTTAGCTACAAAACCTGCGAAAGGAGGTATTCCAGCCAATGAACCGATTCCAGCAATTAACACAAAGCCCAACCATGGATGCTTCTTTGCTAAATCTTCATAATTAGAAAATTCATGCTCGGTGTCATCTTCCAATCGAGCGATCCCCATCACTCCAAAAACCGCAAATGAAGCGAGGAGATATGTAAACAGGTAGAAGAAAAGAACCCAAATTGCACGATCACTATCTCCGGCAAATTGCATAGACGCCATTACCGCTACGAGAAGATAACCCGCATGAGCAACTCCCGATAAACCGAGCATTCTTTTAATATTCTTTTGTGCACAAGCAGCTAAATTCCCAAAGAAAATAGTAAATGTGGCAACAAATCCAAGTAACGGCATCAAAAATTCAGCCATGCCTAAAAATGGCCCATTAACCAAATTCAAGAGAACAAAGAAACCGGCTGCCTTTGAAGAAACTGCGAGGAATGCAGTAATAGGCATCGGTGAACCATGATACACATCAGGGACCCAAATCTGAAATGGAGCTGCACCAATTTTAAAAGCAATTCCCGCAATAATAAGCACAACCCCGGCACGTAATAATAAATGATCAGGATTCGCTTCCAATAAATTACCGAGATACTGAAAACCAAGTGGATCCTGCCCTTCATGACCAACATAACTCGCGCCCCAGGCCTCGGGGTTTCCAGCTACACCATACAGAAGTACAATTCCAAACAGAAGGAGGGAAGAACTCAACGCCCCAAATATTAAGTATTTAATACCTGCTTCCAAGGACTTCGCAGAATCACGATTGTAAGCAACGAGGGTATAAAAACAAACCGCTACTGTCTCTAACGCCACAAATAGCATGATGAAATGATTGCTCTGCACCAATAACATTAACCCTGCAGTCGCAAGCATGGTAAGGTGATGAAATTCTCCAGATCGTAGATTTTTTCCCTTGAGGTACTGATGACCAAGTACTGAGACGAGGAGTGAAGATAATAAGAAGAATGTTCTCATAACATCTCCTTGAATTCCTTGTTTAAGCATACCAGAAAAAGTATCTCGGTCAAAAGTATGGTGCCAAACTAGATAATCAAATAAATGAAATATTAATAAACCTGCCTGAAAAAATATGGCTAAACTTCCCGTAGAAATTAAAGGATTATTCGATTTACGAAAAAGATCAATTCCTAGAATAAGAAGTGCGGCTAGGGCTAGGGCCAATTCTGGCCAAATTTCCGACCAAATATTTGCGTTAGAAAAATTTAAATAAGTTTCCATCTCAATGGTCAGAAATAGGTTGAATTTCAGGACTCTTTTGTAAGAAATCCAAAGAAGACTGATTATTATCTAGGTCAACATCGCTTGGACTGGGCAAACAACATGCAGGAGTAAATTGGGAAAGTGCCGCCAAATCGATTTTTTCATAGCGGGTACCAATCTCCTGATCAATTCGATCTGATACCCCACGAGGCCAAAGTCCAAGAAAGAGAAGAGCAGATAAGATAATTCCCGCCGGGATGATTTCGGATGGTTTTAAATCTAAGATTGGTTTATCTTTTTCGTGCTCATTCAGTTCTTCTGAACTAGTACCGAAAAATATTTTTGCCACCGCACGTAATCCAAAAACTGCAGATATAATAATTCCAAGCGCCGCTAATCCGAGAAATAATCTATGATCCGGATTCTCGCCAAGAGATAAAAACACTCCAAATTCTCCCCAAAAATTACCAAAGCCAGGGAGTCCAATTGTTGCCAGAGAAGCGGCCACGAAGAAACAGGCAAGAATTGGTGTCTTAGTCGCCAAGCCTCCCATTTCATTCATTTCGAAAGTACCGCTCCTTTTTTGAATATAATTGGTAAGTAAAAACATCAGCGCAACCGATAAGCCATGTGCCACCATAAGCATAACTGCTGAACCAGCACCCAAAGATGAACAAACCGCCAAGCCTAGAAAACAATACCCCATGTGCATTACCGAGCCATACCCCACCATGCTTTTTAAATTTGTTTGAGCGATTGTAACAAAACCAACAATTAAAACATTACCCAATGCCAACCATAACAACAAGGGACTCCATGCTAATGCACCCTCTGGTAATAACGGAGCTGCGATTTGGATTAAACCATAGAGGCCAAATTTTTTAAGTACACCCGCATGAAGCATCGAAACTGATGTAGGTGCAGCTTCATACCCCTTCGCCGCCCAAGTATGAAACGGAAATAATGCAACAAGAATACCGAATCCAATTAATAAGAGTCC
>Ga0114994_10003691_pt1 | contig 11171 bp, 13 predicted proteins | sample ArcticOcean_MG_C_9_FD_87043 | JGI IMG/M metagenome (GOLD analysis project Ga0114994, IMG submission 87043) | Marine microbial communities from western Arctic Ocean - ArcticOcean_MG_CB2_152 | ecosystem: Environmental > Aquatic > Marine > Oceanic | place: Arctic Ocean: Canada Basin | collected... | reverse complement strand
GCACGCTTAAACAGCTCTGTTTGCTCGAGTATCGGGAACCGAATTTCTCGATAACTGTAACGCGCCAGCACATCGGCGACCACTTTTTCGAGGTACTGCCACGTGGCGGACTGTTCGGGGAGGAGATCGCTCATACCGCGAATGGATTGGATTTTCATGGCATTCTCTTAACGTTCTAATAGCGCTTAAACTTTGACGATTAGATTTTTGTCATCTTTGGCGATCTGTCTCTCTTTGGCTGAAGCCTTAGCGCGAATTTGTTTTTCTAACTCATTGACCAAATTGTCATTTTCCACTTTATGGTCAGGAATTCCATCGATATAGACGAGGTTAGACGGTGTGCCGCCGGTTAAACCAAAATCAGATTCTTTCGCTTCACCCGGACCATTGACTATGCAGCCGATAATGGATACATCCATAGGTACGGTAATATCTTCCAAACGACTCTCAAGTTCATTGACGGTTTTAATCACATCAAAGTTCTGCCGAGAGCAACTCGGGCAGGCGATAAAATTGATACCCTTACTGCGCAGTCTTAGACTGCGGAGCATATCCCATGCCACTTTGGCTTCTTCTACCGGGTCGGCAGCCAGGGAGATACGCACGGTGTCACCAATGCCATCGAGCAATAATGCACCCAAACCTATGGCAGATTTTACTGTACCCGATCTCAGGCCACCGGCTTCGGTAATACCCAGATGTAAGGGCTGTTCAATACGCCCGGCGAGGTCGCGATAGGCGGCCACGGCCATAAAAATATCTGAGGCTTTGACGCTCACTTTAAAGTTTTGGAAATCGTATTTATCGAGCAATTCAACATTACGCATGGCCGATTCAACCATAGCCTCTGCGGTCGGCTCACTATATTTTCGTAATAAGTCTTTACCAAGAGAACCTGCATTAACACCAATACGAATCGGGATATTTAAATCCCGCGCTTTGGCAATCACTTCGCGCAAGCGGTCTTCACGGGTAATATTACCTGGATTAATGCGCAGACAGTCGACACCTAAGTCTGCAACACGGAGGGCGATATGATGATCAAAGTGAATATCTGCCACCAGCGGAACATCCACCAATTTTCGTATCTGACCAAAGGCTTCGGCTTCTTCAAGGCTAGGGACTGACACGCGAACGATATCGGCTCCAGCTGCCTGAATACGGTTAATTTGGGCAACGGTCGCCTCGACATCGCCAGTACTGGTGTTAGTCATGCTCTGAACAGAGATGGGCGCATCGCCACCGACAGGGACATTGCCGACCATAATCTGTCGAGACTTGCGTCTAATTATAGGCGTTGCACTAAACACTTAAATACCACTCTCTTAACAAAATTATCGCTGCAGCTAATATTTTTATTCACTACATTCTCTAGAATACGGACATATCTTTTAATTTTAAACGCTGGCTTGCCACAACACCCCAATCACCAAATTGGTCGAGCCTCAGACGGCGCCTAGCCAATAATCCTTATCGGTTGTGCTTCGTCTAATTTCTTTTTATACCGCTCCTGTCGCTTAGTGCGGTCATTAACTTCACCAGCCAACTGCCCGCAGGCTGCCGCGATGTCGTCGCCGCGAGTGGTGCGTACCGTAACAGTGTAACCCTCCCCTGCAAGAATGTCCCTAAACCGATTAAGCGCTGTATTACTGACTCTTTTGTACTCGGTGCCAGGAAAAGGGTTAAACGGAATCAGGTTTATTTTGCAGGGTAAGTCTTTCAACAGTACCGCCAACTCTCGCGCATGTTCAGTCCGGTCATTGACCTGATCCATCAATGTATATTCGACCGTTGCTTTGCGACGATTATCCGGCATCTTATCAATATAATTACGGGCGCTTTCAATAAAGTCCTTGAGCGGATATTTACGATTGATCGGCACCAACTGATTGCGTAACTCGTCGTTAGGCGCATGCAGGGAAATCGCCAGAGATACATCGCTCACATCAGACAACTTGTCTAGTGCAGGGACGACCCCGGCCGTACTCAGCGTGACACGGCGCTTGGATAGGCCATAGGCATTGTCCTCAAGCATTATGCTCATGGCATCCACCACGTTATCGAAATTCATCAATGGCTCGCCCATGCCCATCATCACCACGTTAGTGACTCGACGCTTGGCCTTGGGGTCAAACTGATCGAACGAGTCTGCGGCAATCCAAAGCTGGCCAATAATTTCAGCGGCGGTGAGATCTCGATTGAAGCCCTGCTTACCTGTGGCACAAAAACTGCAATCCAGAGCACATCCTATTTGCGAAGATACGCAAAGCGTGCCCCGCTCGCGCTCAGGGATGTAGACCATTTCGATACAGCTGCCGCCATCAACGCGGATTAGCCATTTCCGAGTACCATCGACAGAATCTTGGCAGCTAACTACTTCTGGCAGCTTAATTTCGGCGATGTCTTTTAAGCGTTCACGCAGATCTTTGGAAATGTTCGTCATCTGATCAAGGTCGCATTCACCCATCTGATGAATCCACTTAATAATCTGGGTGGCGCGAAAACGTTTTTCACCCATCTCGTCGAAAAAGTCTCCAAGGCGGGATGCGGAAAACCCCAAAAGGTTGGTTTTAACCTTTTGGGGTTGTTGGTCTATAGTTATTACTTCTACTGCTTTTGGCATAAGTTCCTAGGACATGACTGTCCTGTGCTGCTTTATTAGCGGGCACAAATCTCGTTGTCTGCAAAAAAGTATGCAATTTCACGGGCTGCAGAGTCAACTGAGTCAGAGCCATGAGCGGCGTTGGCATCAATTGATTCGGCAAAGTCGGCTCTAATAGTACCAGCTGCAGCTTCTTTAGGGTTAGTCGCACCCATCAGATCACGGTTGGTCATAATCGCATTTTCGCCTTCGAGTACTTGGACAGAAACGGGCCCTGAAGTCATAAAGCCGACTAGATCTTTAAAGAAAGGGCGCTCACTGTGTTCAGCGTAGAAGCCTTCGGCCTGCTCTAGGCTAAGCTGCTGCATTTTGCAGGCAACGATGTGTAAGCCTGCAGATTCAAAGCGGCTGAGAATTTGGCCAATAACGTTTTTTGCAACGGCATCGGGCTTGATAATGGATAATGTTCGTTCACTCGCCATGAAAATATCTCCAAACTAGCACTAGGCTAGTAAAATGTTAGTAATTTACGGTTCAATAAACAGCGCGAAAGGCCTGAGAGCGCGGATTCTACCGACACTGTGGGACGGTAACAATGGTTTTATTAAGCTTGATTTTTTTTGCGGGGACTAGCCGCCCCCTTAGGGATGCTGATCCGTCGAGCTTAAGCCAATGCACTGACATTATCAGCCTACCTGATACGGTCTTTAGGCCCTAATAAGCTTATTCCTGCTCTTCAATCCATGCCATTTGAATGGCCTCCAGGATTTTTTCACCACAGCGATCAGGATCGTCTGAAAAACCTTCTATCTGCAGTACCCATTCGCGCAGATTAACAAAATTCACATATTGCGGATCGACGTCCGGGTGGTTGTCGGCCAGCTCAATCGCTATATCGTTGATATCCGTCCACTTAATCATTCGCCGTTACTCCTGTAAGCTGCTTTTGTGGGAAAACCTTAATGCCGCTCAGATACCATATTTATGGTGTATCGAGGAATTTCCACTACCAGATCTTTCTCTCCGACCAGTACCTGACAACTCAATCGAGAATCAGGATCGACACCCCAAGCCTTGTCGAGGAAGTCTTCTTCCAGCTCGTCAGCGATGGGCAAAGCCTCATAGCCTTCGCGGATGTGCACATGACAGGTTGTGCAGGCACAGGACTTTTCGCAGGCATGTTCAATGTCCAAACCATTGCGCAGCGCGGCGTCACAGATGCTCTCTCCTTTTTTTGCTTCTATAACTGCACCGTCAGGGCAAATCTCATGATGGGGTAAAAATACTATTTGAGCCATGATTGGTCTCGTCCTCATTAATTGGGATATAACTAGCTGTTGTCGATTTCATCTAAGCTGTGGCCTGCAAGCGCTCGCTTAATACTGGTATCCATTCGCCTGGCCGCGAACGCTTCACTGGCTTTTGCCACGGAGTCGATCTGACGGGCCAACAGCCGATGTTCGGTAGTACTTTCACGCAGGGTCCGTAGCTCCTCAACCGCAACTCTCAAACAATGCCGCTCATCCTCATCCAGCAGCGCATCACCATCTTTGTATAGGGCTGACAGCAGATCTTCAATCATCCGATCTGCCTCCACCTGCTGTTCGCGAAGCGCCCGCGCCTGCATGTCGCCGCGCGCATGGGTAAATGACGCCTGCAGCATGTCGGTGATTTCATTTTCCGCCAAACCGTAAGAGGGCTTTACTTCAATTCTAGATTCAACATTGCTGACTAGTTCCCGCGCTGACACACCCAACAGACCATCGGCATCAACCTGATAGGCCACGCGAATTTTGGCTGCGCCCGCCACCATCGGTGGAATGCCCCGCAGCTCAAACCGCGCCAATGAACGGCAGTCTGTGGCCAGCTCTCGCTCACCCTGCAATATATGGATAGTCATGGCCGTCTGGCCATCTTTAAAGGTGGTAAATTCCTGAGCTTTGGCCACGGGAATAGTGGTATTTCTGTGAATAATTTTTTCCGTTAAACCACCCATGGTCTCGATGCCCAACGATAATGGGATCACATCGAGCAGTAACATATCATCGCCGGATTTATTGCCCACCAATACTTCAGCCTGAAGCGCGGCACCCATGGCAACTACCTGATCAGGATCTAAACTGCAAAGAGCGTCACGACCAAATAACTCAGACACCTTTTCACCCACTCGCGGCGTTCTAGTCGAACCGCCGACTAAGATCACATCACCTATTTGACTTTTTTCCAAGCCAGCATCCCGAAGTGAGCGCTTACACGCACGCAAAGTTTTATCGATCAGACTGTCAATCAGACTGTGCATCTGCTCGCGGGTCAACAGACCTTGCCAATCTAACACCTCCAGCTGCACCTCTGCTGAATCGGTAAGCTCTTCTTTCGCAAACTTGGCGGCTTCCAAGAGTATCCGCTGCTCAACAGGGGACAGGTCGTCGCTCATACCCATTTGTGCACGCAACCAGTTGGCAATAGCATGATCAAAGTCATCACCGCCCAGTGCGGAGTCGCCACCGGTGGCCAGCACTTCAAATACGCCACGAGTGAGGCGCAAAATACTGATATCGAAGGTGCCACCACCAAGGTCATAGACTGCGATCGTTCGCTCATCCTGAGCTGATTCATTTTGATCCAGACCATAGGCAAGAGCGGCAGCCGTCGGCTCATTTAGCAGGCGCAGCACCTTGATGCCGGCCAGCGTGGCGGCGTCTTTGGTGGCTTGACGTTGCGCATCATCAAAATAGGCAGGCACAGTTATAACAGCCCCATCGAGCATGTCATCAAAAGCAACCTCAGCGCGACCCGCCAGCTTACGCAATATTTCTGCGGACACCTGAATCGGGCTAACCGGCCCATAAACGGTTTGAATTTTTGGCATGCCTCCGTCGTCGGCGGCAAACTCATAGGGCAGGCGACCGCCAAAAGTTTTCACATCGTCCAAACCACGGCCCATCAGGCGCTTGACGGAAACAAGCGTATTGAGTGGATCACTGACATTGTGTTCGGCGGCCTCATAGCCTACGCAACTGACGCCATCAGAGGTGTAATGGACGACGGAGGGCAGCAGCTCTCGCCCCTGTTCGTCGGACAACACCTCGGCCATACCACTGCGCACTGTGGCCACCAATGAATTTGTGGTACCCAGATCTATGCCCACGGCATGGCGGCGCTGATGAGGTTGCGGTGACTGGCCCGGCTCGGAAATTTGCAGTAATGCCACTGGTTATTCGTCCTCTAAATCGGCTTCAAGCTGCTCAATTTCATGCAGTAACTTGGATGAAAATTGCATTTTTGTGACGGTATTGAATGCATCACTGTCTTTATCCGACTGATACTCTGATGCAAACTGATCCTGTAATGCTGTAAATGTTTGCTCAACGCCAACGCGAAGCTCCTCTAGGGCCGCAAACGGATCTGTGTTATCTCGCAGCTCTGAGAGCTGCTCACGCAATTCTATTTGTGCCATCAAAAATGGCCCATCATGGGTCATGTGGTTATCTTGGCTGGCATCAATTTTTTTTAATTCAAGCAGATACTGGGCACGCTTCAGAGGGGACTTGAGCGTTTCGTAGGCCTGATTGATTAGCGACGCTGCCTGCACAGCGAGGCGCCTCTCAACGTCGCCTTTACTGGCATAACGGTCAGGATGAAACTCTTGCTGTAGCTGCCGATAACTAGCGTCGAGGCTATCGCGGTCAACCTGCCAGCCGACGACCATGGAGAAAATCTCAAAATAATCACTAGAAAGTTTCAAAGGGCCATCAACCTATCTATTACCTATGCCAGAGCGGTTAAACGTGGAAGCTCTCTCCGCATCCACATTCATCTTTAACATTAGGGTTTTTAAATTCAAACCCTTCGTTTAATCCTTCTTTGACATAATCCAGCTCAGTTCCGTCTAGGTACAGCAAGCTTTTCGGGTCAATAATCAACTTCACATCACCGCAGTGGAAGACCTGATCTTCTGTGGCAGCATCATCGACAAACTCTAGGACATAAGACAAACCGGAACAGCCGGTGGTGCGGACACCCAAGCGAATACCCACACCTCTACTGCGGTGTTCTAGATGTTTGGTAACATGCTGCTCCGCAGCCGCGGTCATGGTGATAGCCATTACTTATCTGCCCTGCTTCTCGCGTACATCACGCACTGCCGCTTTGATCGCGTCTTCAGCTAATACTGAACAGTGAATTTTCACTGGAGGAAGACCCAACTCTTCAGCAATCTCGGTATTTCTGATCTGCGCGGCATCATCAAGAGTTCGACCTTTTACCCATTCGGTAAGCAGTGAGCTAGAGGCTATGGCAGAACCGCAACCGTAAGTCTTAAACTTGGCATCTTCAATAATGCCCTCATCATTAACCCGGATCTGCAGACGCATAACATCTCCACAGGCGGGGGCGCCAACCATGCCAGTACCGACATTTTTTGAGCTGTCGTCAAGCTTCCCAACGTTGCGTGGATTTTCGTAATGATCAATAACTTTTTCGCTATAAGCCATATTAATGACTCCTAATTAATAATGATAAATATTTAACGACAGCACTTAGTGCGCCGCCCACTCAACTGTACTCAAATCTACACCGTCCTGAAACATATCCCAAAGAGGCGACAGTTCACGCAGCTTTTCAACGGCCAGGCGTACCTTACCAATCGCTTTATCAATGTCCTCCTCGTTTGTGTAACGACCAATACTGAAGCGGATTGAACTGTGTGCCATCTCATCATTCAAACCTAGCGCACGCAGCACATAAGAGGGCTCTAGGCTCGCTGAGGTACAAGCTGAACCTGAAGACACCGCGAGATCACGCAGCGCCATAATTAGAGACTCGCCCTCTACAAATGCAAAACTAATGTTCACAATGCCTGGCACATGCTGATCTGGAGAGCCATTTAGATAGACCTCTTCCATATCCGAGACGCCTCTCCACAAACGGGTACGCAGTGCATCAATCCGCGCAGACTCCTCGGCCAGATTGTCAAATCCAAGCTTAAAGGCTTCACCCATACCGACAATTTGGTGGGTTGGAAGGGTGCCAGAACGCATGCCGCGCTCGTGACCGCCGCCGTGCATCTGCGCCTCGATACGCACTCGAGGCTTCCGACGGACAAACAACGCGCCAATGCCTTTTGGTCCGTAAATTTTATGCGCAGAGAAAGACATCATATCCACATTCATAGCTTCGACATCGATCGGCGTTTTGCCTGCACTCTGCGCGGCATCGACATGGAAGAACACTTTACGCTCACGACAGATTTTTCCGATCGCGGCTATATCGTTCAACGTCCCCAGCTCATTATTGACATGCATAATTGAAACGACAGTGGTGTCGTCCCGAATAGCATCAGCGACCATTTCAGGTTGAATCAGACCATTACTGTCTGGATCAAGATAGGTAACTTCGAAGCCTTCGCGCTCGAGCTGACGACACGTATCCAGAACCGCCTTATGTTCGATTCTGGAGGTGATAATGTGCTTACCTTTGCGCTGGTTAAAATGTGCGCAGCCTTTGATCCCGAGGTTATTTGCCTCAGTGGCGCCAGATGTCCAGACGATTTCACGGGGATCCGCGCCGATTAACGTCGCCACATCATTGCGCGCATCCTCGACGGCGGCTTCAGCCTGCCAACCAAATACATGTGATCGAGAGGCAGGATTACCGAACTGCCCTGAGGGCGTTAAAAACTGCATCATCTTATCCGCAACGACTGGATCAACCGGTGTTGTCGAAGCATAATCTAGATAAATAGGAAGATTCATTGTTTACTCCAAATTCAGCAGGCGCTTGCCTGCAAGTTGTGATCTAAGATCAGCAGCTGGTCATCCTGCCGCTGAGCTATATTTTGTACGTCTCGCTTTGCCATCAAATCAGCCAGAGATATGCCGTTCAAAAAACCGTGAATCTCTGTACTCAAATCATGCCACAGGGTATGGGTTAAACAAATTTTGCCCCCTTGACAGTCACCTTTTCCCTTGCAGTTGGTCGTATCAATAGATTCATTGACTGCATCGATAATCTGCGCAACAAAAATTCCATCAGTGGCTCGAGCCAAACGATAACCACCGCCTGGACCTCTGACACTGGAAACTAATTCTGCTTGCCGCAACCTTGAGAACAGCTGCTCCAGATAAGATAGAGAAATGGACTGACGTTCAGAGATATCAGCCAGAGAAACAGGTCTGTCCTGAGCATGCAACGTCAAATCAAGCATGGCCGTTACGGCGTAACGTCCTCGAGTTGTCAGTCTCATGTACCCTCCTCCGTGCTTGTCTTTCCAGATGACTGAAATTATCCAATACCCTACTAAAATAGTCAAGTAAATATCCTACTATCATACTCAACTACTTGTTAATAATACGCTGTATTGATGACAATAGACCACGAAGGATTGATACTTCCATCTGATCCATTCTTGTGCGGTTAAATAACCTTCGCATGCGGGTCAGCAGCTGCTTTGGATTTTCGGGATCATAGAAATTAAGATCCTCCATCGTCTTGGCCAGATGCTCATGAAAGAACTCAAGATCACCAGCTGTCACAGGCGGCTGATCCCACTCCTGCAATGACGGCAGGTTGCCCTCGGCATCGGCCAAACTCGCCATACGAATTTCATAACTAAGCACCTGCACGGCGGTCGCCAGATTCAGGGAACTGTATTCTGGATTGGAGGGGATGTGCACATGATAGTGGCACTTGTGCAATTCTTCATTGGTCAAACCTCGGTCTTCACGACCAAAAAGCAAGGCGACCTTGTGACTGTCGGCTTCAGCCCAAATTCGCTCGCCGCATTGACGCGGATTAATCAGTGGCCAAGGGATTCTTCGCTCCCGAGCACTGGTGCCGATCACTAGCGAGCAGTCGGCGATAGCCTCATCAACCGACTGCACAATTTTGGCATTTTTCAGCACGTCGCGGGCTCCCGCTGCACGCCAAATTGCACGAGGCGCAGGGTACTCCCGAGGCGCAACCAGATATAACTCTGCCAAACCCATATTTTTCATGGCTCTTGCCGCACCGCCAATATTGCCTGGATGGGTGGTATTCACCAGTACGATGCGAATTTTTTCCTGACGTCCAGCTACTGTCACTTCATCCCTCTCAATCACTCAGTTAATAACCCCTAATTTGGGGCGGCATAATAGCAGAATCACTCTTCTCTGGCACCGTGGTTCTGGTACAATGCCCGCGCTCTTTAAATCACCTGGACACTATCTCTATGCAACCTATGGTTAACATCGCGCTTCGCGCTGCCCGCATGGCAGGCGAAATGATCGTCAAATCTGCAGACAATCTGGATTTAGTCAAGGTTGATGAAAAAGGCCGACATGACTTTGTGACTGAAGTAGATCGGCGCTCGGAAGAAACAATCATCTACAATATCAAAAAGGCCTATCCTGACCATCGCTTTCTCGGCGAGGAAAGTGGTGTCAGCGGCAACCCAGATAGCGATATTGAGTGGGTGATTGATCCTCTGGACGGCACCACAAATTTTGTTCGGGGCATCCCTCATGTGGCCATCTCTATCGGTTGCCGCATCAAAGGAAAACTCGAACACGGCGTAGTCCTAGAACCCTTTAAGCATGAAGAATTTACCGCTAGTCGTGGCTATGGTGCCCAGTTAAATGGCCGCCGGATTCGAGTTTCTGGGCGAGTGGAAAAAGCTGGGGCGCTATATGCAACGGGCATTCCCTTCAGTGAGCCTACATTTAGGGAGATGGATAAGTACCTTGCCTGCATGCACGAATTCGCCGACAACTCTGCGGGTATTCGACGTATGGGCGTTGCATCTTTGGACCTGGCCTATTTGGCTGCCGGGCGTATGGATGTTTTTTGGGAGATGAATCTCAAACCTTGGGATATTGCTGCTGGCGTGCTTATCGTCCGTGAAGCCGGCGGGATGGTGAGTGATTTTCAAGGTGGCGAGACCTTTATGGAATCGGGGAATATTTTAGCCTGCACACCCAAACTATTTAAGCCAAGCCTGAAGGTCATCTCTAAACATCTGGGCCATTTAAAGTAGCGTCCTTGGGCGCTCAAAATACTTCCCCTGCGCGCTCCAGCAGCCAGTAGGCGCTGGTAATACCAATTCCATAGACCACCACTTGAGTGAGTACGGCCGTCCGAGACTTCAAAGCGGGCGCGGCTCGGAGGCCAAGCATGGTGGCCCCTACAACCGCGGCAATAAATAGTAGCTGCCCCACCTCGACACCAATATTAAAAAATAGCAGCGCCTCAATTTTCATTGTCGCGGGCAGACCCAATTCTTGCAATACCACCGCAAAACCAAAGCCATGCAATAGCCCAAAGACAGAGGATGCGCTCACAGGGTGCCGCCAGGTAAAGCTATCTTGGACGCCAGTGCCGGCTCGACTCCGCTTAATAATTTCTACAGCCAACAATAAAATACTCAGGGCAATTAGCCACTCAACCAATTCGGTGGGCAGGCGAAATATATTGAGCGTAGCCAGACTTAATGTCACTGAGTGCGCCAGAGTGAAACCTGTCACCGTCAGCAATAGACGCCTATAGCCACCGGCAATAATAATAAGACAGAGCACGAACAGAAGGTGATCCG
>Ga0114994_10003690_pt1 | contig 11171 bp, 4 predicted proteins | sample ArcticOcean_MG_C_9_FD_87043 | JGI IMG/M metagenome (GOLD analysis project Ga0114994, IMG submission 87043) | Marine microbial communities from western Arctic Ocean - ArcticOcean_MG_CB2_152 | ecosystem: Environmental > Aquatic > Marine > Oceanic | place: Arctic Ocean: Canada Basin | collected... | reverse complement strand
TACACGCGTCAGATTGAGTCGGAGCGGCAGTGCAGCAGCAGCGCGCCAGGGCTCGACTCGCCCATGTGCGTAGGCGTTCCTGCGACGAGAGACGACAGCCGCGTCCTAACGCACGCCGACGCAACGGCGATCGCGGCCGAGGTGCCAAATGCGCTACACTCTGCTCCTGGGTCTGGCGGACTTCCGCTACCGCGCACCACAGTGGAGGCGATGAGCATGTTGGCCTACGCGCGGCAGCAGGGTGTGACCGCCTTCTGGGGTGCCTCGCCCAACACCGAGGCGGGCGACGTGACGCTGTTCTGGATCACGGAAGGCGGGTCCAACCTCGTTTATACTAAAAACGAGCGTCGATGCATCCTCGTCAGCAGCGGCGTAGGGCCTCAGGAGCGCCTGTATGCTCGGCTCCGCCCTTGCGACGCCAAGCTCGCGAGCGGCATTCTGACCGTGGCGGCGGCGGCAGCGCCGCCGCCGCCACCGGGCGTTAGTTCGGCGCGCTGGTACGATCCTGCGCGGGCGCCCCCTCCTCCCCCTTCGATTCGGCGCGCAGCATTCGAGGGATTCATTCGACGCGAAGTTCGACCTCGCGTCGAAGCAATCTGCGCAGGCGGGCTTGAGGGGCTTGAGCACCAGGAGATCTGTCTCAGCGTGGCGCGATCTATGTTCAAATTTAAGCCAATCTTCGGCGTCGGTGTCACGGCACCAGGGTGTGAGAAAATATTCTGGCACTCTTGTAAGGGCGAGGCGCATACAAAAGGTCGCGACGACGGTTTTCAGGAATGCCCGTCAGAAGGCTGCGCAAACGACGTCGCGATCGATTTTCTGCTGCGGGAGTGCCCTCCCGTCATCCACCTCGAGCTGTCCAGACTTCATTCTTCGATATGCAGCTTGGAGCCGCCCTCTCCTCCTCGGCCTCCTTTTGCCCCGCCGCCACCGCCGTGTACAACGCCGTCGCCGCCGCCGCCGCCACCGCCCGCGCCGTACTTCGAGCTGCGCGAGAAAAGTAGCGAGACGGACTACGCTCCAGAATGCGCTCTCGTGTCGTATGTCGTCTGCCGTGGCGCAGTCGCGGACTACGCCCGCGAGCACGGAACGGCCGACGTGCTCAAGGTCTCGACGGCGCCGTGCGAGGGACTGGACGATGAGCCTGGATGCTTCATGGGCTGCCAACTGGGGTCGCCTAACGGAGGAATTTTTCGCTTTTTGCTGCCGGACATGGAAGTCGAGTTCGGGAAGAAGAACCCGAAGCGCTGCAAATTTGCCGACATGCCATTCTGTGCCTGTGGAAATGCTGCTGCGCCCCCACCGTTCAATTTTGCTCCCCCGCCGCCCATAATATTTACCGAGCATTACCACGCGAGTACACCATACAAAGAGGGCGCGACCATGCTCGGCGGTGCTGACCTCACGAACGACCTCGATAATGGAGTGACGTCGGCGCTGGTGAAGCGGATCGCCTCTGCGCGCACTCTGGATCTCGCGCTCCGCAGCAGTCACCGCGTGGTTTCATGCCCCGGAAAAGATGACGGCGAAGGGACCTGCGGGGCCTATTGTGCGACCGAGCACCTCTCGAAGCTGCGGGCGTTCACGGTCACGGGCTCACGACAAACGGCCTCGCCGCCGCCGCCGTCGCCGGCAATGCCGGTGCCCTCGACGCCCCCGTCGCCCCCCTCGGCGCCGTTCACCGAGTGCGCCAACACGTGCCGGCTCGGCACGTCGCTGAAGGAACACGATGCGGCGTGCCGCGACGGGGGGAAGGTCAGCAGCAGCCAGCCGCCACACTGCCCCCTTCTCCCAATCGTGTTTGTTTGCGCAGGGCGCGTTCCTGCCGACGGTGTGTGAGTTTTCTACGCAATGCAGCGAGTGCGGATTTCGGTCCAAACAACGTGCCATCGAGCAGGACGACTCGTGCGCGCACAGCAAGAACGGCGTGTGCGAGGACGGCGGGTCGGGGTCGGCGTTTGTGCGCTCCGAGGTGTACGACGACGCGCTGACGAGCCTCTGCGGCCTCGGGACGGACGCGTGCGCACGTTCGCGCATCGAACCCCTCCTCCTCCACAGGAAACCCGCGCATGCTTCCTCAACGTCTGGCAGGTCCGACTGCGCGGGCCTGGGCGACCGTCTGGCGCAGGCCATCGGCGAGGACTCGTTCCAGGGCGTTTCGAATATTAGCCGACCCTCGCCACCGCCCCCCCCGCCTCCGCTGCCCAGCCCCGCTCCGCCGCCACCGGTCGACTTCGATCCCTGCACCGACACCTGCCGCGCGCTTTTTGTGGCGACACGCATCGACGGCTCCTACGCCTTTGACTGCTCCGGAACGGAGGCGCAGATCGCGTACAAGCGTCTGAACGGTCTCTGCAGCAGCGTGGTTCCCAACGATGCGACGGAGTTCTGTTCCGATGGAGGCTTCTCGGCGCTGGCGCTGCGTTGGTCCGGCAACGCGCTCACAAACGAGGCGGAGCAGACGACGTTTGGCTGTGACTACGGCACGCAATGCAGCGCGTGCAGCAGACGCGAAGGGGTCGCCACGACGGACGTCGAATGCGCGGCGGGCCAGCAGCTGTACGACGGCGGGTGCCGCGACGCTTGCTGGGTCGACGCGAGCGGCGCCGTGCATCACACCGAGGAGCGGTTCGATGCTGCAGCCACGCCGAATGCCGACGGGACGTCCAACGTCGACACGAACTGCCACGACGGCGGGCCTGGATCGCTGTCGAACAAGTGCGGCTTCGGCACGTCGTCGACTCGGTGCGGGCCGGCGCGGACCATCGCTTACCAAAGCGTGCACCACGGCGGCTTTGCCCTGGTGGCGGCGCGCCGTGTGCTGCTGTTGGACGGTGCAGCCCAATCGCGCGCCGTTCTCGGCTCGCCGCCCCCGCCGCCGCGGCCGCCGCCGCCCAGCCCGTCGCCGAACGCGGCCGTGACGGCCGTGCTCGCCGGCGCCGGGCTCCTCGACGCGGCCGCGACGGCCGTGCTGCTGCGGCCGCCGCCCTCGCCGCCGCCGCCGCCGCCGCCACCGCGGCCGCCGCCGCCGCGGCCGCCGCCGCCGCCATTTGCGCCCGGCGCGTACGACCAGTGCACGTGCAGCTGCTTCGCCGAGGACGCGACCGTCGAGGAGGAGGGCGGCACGAGCCAGGCGGGGTGGTCGGACATCGCCGTGCGCGCGCGCGCGACGAGCGTGGTGGCGTCGGCCGTGCTCTACGGCGCGCACGCCGTGCTGACGCGCGGCCGACGGCGCTTCAGCGCGGGCAACGTCTTCGTCGACGGCGAGAGCTACGCCGTCTCGCGGTACGTGCACTCGCCCGCGAGCAAGGGGCAGGTCGCGCACCTCGTCGCGGGGTGGAAGCAGGACGCCGACGCGGCATCGAGCATGCTGCTGAGCACCAACAACCTCAGCGCCTACATGGGGCACCCGCCGCACTGGTGGGACGACGCGTGGACGGGGGACTGGAGCGTGCTGCCCGACACGGTGTCGGGCGGCCCCGCGGTGGCCCACTGGCGCGACGTGTGCACCGCGCTGTGCTTCCGGCGGCACGACGACGACGTCGAGGTGGTCGAGGTCGACCTGCGGCCGGGGCTGTACGCGGGCGGCGACCCGCGGACGAGTCCGTCCCTGTGCCGCTGCTACGCGTACGACGACCTATCCAAGCTCGGGCGCGACCATGAGTCGAGCATGCCGTCGCACGCGGCGCCCAACGACCTGACCCTGACCAACTTCCTGCGCACGGCGTCGCTCGTCAACCACTACACGGGCAACGGCACGTACGACGCTGGGCGGCTCTACCGGCAGTTCCTCAACACGTACGCCGTGCACCGCGACGACTGGAGCGAGCTCTTCGTCGCCGAGCAGCAGTCGACCATCTTCTACGCGCAGGCCTTCGAGTCCGAGTACGCGCCGAGCGCGGCCGCGCTCGCGGCCGACGCCAACAACACGTACTACGACAGTGGCGGCCCGGCCGACCTGGACGCGTGCCTGCGCGAGTGCGCGGCGCACAGCGGGGCCGAGCCGGCGCTGACGGCGCGCATGGACGCCGCCTCCATGCTCTACGAGGCCGACCGGCTGCGCTGCACGTGCACCGCCACGAATTTCCTCGACCCCGCCCACGACGGCGCGATCGCGCACCACGCGGGCCGCCCCACGCTGCGCACCTACCGGATCAAGTTTTGCCCCGGGGTGGCCGGCGGCTCGAGCCGCTCGGTGGTCTACCGCAAGCACGTCAAGGGCGCCAACGCCGTCTGCATGGGCATGCCAACGCCGGGCGGCGCGATCCTCGCCAACGGCTCCATCTTCCTCAGCCGCGACGCGGGCGACTACTCGACGCCCATCGACTCGCAGTGCCGCGCCGCGTGCGACGCCAACCCCGACTGCGGCATGGCGCACTCGGTGCGCCGAGCAGCAGCTGTCATTCCGCACCCACTGTTCACTCACCGTGTGCTGCTGAGCTCCGGCTGCTGCTTGCGCAGATGATCGAGACCTTCGACATGCACAATTTGGTTCACAACCTGCCGCCCCCGCCGTCGCCGCCCGCGCCGCCGCGGCCGCCGCCGCCGCTGGTTCCTCCTCTGCCTCCCATGCCGCCCGCGCCTCCGCCCGATGGCGCTCGGGGGCTGCGGACGTGGTCGCCTTCGGGCTACAACGAGCCGCCGGAGGGCAGCGACGACGCGTCGGACGCCAACTTCCACGTGTACTGCGGTTTTGGGAGCGGCTGCGGCGACTTCCGTGCCAGCGTCTTTCGGTCGGCGTCGCAGCTGGCCGTCCTCGAGACGGCGCGAAAGATGATCGAGCAGGCACGCCACACGCCACCGACGAGTGAGTGAGTGAGTGAGCGAGCGCCTTGCGTGCGCAGGGCACCTACCTCGACAGCGTGTGCCCGTACGAATGCGGCGCGCACCGCACGCGCCACTCGAACCTCGACAGCGCACGCGCGCACGCGCGCACGCGCGCACGCGCGCACGCGCCACTCGAACCTCGACAGCGCACACGCGCGGCGGCAGAGCGCGGCATCACGCGGCACGCCGTCTCGTCGCGCAACGCGCTCAACCTGCTGAGCGGCGCGGGCCTGCAGGGCGAGCGGTTCCTCTACCCCGGGGTGGCGGACGACGCGGCCGGTGGCTTCTCGCGCTTCGCCTCGGTGGCTTCGTCGTCCACGTCCTCCTCCTCCTCGCTGCTGCTGCACGCGCTCCGGATGCTCCGCAACGTGACCATCGACCAGTGCTCGGCCGTGGTCCGGTCGCACCGGCTGCTGGCGCCGCACGCGGTCTGGCTCATCGACCCGGCGCTGGTGGACGAGCCGATCGACGCGCTGCGCAAGGGCGAGTGCGGGCTCTTCCTCGGCGCGCGCGCGCCGCTGCAGGCGCAGCTCTGGCGCGCCTTTTACCGGTACGCGCGGCTGGTGCTGCGCCTCGGCCACGTCGACCAATTCGTCGACGACGACATTCGCGAGGCGTTCGCGCACACCGCCGTCGAGGGCGACTGCCTCGCGGGCTCGTCGGCCGTCTGCGTGTGGTGGTCGGAGTTTGCGCTCGACGACGAAGAGTACAGGCCAGCAGATCGCGCGCGCGTGCACGCGCGCGCGTGCGCACACCCCCTTAGCCGCATGTGTGTGTGCGCACGCGCGCGTGATTGCTCGCTCGCGCTGCTGCGCACGCGCGCGCGCGCGTGATTGCTCGCTCGCGCGCGCGCTCCGTCGCAGTTGCCGCGTCAAGCCGGACGCCAGCAACGTCGTGACGCCGGTCGTGCTGCTGGCCGCCCTGGAGGCCGCCCGCATCGGCCACCCGCCGCCGGCGCCCCCGCCGCCTCGGCCGCCGGCCGACCCGCCGCCGCCGTCGCCGCCGCCGGGCGAGCTGCGGTGCGAGCTGTCGGCCATGCCGACCACCGACGGACGCAAGAGCGTCCAGCTGACGGCGGACAACAGCACGGCGCTCCTCGATCAGAAGTGCTGGCGCTGGGATCCCTCGAACGACTGGCCACCGTTTGTCGTGCATCGCGACCTCTACTCGAACGAGGAGCGGTGCTACGGCACGGCGAGTCGCAGCGTGCAGTGGCACGGCGGGTTTCGCCAGTCGCTGATGCCCGATGGCGCCTACGACCCGACGGAGCAGAACACGGACGACTGCCCGTACGCGGCGCGCCTCGAACGGTACGACGCCACGCTGAGCGTGCCCAGCTACGAGTTCATGGAGGACGGCCGCTACTGCATGGACGGCACCGGCCTCAACAACAATCCTCAACATGGCGCGGCCGTGGTGTGCGACCTCGGCACGCAGATGCGCAGCTGCGGCGTGCACCGCAACCTCGTCGTCTTTGGGTACGCGGCGTACACGCGCACGGCCGAAGCGACCACGCACACGCAGTGGTGCGTGCGCAAGAACACCAGCGCGTACGGAGTCCCCGCGGCCGTCGACGGCGCCGTGCGGTGCGCCGACGGCGGCGCCGGCGCGTCGTCGGACGAGTGCTACTATGGCACGCAGCCGGGCCTCTGCGGCCACCGACGATTCGCATTCCCGGCGTCGCAAGCCGGCCCCGACAGACCGGACGATTCGTGCGAGCGCGTCAACGGCATCTGCGAGGACGGCCTCATGTGGTCCGTCTACGCGCCGGGCGCGAACCCGTGCCTCCCCAATACCGACGCGTCCGACTGCGGCTGGCGCATGCCCAAGCGCATGGCGCGCGTGGGCGTGGCGCGCGAGAACACGTGCCTCTCCGAGTGCGCCGAGGGGCTCATCGCCGGCGGCGGGTCGCTGGCGTGCCCCGCGGGCTGCAGCGACCTGACGGACTACGCGCAGCCGGCGCTCACGACGGCGCAGAAGGACCACCTGGACGCCGCGGGCAGCTACGCGACGGCGTGGTGCGGACGCGGCACGCAGACGCAGCAGTGCGAGCGCGCGCGTCACCACCACGAGGACAGCAGCAGCAGCAGCGACGACGACGGCCAGCCGCAGGCTCGCGAGCGCGTCCTGTACGTGCACAGCAGCAGCAGCAGCAGCGGGTGCGAGGCGCCCTCCAACCTGATCGACCCCACCAACGACGGCCCGGACAAGGTGTGCAGCGACGGCGGCGTGGGCGCCAAGCGTGTGCTGCTCAAAGTCCCACACCCGTCCGGTTTCAACAGCTACGTGGATGGCCTGCACGAGCATGCCGACTTCCTGTGCCCGTACGGCTCGCAGCCGGGCGTGTGCCCGAACCGCACGCTCGTCTTCGTGCAGCTGCAGGACGAGCTCGAGCAGCCGAGCGGTCCCGAGTTTTCAAGCTGCTTCGACGCCGACGTCTCCGACCACGAGTGCTGTCGCGCCGAGCACACGTTTCGCGTCACTGGCAACGCCGCCACGACGCCGGCCGTGGGCAGCCAGGCCGAGTACGCCGACGGCTTTTGCGCCTACCCCTGCACGGACGCCGCGAGCTGCGGCACCGCCGCGGCGTGTCCGGCGCACTGGCTGAGCTACCACCACACGAGCACCGGGTGCGAGGCGAAATGCAACGCGGCCTTCCAGCGCGACGGCAACGACGACACGTGTGTGCCGGCCGTGCCCGAGTGCGCCAACTGGCTCGACGCCGCGCAGTTTCCCACCGAGTACATCGACGTGAATGCGTGGTGCATCTGCGGGGCCAAGCTTCCGAGCCTCGTCGACGCCGGTCGGTACGTCGACAAGGGCACGATCGTGCAGCAGCAGCAGCGCGCGCGACGCGACCTCGACCAAGCGGCGGCGGCGGCCTGGTCGTGGCCAGAGGCGCTGAGCGCGGCCATCGACGCGACGCACGGCGGCCACCTCGACGTTGGCAGCGCGTGCTACGCGAGCATCATGTCGTTTCGCACGGCGCACGTGTCGGCCAACGGCACGTGCAACTACTACCTGGACCTCGCCGGCACGCCGACGGCGCTCGTCGAGGCCGGGTGGGACCCCGACCGCCGCGAGGCGATCGCGGCCGATCCGACGGTCGACGTCAAGTACTGCGAAGACACGACGGACGACACTGCCTGTTGCGTCCTGCCACGCGGCTTTGAGCGGCAGTCGCGCGTCTTTTACCAGACGGGCGGTGGCATGAGCACGATGTCAGCCGCGGCCGCGTTTGCACGGTCCGAGGTGGTGGGCACGGCCGTGCACTCGTCCTCCGTGGCGGCCGTCGGCGACTTCGACGTGGACGGCGCACCGGACATCGTCATCGGCAACCGCATGTACCTCGGCAGCAGCAGCAGCCGGTTTGCCTTTGCGACCGGCGTGCAGATTGGCGCGCGCGAGTTTGCGCAGGTCTACGCGGGCGACATCGACGGCGCCGGCGGGGACGACATCGTGGCCGTGTACGACGACCACGCCGTCGAGATCTTTCTCGCCGTCAACGAGCCGAGCAACGCGGCGCTGTCGTCGAGCGGCGGCGTCGGCTTCCACAGCATGGGCATCGTGCTGCCCGCCGGCACGGCCACGGTCACGACGGTCAACTTCGTCGGCACGCTGCACGGCCACGGCACCAACTGCCGTGGGCGCGACTTTGGGTGCATCTCAGAGGAGCGGGCGGTGTTCGTCGGCACGCTCGACACGGACGACTACATCTTTGTCAGCTCGCAGGTCTCCGTCTGGCACCAGCCGCATCAGGAGCAGGATCAAAGCGCGCCACGAATGGACTTTTCGATTCGCTTCACGCCGCTCGAGAACACGGCGCACGAGACGCTCTCGTCCGGGCGCTTCTACGTCGACCCGCACATGGCGCACCAGGCGCTCGTCATCGGCACGAGCGCGGCGTCGCCCAACGCGCTGGCCTACCTGGCCTTCCCCGGGTTTGCCGAGCGGCTGCTGAAGACGCAGGCGACCTACGAGAGCACCGTCGGCATCGCCGCCGGACGCGTCGACCCCTACGTGAACATGATCTGCCTGGCCAACCGCGGCGCGCCCAACCGCTGCTACCGCATGACGCTCGACAAGGATCAGAACCGCGAAAACAAGGTCGTGCAGAACATGGGGAGCATCGGGCGCACCGCGCGGCTGCTGCAGAGCGACGCCGACTACCTCGACGAGGACGACGACGACGACGAGTACGACGACGACGGCGATCTCGTGGCGCCGGACGCGGCCGTGGGCAATCTGTGCACGTACGAGTCCATCGTGATGGACGACGACGCGCTGACGTTCTCGTCGCGGTCGCTCTTCACGATCGACACGATGACGTCGCCCGTGCCCCGCAGTCCGGAAAACCCCGCGAGCGAGCTGCTCGGCGGCACCGCCAACGAGTGCGAGGCGCTCTGCGAGACGACGCCCAGCTGCGTGGGCTACTCGTTCCTGACCGACTGCTCGATCTACGACGACGGGATTCGTCTCGACACGCCGCAGCAGGAGCCTCCGAATTCCGCCGGAGCGTTCGCCCCCTACAGCATGGCCGGTGCGTTCAACCTGGGCCACGCGGGTGCGTACGAGTGTCCGTACGCTGGCGAGGGGTTTGTCCTCGGGCCGCTCTCGGACGCCGCTCCAGAGATCGAGCCCGACGAGACGGTCCAGCTTCGGTTCACCGAGTACCTGACCTCCTCCCCCTTTTCGCGCGGAAACTCGGCCGAGTGCGCCGCCGGAAACGCGTCCGAGTTTGACTGGGCGACGTACTTTGCTGCTGGAGGCACCGGCAACGCGCGCAAGAATGTCTACACGGCCTCGAACGCCTTCACAAGCTACGGAGTCGAGGCGAGAACCATCGAGTCGCTGTACGGCCTCTCGGCGGGCGGCGCTCCGGCAGACAGCGGCATCAACAAGCGGTACTTGCCAATGAACGGACCATTCCCGTCGGATAACGAGCTGGAGGCCACCACGTGCTGCGGCAGCATCAGCGTTACGATCACGCGAAACAAGAACGATCGCGAGAACAACCCCTACGCACGCACCTGCATGCTGCACAGCTCGACGACCGCGCAGACAGACGTGTCCATTGGCGAGCACTTCTTCTGCCACACCGACGACGACGTCAGCACGTCGTCGCAATGGAGGCAGAAGAGGCGCGTGTGCGCCGACACGGCCGGCATGGCGTCTTTTGAGTTTGGCTTGTCCGACGAGGACACGACCGGCATCGACATGAACTTCCTCGACGGCGACAAGCACGTCGACGTCGTCGTCACGAGCAACCGCGACCACCTGCGCATCTACCGCGGCACCGCGTACACGCAGAACACCGGCGACTTTTCGGCCATCGTGCCGGAGACCGTCGACGCCAACGCGCTGCACGACCTCGCGTCGCCGTCGCCTCCGAACCCGCCCTCGCCGCCGCCGCCGCCGCCGCCGCCGCCCAAGCCGCCGCCGCCCAAGCCGCCGCCGCCCCCGTCTCCGAGCCCGCCGCCTCCGCCCCCTGCCAACTGCGAGCAGCATACATCGCGCGAGTGCGGAACCAACAGCGCAGGAGAGTCGGACGGATCCTACCAGAACGGCATAGAATTCTGCGAGGACGCGTGCCCGGACCTCATCACGTCCACGGTGAGCTTCCACTGCGTCTGGACGTTCCTTAACCAGTTCTCCTCCAACTGCGGGATGGACGCTCAAATCTGCGAGTGTCGCGCGTGCGGCATCCAGGGCGGCGACTGCAGGAGCGACAACGGCTGCTGCGGAGGCCCCAGCGGCAGCTACTCCTGCACGAAGCGCGGCTCCGACGGCCAGCTGACCGAGGGCAGGTGTCCAACCGGCGGGGGCATAAAAGACTGCGGCTGCGATAAAAAAGCCAACGGTCGTCGGCTCTCGACGCCGCACTACTCGCAGTTTCCGGGCGACGCGAGCGCCCACGCCCCCAAGTCGGTGCGTCGACAGCTCACCACGCCCTACTCGCAGTTTCCGGGCGACGCGAGCGCCCACCTGAGTCTCGCGGCCTCCAAGTCGGTCCGGATCGCCGACTTTGACGGCGACGGACGGATGGACCTCTTCGTGCACGCGTCCAACCCGTCCTCGGGCGACTGCGCGCAGCTGTGCCACGGCGCCGGCCGCTTTGGTTACTCGAGCTTCACGCTCCCGCACGTCGCTGCGGCTGCTGCAGCCAGCGCGGAAGCGGAGCACTCGTTCTGCTTCTGCGGTCCGCACTACGACAGCATGGTCGCGCCCAGCCCGCCACCCAGCCCGCCCAAGCCGCCGCCGTCGCCGTCGTCGCCGCCGTCGGTGCCGCCCATTCCGAGCCCGCACGCGCCGCCGCCCAACCCGCCGCTGCCGTACGCCGCCAC
>Ga0114994_10003686_pt1 | contig 11180 bp, 9 predicted proteins | sample ArcticOcean_MG_C_9_FD_87043 | JGI IMG/M metagenome (GOLD analysis project Ga0114994, IMG submission 87043) | Marine microbial communities from western Arctic Ocean - ArcticOcean_MG_CB2_152 | ecosystem: Environmental > Aquatic > Marine > Oceanic | place: Arctic Ocean: Canada Basin | collected... | reverse complement strand
TCTTGAGGTTTTTGGTAAAAAAGGCGATCTTCTGAGTGATCTCGCTCAATTTGTGATAGAACGTAGAAATTAATACTAAGAAACATCTAAGGAAGAGAGGGGTTGTGGCGGAAAATACCAAAACGCCGTTATTAGATACGGTTAACGAACCACTGGATATCCGCGGTTTCTCGACAATGCAGTTAAAACAACTGTCAGATGAATTGCGCATAGAAACTATTGATGCAGTGTCAATCACAGGTGGTCACCTTGGCGCCAGCTTGGGCGTCGTAGAACTTAGTGTGGCACTTCATCATGTGTTTGATACTCCGCATGACCGCCTAATCTGGGATGTGAGTCATCAAGCTTATCCGCATAAAATTTTGACGGGCCGACGCGATCGCATTCGCACGTTGCGTCAAGGCGGGGGCCTCTCTGGTTTTACTAAACGCACCGAAAGCGAATATGATCCGTTCGGTGCCGCGCATAGCTCAACCTCGATCTCTGCGGGCCTTGGTATGGCGGTCGCTAGTGATCTTGGTGGTGTGAAGAAAAATGTAATAGCTGTTATCGGTGATGGTTCAATGAGCGCTGGCATGGCCTATGAAGCCATGAACAATGCGGGCTCCACGAATTCAAGGCTGATTGTTATCCTGAATGATAACGATATGTCCATTGCGCCTCCGGTTGGAGCGATGAGTGCTTATTTGTCACGGCTGATTTCTTCAAAGTCGTATCAATCGATCCGCCATTTTGCTAAAGAAATCGCTGAAAAGCTGCCACGTCGGGTTGAGGAAACTGCCCGCCGAGCTGAAGAATATGCCCGCGGTATTTTAACTGGTGGAACGCTTTTTGAAGAGCTTGGTTTTTTCTATATTGGCCCAGTCGATGGTCACAATATTGATCACCTGCTTCCTTTGCTTAAAAATTTGCGAGACACAAATGATAGCGGCCCTGTATTGCTACACGTTGTAACCAAAAAAGGTCATGGCTATGAACCCGCCGAGAAATCGGCGGACAAATACCATGGTGTGTCAAAGTTTGATGTAGTGACGGGCAAGCAAGACAAGCCTAAATCCAATGCGCCTTCCTATACAAATGTTTACGCCCAAGCGCTTATTCAAGAAGCTGAAAAAGACGATAAGATTGTAGCTATCACGGCAGCCATGCCGGGCGGTACAGGTCTTGATAAATTTGGCGATTCATTTCCGGATCGCATCTTTGACGTCGGCATTGCTGAGCAACATGGGGTTACGTTTGCTGCTGGTATGGCAACTGAAGGCTATAAGCCTTTTGCAACAATTTATTCGACCTTTTTGCAGCGTGCGTATGATCAAGTTGTTCATGATGTTGCTATTCAAAAATTGCCTGTTCGTTTTGCTATTGATCGGGCAGGGCTTGTTGGCGCGGATGGTGCCACTCATGCAGGTTCGTTTGATATTACTTATCTTTCCTGCTTGCCAAATTTTATTGTAATGGCGGCCTCGGATGAAGCGGAGCTTAAACATATGGTTGCGACAGCGGTTCAAATTGATGACCGCCCCTCGGCCTTTCGTTATCCACGTGGTGAAGGTCTCGGCGTTGATATGCCCGAGATTGGCAAGCCTCTCGAAATCGGCAAAGGGCGCATTATGCGTGAAGGTTCATCCGTTGCCTTGTTAACCCTCGGCGGGCGTATGCGCGAAGCCTTAGAAGCTGCTGATGAATTGGATTCGCTGGGTTGGTCTACGACGGTTGCGGATGCACGCTTTGCTAAGCCCCTTGATCAAGAAATGATTCTTAGCTTGGCTAAAACACATGAAGTCTTGATTACCATTGAAGAGGGCTCCGTCGGTGGTTTTGCAGCCCATGTTATGCAGTTTCTTGCTAATGCAGGTATTTTTGATAAAGGCCTAAAGTTCCGTGCTATGACACTACCAGATATTTTTATTGACCATGAAAAGCCAGAGAAACAATATGAAATTGCCGGGTTGAAACGTTCAGATATAGTTGCAATGGCATTAATAGCACTTGGTAAAACGGCTAAGGTTGTAGCAAGCATTAGACATAGCAACGCATAATTCTTTCTCATATGCCAACTGTTCCAAAAAGAAGATTAGATCAAATACTTGTTGAGCGAGGGCTTGCCGATTCCCGCAGTCGTGCTCAAGCTTTGATTATGGCGGGCTTAGTTTATAGCGAAACAAAGCGACTCGATAAGGCGGGCATGCAAACACCAGAAAATATTCCATTGGAGCTTAAAGGGCAGGATCACCCCTGGGTCTCGCGGGGTGGGCTCAAGTTGGATCACGGGCTAAATTATTTTCAATTGGATGTCATGGATGCGATGTGCCTCGATTTAGGAGCTTCGACAGGTGGTTTTTGTGATGTTTTGCTGGACCGCGGCGCAGCCAGGGTTTATGCCGTTGATGTTGGTCATGGGCAACTAGCATGGAAAATTCGCAATGATGACCGTATTATTGTTTTAGAGCGAACTAACGCACGATATATATCCCGCGCGGAAGTGCCTGATGAGATTGATTTTATCTGTTGCGATGCAAGCTTTATTGGCTTGCAAACAATCTTGCCAGCGTCAATGAAATTGGCCAAATCTGGAGCTGGTATGGTTGCTTTGATTAAACCTCAATTTGAAGTGGGTAAAGGCTTAGTTGGGAAAAAAGGCGTAGTGCGTGACCCCGTGCTTCATGAGGAAGTTTGCGATCGCACTTCAGAATGGATAAATACCTTGCCCGATTGGCAATTTTTAGGCATTGAGAAAAGTCCAATCACGGGGCCAGAAGGGAATATAGAATTTTTAATTGGGGCTGAGAAATTACCTGTATCTTAGAACTTAGCGGCATGGTTTCCTGGATATGGGCTGATTAACCTACTGTTAGCTTATAGATTGGCCAGAAATTAGGTGACTTATTCTTTGGAGTTAAGTTTCCAGAATGACTTTATAATTTTAGTCATCTCAAGGATCAAACGTAACTAATCGTTCGGGTGAGGCTTTTTTAAGAAGCGTTTAAGTCATTTTTTGTGTGCAGGCATTATTTTGTGATCAATAGAGTTTATCGATTCTTTCCATGATACTCTGCGTTAGGCATCATATCCAATCCATGTGCCATACGGTTAGTGTAGTTAAAGAAAGCAGCAGTTTCGCAGATATCGAATATGTCTTGTTCTGAAAAGCCTACCCCACGTAAATTCTGGCGATCATCATCGCTTATTTTGTGAGGTAACTCGGTCAATTTCCAGACAAAATCGAGCATTTTTTGAGTGCGATCATCGAGTTCAGCGACACGATAGTTCATTACCATCATTTCGCCTAGCTGTGGATCGTTTGACAGTTCGCGGACAGCTTGTCCATGGGCGACAAGGCAGTAATAACACCTGTTGGCAGACGAGACGACAACGGCAATCATCTCGCGTTCTAGTTTGGTGAGATTGCAATCTTTCTCATTGAGCATAAGAGTATTATAGAGTGCGGTGAAGTTGCGGAATTTTTCCAAATTTCCGGTATAGGCGCGCAGTACATTCGGGATCATGCCGAGTTTTTCTTCGCAAATAGCCAAATACTTCTGAGTTGCGTCATCCAGATTTTCAATTTCTGGCAGTGGTATTTTAACAATATGTTTAGGTTGCGGCATTATTTATCCGCATTGGGCTTTATGACGTAACATATGATCGGCCAGCACACAGGCTACCATGGCTTCGCCAACAGGAACGCCACGAATACCAACACACGGATCATGGCGACCTTTCGTTGAAACCTCAGTGTTTTCGCCAGACGTAGTTACAGTTTTGCGTGGCTTAAGGATAGAACTTGTTGGTTTAACAGCAAAGCGTGCAACGATATCTTGGCCAGTAGAGATGCCGCCTAAAATGCCGCCGGCATTGTTCGAGGTGAAAGTAGGGTTGCCATTCTGCATACGCATTTCGTCGGCATTTTCTTCTCCTCTAAGCTCGGCTGTGCTAAAGCCTGCTCCAATCTCAATACCTTTTGCGGCATTAATGCTCATCAACGCTTTTGCGATATCTGCATCCAACTTGTCAAAAACGGGATTGCCGAGGCCTACAGGGACACCTTGGCAAACAATTTCAACGATTGCGCCGACTGATGATCCAGATTTGCGAACGGCATCAAGATAAACTTCCCATTCTCTAACAGCTTCTGGGTCAGGGCACCAAAAATCATTGTTATTTACTTCGGCCCAGTCCCAATTATCGCGGTTGATTTTATGCGGTCCAATCTGGACTAAAGCACCGCGCACTTCTATCGTCGTACCAAGGATTTTTCGAGCAATCGCACCGGCGGCGACACGGTTAGCCGTTTCCCGTGCACTAGCTCGGCCAGAACCACGATAGTCGCGATTACCATATTTCTGTTGGTAGGTGTAATCCGCATGTCCTGGTCGATATAGGTCTTTAATATCGTTGTAGTCCTTGGAGCGCTGGTCTGTATTCTCAATCAATAGCCCAATTGGCGTGCCTGTGGTTTTACCTTTAAATACGCCGGATAAGATTTTTACTTTGTCAGCTTCATTACGCTGAGTGGTAAAACGAGACTGACCAGGCTTACGTTTGTTTAGCCATACTTGGATGTCTTCTTCGTTTAGGTTGATGTTGGGCGGAGTGCCATCGACAACACATCCAATCGCTGGCCCGTGGCTTTCGCCAAAAGTCGTGAATTGAAACAGGCAGCCGAAGCTATTTCCCGACATAGATCATTACCCTAATCGTCACCGTTATTAATGGTAATGTCGGGCGCATCGACGGCTTTCATGCCAACAATGTTGTATCCACAGTCTACATGGTGGGTCTCTCCGGTCACACCAGATGAAAGGTCACTCAGTAGATACATGCCGGAACCACCCACATCTGCAGCAGTAACATTACGGCGAAGCGGGGAGTTGTATTCATTCCATTTGAGAATGTGGCGGAAATCACCAATGCCAGAGGCTGCTAAAGTCTTCATTGGACCTGCAGAAAGCGAGTTTACGCGAATATTTTGCTTGCCAAGGTCTTCAGCTAGATAGCGTACACTTGCTTCAAGGGCTGCTTTAGCGACGCCCATCACATTATAATGTGGCATCACGCGCTCCGAACCTGCATAGGTTAGAGTTAGCAAAGCGCCACCATCAGTCATCAAAGCTTCGGCTCTTTGGCAAATTGCCGTAAAAGAGTAGCAAGAAATTTGCATCGTCCGGGCGAAGTTATCGGCAGAGGTATTAAGGTATTTTCCAGTAAGTTCGTCTTTGTCTGAAAAGGCAATACCGTGCAACACAAAATCTAGTTTGCCCCACTTTTTTTCAATTTCATGGAAAGCTTTGTCGATGCTGCCATCGTCGGTAACGTCGCAGGGCATAATGAAGTCTGAACCGATTGATTCTGCCAGCGGTGTAATACGTTTCAGCAATGCATCCCCCTGATAGGTGAATGCAAGTTCTGCGCCTTGCTCAGAGATTGCTTTGGCAATACTCCAGGCAATCGAGCGATTGTTTGCAACGCCCATAATCAAACCTTTTTTACCTGCCATAAGGCCTGCTGAATTATTCATTGATTTCTCGCAATATTTTATAATACGGGTAATTTTTTATAACAAATATATAAAGCTAACTGATGATTAGTATGAGTATTTGAAGCTTTACTTTGCCTTTAATGTCTATGTTGATTTATGCAGTTTCTCCAGCATAATAGCAACGTAAAACGACAGAGTTCGTAGCTCCCGCCTATCACTTTTTATGACAATTGATTTCAAATTTTTAAAAGGCTTGGGGATACAAAAAGCCTCCTGGTTTTAGTTAATCACCCGCCAGGAATTATCTGATTGTCGGCACGCGGTTCCTTTGACGACTTCGGTCCGGCCATCGACAGTTATTTCATGCTCATATTCTCGGCAAAATTCGCCTGAGGCAACTTTCTGTGTGCTTATTGGCGTGATCCGTCCTGTATGGCCAGTATTGGGATTATTCCATCTTGAAGAGACGCCATCTTTATTATGTTCTAGGGTTGTTTGTTGAGTTTGATTAGCTTTTAGTCGATCAAGATCATCTAGTGCTTGTCCAAGCTGGCTACCAGCAAATGCACCGCCGAGTGCTCCTATCGCAACAGCCATCAATTTGCCTTTTCCGCTTCCCATTTGAGAGCCTGCAAGGGCTCCAAGACCTGCGCCTATTACAGTGCCGAATGTTTGCTTTTGATTGTTCTGATTTTCTGCACAGGCTGATAGCATCACGAAAATTGTGGAAACTAAAACAAATTTAAAGGTTCTCATTTCATTATTAATCCCGAGTTAGTCATTTCGATAATTGCGTGTTGGTTCATTCTACGAATTTGCCAGTTTGGTTGAATTTTGTATATTAACATAATAAAATTCTTTTACATTAATTTTTGCTACCTTAATGTGATTTTATAAGAATTGGAATAGTGAATTTTGGTTAATGAATTTGAGCTTAACGAGAATATAGCGTTTGAAGCGAATGAACCCATCGCGCTTTTTAACGAATGGCTAAAGAAAGCTCAAGGCATGGAGCTTGTGAACCCAAATGCCTGCGCTGTTGCGACGGCGGACAAGTCCGGAAAACCCTCTGTGCGCATGGTTTTGCTTAAAAGCATAGATGATCGCGGCTTTGTTTTTTATACCAATTCTGAAAGCCAAAAAGGTCAAGAACTATTAGATAACCCGCGCGCGTCCCTCTGTTTTTATTGGAAATCCCTTAGCCGTCAGGTGCGTGTTGATGGGTCAGTTGAGAAAGTTACAATACAAGAATCGGATGCATATTTTGAAAGTCGAGCCCGGTCCAGCAAAATTGGTGCATGGGCCTCAAAACAATCGAGGGTATTAGAGGATCAATTTGAGCTACAAAAGAGAATTGCTCAATTCACAGGGAAATTTAATATTGATAAAGTGCCCCGACCAGAATTCTGGGAAGGCTACCGCGTTAAGCATGAGAAAGTAGAATTCTGGGCTGAGAAAAGTTTTCGACTACATGATCGTTTTGTTTATGTTCGCACAGAAGAGGGTTGGCAGACGGAGCGACTTTATCCATAGTTATTTTGATAAATAGTAAATGGGCTTGATAAGGGGGCTTGGATTTTGATTGATACTGAGGATATCTCGCGTGATGGGGGTACCATCTCTTTAAGCCGGACATCGCGCCTGATGCGTCTGGCGACTTATGCTTCGGTAATTGTCGCCTCTATTCTTATTTTCATCAAAGTCGCTGCATGGTTAACGACTGAATCAGTCAGTCTGTTATCCTCCTTAGTGGACTCTGTGCTTGATGTGGGTGCTTCGATCGTTAATTTGATAGCCGTCCGCCATTCCCTCCAACCGGCTGACTATGAACATCGCTTTGGCCATGGTAAAGCGGAGGCATTGGCCGGCCTTGCTCAGGCTTCTTTTATCGGCGGTTCTGGCGCGTTTCTGATGTTAGAATCAGTTGGTCGCTTTATTCAGCCCAGAGAAATTACCAATAGCGGTACTGGTATTATAGTCATGCTCATTGCTATTCTACTGACGCTAATGCTTGTCGGGTTTCAATCTTACGTGGTTAAAAAAACGGGTTCCATCGCGATTAGTGCCGATTCACTTCATTATCGTGCAGATATTCTCGTCAACGTCGCTGTGATCATTTCATTAGTGCTTGCAGCTAATTTGCAATGGTACATGGCAGATCCAGTATTTGCGATATTGATTGTTATCTACATGTCTATTGGGGCTTATAAAATTGCAGTGCAGTCGTTAGGTATTTTGATGGACAAGGAGTTTTCAGACGAAGCCAGAAAACGTATCAAAGATATTGCGGAAAGCCATGAAAGAATTATGAATGTCCATGACATGCGTACGCGCTCCTCTGGGGCTACTTCTTTTATTCAATTTCATGCGGAGATGCCAAAACACATCTCTCTTGCCGAGGCTCATGAAATTGCTGATGAAGTTATGTATATGGTCGAAGATGCATTCCCAAATACCGAAGTGCTAATTCACCAAGATCCAGAAGGGGTGGATGAACGGCAGGACGAAGTTCAGTAGTAATAATTTTTGGGGTCGATTCTCGAAGCTTTTTATACTATAATCTGCTAAATAGGCGATCCAGTATGGGCACTCCTGTTGGAAAGAATCCTAAATGACTTTGAGGAAACAAAATGTCCTATAAGTCCATTCTCGTTCCACTCAACGGCACCGATTTAGATTCTGACGCCTTGGCTTGTGCGTATCAAGTCGCGTTAATATCAAATGGTCATATAAAAGTTTTACACGTTCAGGCAGATTCGAAGGAAGCTGTTCCTTTACTTGGTGAAGGCATGTCCGGCGCAATGATTGAAGAAATGATTGATCTTGCAGAGCGCGATGCGGAAGTGCGTTTTAATTTAGCGCACCACGCATATGATAAATTTATCGCAGAGACGGGTATAGCTGAGCTTGAGAAGCCTGATGGTGAATTTAAACCTTCGATAGATTGGCTTAACAAAATAGGTCGCGAAGACGAAATTGTCTCACGAGGAGGGCGCATATCTGATTTGACGGTAATAGCGCATACCAAATCTAATAATGAAAGAGCCTCATTGATGACGTTGCATGCGGCAATTTTTGAGACGGGAAAACCCGTCCTAATTGTTCCCCCTGGGTTTAACTCGAAAGTTGGCAAGCGTGTTTTAATTGCGTGGAATGGAACGTCTGAATCATCCTCAGCTATATCTGCGGCTATGCCGTTCTTAAGATATGCCGAAGCGATCAGCATTTTAACTGTTGAAATTAAAAATGCGGCGAGCGGCATAAGCGCTGAAGAACTCAGCAAAAGTCTCGCATGGCATGGGGTTGTGTCAACAATCAAGAAAGTGTCTACGAGCACTGAAAGTGTTGGGGCAAAAATTATTTCAGAGTGTACGACGATGAATGCCGATTTGCTAGTATTTGGTGCGTATAGTCACAGTCGTCTGATCCAACTTATTTTGGGTGGGGTCACGCGGCACCTTATCTCCGAATCCAAGATTCCGATTCTAACCGCGCATTGATCGCGATTTAACCAAAAATATTCAATGTTTTTTATCTTAATTCTTGCAAGGTCTAAACATCACAGAACTAGTGGTAAACATTGAGACTAAAAGCTAGGGTATTTTTTCAGATTAGCATGGGCGGGTTATTGCTTATTTTGTAAGTGATTCTTTAGATTAGATGATTGTTTGTTTGCTGTTTAATTGGTCGTTTCTAGGACTATTTTGAGCGGGTCTTTGAATGATAATAATTTACTCTATCTTTATAAGAGCTGAAATTGTCTTTTTAGACCGAATAGTTTGTTTTCTAAGAAAGTGGTTTTCTTCAAGTAAATTTTATTGAAAGCTAGAAATATGTTATAGATTTTTCTAAAAACAGTGCTGATTTGGGGGCCACCGAGAGACTTAATTTTCCCAGTTTGTTAGGTTGTAAAAGTGGCTGAAAAAAAATTAGATCATTTCATGATTAAATCAAAGGTGAGGTAATATGGTCAGGAATAATAGTAGTTTTTCAGTTATCGAAGCCTCTATTGATGATCTACACCAAGCAATTCGTAAGGGGCAAACTAGTGTTGTCGAAGTGGTGGAGCAATACATTAATCGTACACGTGCTTATAATGGCGTCTCGACTATGCTTGTAACGGAAGATGGTAAAGATGTGCCCGAGGTCGCGGGTATCCTCCGTGGGGGTGTGGCTTTAAAATTTCCCATAAAGACAAAAAAGATAACCGAAGTGCTTCCCGGTTTTAATAAATACATGGGGCCCCCTATAGAATTTGGGAGGATGGAGAGAACGTCTTCTAAGCCAGAGGTCTATCAGCAATTCGGAATGATAGCTGGCATCCCTAATGCCGGGCAGGTTAATGCCCTTTCCACGCTCAATATTCGCGGAGAACGTTCAGTTACGTGTTGGGGCGAGTATGATAAGCACCCTTCCGATGGACCGTTGCCTGAAGGGTCACCGCCGGCATGTGAGATGTTTCGACATTTCCCTGATGCACTTGAGCGGGCAGTCGAACTTGATGCAAAATATGGCCCAAGCCCCGACCTGGAAGCCATGCCGATGTACGGCGTTACTTTTTCATTCAAAGATCCTTTTGACATAAAGGATATGCGGTCTACAGGCGGCGCTGATGCTGCTTATGATATGGATTTTCCCTCACGAGACCATGTGCTAGTGGAACAACTTCGAAAGAAAGGAGCAATCATATTCGCAAAAGCCGTCAATACGGAGTATAATGGACGCGCGGGTAACCCTGGAGGGCAACATTGTCCAGTCAAGGTTCTGCCCTCTACTCTTGGTTACCAAAGAGCTACATGGGGGGGGAACCCATCTAATCCTTATGATACGACTCGATCTGCATCTCTTGGGTCAAGTTCTGGATCTGCTTTGTCTGTGAGTACCAATCTGGTAATGGCAAGCCTTGGAGAAGAAACGCGTGCCTCTTGTCGTGGCCCATCAAATCATAATGCCGTGTCGCTGATACTTCCTCATAAGTCAATGATCGGTTTTGATGGTGGTGCAATAGGCGCAGATATTTATTGCGATCGGTCGGGAATTCATGGAAAGTCCCTCCTCGACTGTGCAAAAATTCTTGACGCACTAAAAGACCCGGATGGGGGTTATTATGACCCGCGAGATCCATATACCACTGTCCCGCGCTCTTCAATTATTTCGTCGACCTTTACAAGTAACCTCACCTTGGAAATTAAGGATTTTGCCCTAGACAAAATTCGAATTGGTGTAGTGAGAGAGTCAATGGTCTATCCTGAAGGCTCGTTAACAGAAAAACCGATTGTAGATGCCGCTACCGCCGAGATTAATGAGGTCTTGGCAAATAGGCTTGGAGCAACTCTCGTTGAATCTAGTGACCCTCTCTGGATACCAGACCCCAATATTGAGCAAATGAAAACTGATTTTAGGATGGCTTTGACTAGACTTCTGCCAGTTTTTATGCCCGACATCTTGTTTCGAGTAGGCCCTGACGGGGAGCCTGTCTTCAAGGAGTTTGCGGCCGCGATAAAGCCAACAGAGTTTTTGCGTGGAAAGTTTTTTGGTTCTGGCTCGATGGATCCTATTGATTACTGCGTTGGATTGGACGAAGGGGTTATCAAAGCTCCTCATAATCTTGATATAGCTACAATTCAACAACAAGAGCTTGCTAATACTTTTCGTTTTCATATTAGTCAGTACTTGATGAGACGAGCAGAGGATTGGAGGG
>Ga0114994_10003685_pt1 | contig 11181 bp, 11 predicted proteins | sample ArcticOcean_MG_C_9_FD_87043 | JGI IMG/M metagenome (GOLD analysis project Ga0114994, IMG submission 87043) | Marine microbial communities from western Arctic Ocean - ArcticOcean_MG_CB2_152 | ecosystem: Environmental > Aquatic > Marine > Oceanic | place: Arctic Ocean: Canada Basin | collected... | reverse complement strand
GTAGATGATCTCATTCGAATGGGCACAACAGAACCCTACCGTATGTTCACTAGTCGAGCGGAGTATCGCTTGTTGTTACGTGAAGACAATGCGGATCTGCGTCTAACAGAAAAAGGCCGTGAGCTCGGTTTAGTTGATGACAGTCGATGGCAGCATTTTTGCGATAAACGCGAGGCAATCGAATTGGAGCGCCAGCGTCTTAAAGACACTTGGGTGCAGGCCGGCACACCTGCCGCAGAGGCCCTAGCGAGCCATATTCAAAATAAAATCACACACGAGTACTCCCTGTATGAGTTACTAAAGCGCCCGGAGCTCAATTACAATATCGTTAACGCGCTATCCCCGAAGCTCGAACAACCGGTTTCACCAAAGGTCGCAGAGCAAGTAGAGATTGACGCCAAGTACTCTGGCTACATAACTCGCCAGCAGGACGAAGTGAATAAATTACAGAGACACGAAAATACGCGTATTCCGACTGATTTTAGCTACAGTAATATTAGTGGTTTATCTAACGAAATAAAACAAAAGCTCAGCGAAGCGCTACCTGATACGTTGGCGCGCGCCTCGAGAGTCCCAGGGGTAACGCCGGCCGCCATCTCATTGCTGCTGGTAATGCTTAAAAAACATGTCGCTTAAACTATCAGCTAGTCACGCGGACAATGATCAGCAGGGACGGCACAGTGAATTGCTCAGAGCAGGTATTTCCGCGCTAAATATTAACTGTAGCGCTCAGCAATTTGAAAGGCTAATGCAGTACCTGTATCTCTTGGTGCGTTGGAACAAAGCCTATAACTTAACGGCTATTCGCGACCCGGCAGCTATGATAAGTCGGCACCTACTAGATAGTTTAGTCGTGCATAGTCATATAATCGACAAAAAAAGGCTGGTTGATGTCGGCACAGGCCCTGGGCTGCCCGGCATCCCTTTAGCGATTATGAATCCAGACAAACACTTTACTCTGCTTGACAGCGCGGGTAAAAAGACTCGGTTTTTGTTCCAGGTACGTACAGAGCTCGGATTGGATAATGTGATTGAAATCAACAAGCGTGCTGAGGCCTTTCAGCCCGATGAACGCTACGATACTGTTTTAAGTCGCGCTTTTAGTTCTCTTTCTGATATGTTGGACACCTGCCAGCACCTAATTACCCCGCAGGGATGCTTTATGGCGATGAAAGGTAGGCTGCTAGAATCAGAGCTGCGGGACATATCAGATCGCTATAATATTGCAGACGTGAGTCGATTAGATGTACCTGATGTTGAGGGTGAGCGGCATTTAGTTACCATAACCCACACCAGGCTTAGTTTAGAATAATAAAAGGTAATAAAATCGGTGCGTATACTCTCAATAGCAAATCAGAAAGGAGGCGTTGGTAAAACAACCACCAGCGTCAACCTTGCCGCGTCATTAGCGGCGTATAAAAAGCGAGTATTACTGGTCGATATAGACCCCCAAGGAAATGCAACCATGGGCTCCGGTATTAATAAGCAAGACTGTAAGCTCAGTGTTTATCACATCCTGACGGAAAAAAACCCCATTGAAGATGTCATAGTGACGTCTGAGCAGGGCAAGTACCACCTTATCCCCTCAAATGGCGATCTGGTTGCTGCTGAAGTTGAATTGATGCAAGAGATTGGTCGGGAAAGCCGGTTGCGACACGCAATCAATCGCATCGCTGATAATTATGATTTTATTATAATTGACTGCCCCCCCTCTTTGAATATGTTGACGGTCAACGCTTTGGTTGCCAGTGATGGCGTCTTGATTCCTATGCAATGTGAGTACTATGCACTTGAAGGTTTGTCTGCGCTTAACAATACTATTCGCCAAATAGCTAAGCTGATAAACCCAAAGCTAAAAATCGAAGGCATATTACGTACCATGTATGACCCTCGAAGCAGTTTAACTAACGCTGTGTCTGCGCAGTTAAGAAAATATTTTGGTGATCGCGTCTATCGTGTCAGTATTCCCCGTAATGTGCGTCTAGCTGAGGCCCCAAGTCATGGGATGCCAGTGTTAGCCTATGATCGAAACTCGAAAGGATCCGTAGCCTATCTGGCGCTAGCAGGCGAAATCTTGCGGCAAGAAAAAGCTGCTCGGGCATTAAATAACCAAGCTTCAGGAAGCTAATCACATGGCCACAAAGAGACAGAGTTTAGGTAAGGGTTTGGATGCGCTATTAGGCATACCCGAAGATGCCGACCCATATGACTCAGAAACATCCAGCACCCTAACCCATGGCGAATTAGTTGCCGACGGCCAGTTGCGTCAACTACCGGTGGAATTCTTGCAGCGAGGTAAGTACCAGCCGCGCAGAGACATTAACCCTGAGTCTTTAAAAGAGCTGACCGCTTCCGTTACTAGTCAAGGTATTATGCAGCCGATCATCGTCCGCGCGATAGGCACAGACAAATACGAGATTATTGCTGGTGAACGGCGTTGGCGTGCAACACAACAGGCTGGGTTAGAAACCATTCCCGCCGTTGTTCGTGACGTTTCCGATGAAGCTGCCATTGCGATGGCGCTGATTGAGAACATTCAACGTGAAGACCTCAACCCCATTGAAGAAAGTTTGGCGCTTATTCGCTTACAGGATGAATTTAATCTCACTCAGCAGCAGGTTGCCGATGCGGTTGGTAAATCTCGCTCAGCCGTCACCAATCTCATGAGGCTTGCAACTCTAGAGTCGTCGGTACAGTTGCAGGTTGAGCGTGGTGAGTTGGAGTTGGGGCACGCCAAGTGCCTGCTTGGCTTAGACGGAGCCGCGCAAGTAGGCGCGGCTCGAACTGTCGCAGCCAACGGTATGACCGTGCGGCAGACTGAGGTATTGGTTAAAAAAATTCAGACCGCAGGGCCTAGCGGGACTGTCGATAAACTGCCCAATACTAACCCTGACATCACTAATTTACAGAACGAGCTGTCTGAAAAGGTCGGTGCGGTCGTGTTGATACAGCACAGTGCCAATGGCTCTGGAAAGCTGGTTTTCAAATATAATAGTATTGATGAGCTCGATGGTATTCTGGCGCATCTGAAGTAGCTCACTATAAAGTAAGTTAATTCCCAATATATAGCGTATTCACCGAGTTGAATATCACCGAGAGTATACCTATAATGCCGATCCGCTAGAGGGGGGTCATCATCTACGGGAATAGGGGAAATTGTGGCTGAAACGTATCATGACCACCATACCTAAGCCGCCAGTGTATAGAGTCGCACTCTATCAGTTGAGTTTGCTGTTATTAGTTTGCGGAGTACTGCTGGTATTCGGTGATGTTCGGGGATGGTCAGTCATGACAGGTGGCTTGATCCAGATTATTCCCCAGGCCTGGTTTACAAGACAGGCGTATAGATATACTGGTGCCCGGCAAGTCCATTTGGTTGTTAGGGCAATATACCAGGGTGAGACAGGTAAGGTAGCTTTAACCGCGGCGTTATTCGTTATAACGTTTGTAGTGTTAAAAAACCTTAACTTTTTAGTCTTGATGAGCACCTTTATCGTAATGATACCAGTGCAGTGGTTTTTTACAGTAAGAATTCTGAACCATCGATAGCAAGCATAGCGCACACGATTTAGGTGTGATACCACAATAGAATTGTTTAGCGTTAAAAAGAGTTGAGATTAAATGGCCGGCGAAAATCCCGCAAGTACCACTGAGTATATTCAGCACCATCTTCAGAACTTGGTTTATGGTAACCATCCTGATCACGGTTGGAGCTTTGCCCATAGCGCACAGGAAGCTGCTGAAATGGGTTTTATGGCGATTCATGTTGATTCCATGGCTTGGTCAATTGGCTTGGGAATTATTTTTTGCACGCTCTTTCGCATTGCTGCACTGCGTGCCACAACTGGCGTACCCTCCGGCTTGCTGAATTTTGTTGAACTCATAGTTGAGTTTATCGACGGCTCGGTCAAAGATAGCTTTCATGGTCGCAATAAGATGGTAGCCCCCTTAGCTTTAACCATTTTTGTGTGGATCTTCATGATGAATCTAATGGATCTTCTTCCAGTTGATCTCGTACCTTCAATTTTGGGTACTGCAGGGGTTCACTTTCAAAAGATAGTCCCTTCTACGGATCCAAATATTACTATGGGTATGGCGTTGGGTGTGTTTATTCTCATGCTCTACTACTCAATCAAAATTAAAGGTACCGGCTTTATTAAAGAGTTGACCATGCACCCGTTTAATCACTGGGCCTTTATTCCAATCAATCTCTTTATGGAAACCGTTGGCCTGCTGGCAAAACCGTTTTCATTGGGCCTGCGTCTCTTTGGCAACATGTATGCCGGCGAGATGATATTTATCCTGATCGCGATGATGTTCGCGGCAGGCGCAGGCACTGGCCTTGTTGCTGGTGGTTTGCACGCTCAACTCTTTGGAGAGCATACTAGTGCGCTTTTCTGGCTCGTTATTTTCGTGCTAGTGGTCAGTGTTTGCTGGATGAACCTCAAGGGGAAGATATCTACGGGTAAGACAGTACTTCTATCAGCGATCTTTATGACGCTTGGTGGAGGTGTTTTTGCTCTGGGTGGTGGATTGATGCAGTGGAGTTGGGCAGTATTCCATATTTTGGTTATTACCTTACAGGCATTTATTTTCATGGTACTTACTGTCGTCTATTTAAGCATGGCGCATGAAGAACACTAACATTACTTTATTACTTAACTACTAAAATCGGGAGTCTACGATGGAACTTGTAATCATTGCTGCGGCAATTATGCTTGGATTGGGCGCACTAGGTGCAGCTATTGGTATGGGTTTGCTTGGCGGTAAGTTGCTCGAAGGAACAGCGCGCCAGCCAGAATTAGGACCCATGCTTCAGGGAAAAATGTTCCTGTTAGCTGGTTTGATTGATGCTGTGCCTATTATTGGTGTTGGTATCGCGATGTATTTGATCTTTGTTGTTGCACCAAGCATTGGCGCGTAACAAAAATTGCTCATCTTTAATCCATACTTTAATGAGGTAATGGCGTGAATATTAATCTAACGCTTTTTGGTCAGATGGTAACGTTTGCTTTCTTCGTGTGGTTTTGCATGAAGTTTGTATGGCCAGTCATCATTGATTCTATGGAAGAGCGGCAGAAAAAAATTGCTGACGGTCTTGATGCAGCTGACCGAGCCCTGCGTGATCTTGAGTTGGCTCAGGATAAAGCTACTGATCAAATGAAAGAAGCTAAGCAAGAAGCGGCCGGTATTATTGATCAGGCTAACAAGCGCGCAAATCAAATTGTTGATGAAGCGAAGCAGCAAGCTAAAGCTGAAGGCGATCGCCTTAAGGCGTCAGCGGCCGCTGAAATCGAGCAAGAAGTTAACCGTGCTAAAGAAGAGTTGCGTGCTAGGGTGGCAGGTCTCGCTTTAGCTGGCGCGGAAGCGGTGCTCGAGGCATCAATTGATGAGAAAGCTAATCGCGCGTTGGTTGATAAACTGGCAGCGCAGCTGTAATCGAGGTTTAACATGGCAGAATTGAGCACATTAGCTCGGCCCTATGCAAAGGCGGCGTTTGAATTTGCTGCCGATGCGGGGGACCTGCAAGGTTGGTCAAAAAGCCTTTCCACTGCTGGTGCTGTTGCAGAACAGCAAGCGGTTGTTAAGTTTTTGAGTTCACCGAATGCAACAGCAGCGCAGCAAGCCGCGGCAGTTAACGACATCTGTGGTGACGCGCTAAGTGTCACCGGGCAGAATTTCATTGCAATATTGTCAGAGAATCGACGGTTGCAATTATTGCCGCACATTTCACACCAGTTTGAAATTATGAAAGCGAACCGAGAAAAAGCGGTTGATGTGGAAGTGGTTTCGGCCTATGAACTGGACGCAGTACAACAAGAAAAACTCAGTGATGCACTTGGTGCAAAGCTGAAACGTAACATAAACATGCAGGTTAGTTTTGATAAGAGCCTGCTTGGTGGCGCGGTAATACGCGCTGGGGATACCGTCATAGACGGGTCCATTCGTGGCCGTTTGGCCAAACTCGCCGAGTCACTAAATTCATAAGGATTGAGGCCTAAGCATGCAGCAACTGAATCCATCAGAGATCAGCGAAATTATTAAGAGTCGTATTGACAACCTTGATGTTTCGTCAGAAGCCCAAAATGAGGGCACCATTGTTTCCGTATCGGACGGTATCATTCGTATTCACGGTCTAGCTGACGTGATGTATGGCGAAATGATTGAGTTTGATGGCGGTGTGTACGGTATGGCACTTAACTTGGAGCGCGATTCAGTCGGTGCCGTGGTTTTGGGTGATTACCAGGCACTGGCCGAAGGGCAGAAAGCCCGATGCACCGGACGTGTATTAGAAGTCCCTGTTGGGCCCGAACTCGAGGGCCGTGTCGTTGATGCGCTGGGTAACCCTATCGATGGAAAGGGCCCGGTAAATGCAAAACTCACTGACGCAATTGAAAAAGTTGCTCCCGGTGTTATTGAGCGGCAGTCCGTTGATCAGCCTGTGCAAATTGGCTTGAAAGCGATTGACGCCATGGTGCCGATCGGGCGTGGGCAGCGTGAGCTTATTATTGGTGACCGCCAAATCGGTAAGTCAGCCATTGCTGTTGATGCAATCATCAACCAGAAAGGCTCGGGTGTTAAATGTATCTATGTCGCTATTGGTCAGAAAGCGGCATCTGTTGCTGCAGTAGTACGCAAATTAGAAGAGCATGGAGCGATGGAGCATACCATCGTGGTTGCGGCAACCGCTTCTGATCCGGCGGCCATGCAGTTCTTGGCGCCCTTCGCCGGCTGTACCATTGGCGAGTACTATCGTGACCGCGGTCAAGATGCGTTAATTATTTATGATGATTTGACTAAGCAGGCATGGGCCTATCGTCAGATCTCGCTGCTGTTAAAACGTCCTCCAGGTCGTGAAGCCTATCCCGGTGATGTGTTCTATTTGCACTCCAGGTTGCTTGAGCGCGCAGCCCGAGTTAATGCAGATTATGTTGAAAAGTTCACCAAGGGTGAAGTGAAAGGCCAGACCGGTTCATTGACGGCATTGCCCGTGATTGAGACCCAGGCGGGTGACGTATCAGCCTTTGTACCTACCAATGTGATTTCGATTACTGATGGACAGATCTTCCTTGAAGCAGACATGTTCAACGCCGGCGTGCGCCCAGCAATGAATGCTGGTGTTTCTGTTTCTCGAGTTGGTGGTGCCGCCCAGACTAAGATCATTAAGAAACTGTCAGGTGGTATTCGTACAGCTTTAGCCCAGTATCGCGAGCTAGCGGCCTTCTCCCAGTTTGCCTCTGACCTTGATGAGGCTACCAAAGCCCAGCTTGATCATGGTGAGCGTGTAACTGAGTTAATGAAACAGAAGCAGTATTCTCCGCAGAGCATCGCTGAAATGGGTCTGATGCTCTATGCGGCCGATAACGGATTCTTGAAACCCGTTGAAGTGAATAAAATCGGTGATTTTGAGTCAGCTCTGCTTTCGTACATGAAAGCTGAGCACAGCGATCTGATGGACCAAATAAATCAGTCAGGCGATTACAATGACGATATAGCTGCAGGCTTTAAAGCGGCTTTAGAAAAGTTCGTTGCAACCCAAACCTGGTAAGTCAGCCTAACCAGACAGGCACAAGAAATGGCAATCGGAAAAGAAGTAAAAACCAAAATTGCTAGTATAGGTAGCACGCGAAAAATCACTAGCGCCATGGAAATGGTTGCGGCGAGTAAGATGCGCCGTGCTCAGGAACGTATGGCGGTAGGCAAGCCCTATGCCATACGGATTCGTGATGTGGTCGGGCATATTGCTAATGCTGTGTCGGAGTACAAGCACCAGTATTTGGCTCAGCGTGACGTAAAGCGTGTTGCTTATATTGTAATCTCGACTGACCGCGGTCTCTGCGGCGGTCTGAACATTAACCTTTTTAAGACGGCACTGCGGTCAATGAAAGGCTGGTCAGACCAGGACGTGGAAGTTGATATCTGTGTGGTCGGTAACAAGGCGGCGGGCTTCTTTGATGCTGTCGGCGGCAACGTAGTTGCAGCTGTCAAAGATGTTGGCGACGAGCCCAATGCGGCCGATTTAATTGGCGGCGTAAAAGTGATGTTGGACGCGTTCGATGAGGGCCGCATTGATAGATTATTTGTGGTTAACAACACCTTCGTTAACACCATGACGCAGACACCCAGCGTCGCCCAACTGTTACCTTTGGCCCCTGTCGGTGACGAAAGTTTGTCCCACCACTGGGATTATGTCTATGAGCCCGATGCCAAGGAATTATTGGACGGACTATTGATTCGCTATATCGAATCACAGGTCTATCAGGGCGTAGTAGAAAACAAAGCGTGTGAGCAAGCTGCGCGAATGCTAGCCATGAGAAACGCCACCGAAAATGCCGGTGAAATGATAGATGAATTGCAACTTCTTTATAACAAGGCCCGTCAGGCAGCGATTACGCAAGAGCTGTCAGAAATTGTAAGTGGCGCTGCCGCCGTATAAAGCCCAACGACTTTAAAAAGATTGAGTAAAGAGGAACCGGACATGAGTAGTGGAAGAATCGTACAAATTATTGGTGCAGTCATTGACGTGGAGTTCCCACGGGATCACGTTCCTAGCGTGTATGACGCACTAATCGTCGACAGCAAGGATTTAACTCTTGAAGTTCAGCAGCAGTTAGGCGACGGAGTGGTACGAACTATCGCTATGGGGGCATCAGAAGGTGTCAGCCGCGGACTGAGCGTGACCAACTCAAAAGCGCCAATTTCCGTACCTGTAGGTATCGAAACCCTCGGTAGAATTATGGACGTTCTCGGCAACCCGATTGATGAAAAAGGGCCGATTGGTGAAAAAGAGCGCATGGCGATTCACCGCAAGCCGCCGGCCTATGACCAGTTAGCCGCTTCCGATGAGTTATTGGAAACAGGCATCAAAGTCATCGACTTGGTTTGCCCTTTCGCGAAGGGTGGTAAGGTTGGTCTATTCGGTGGCGCCGGTGTTGGCAAGACTGTCAACATGATGGAGCTGATCAACAACATTGCAACTGAGCACTCAGGCTTGTCAGTATTTGCGGGTGTTGGCGAGCGAACTCGAGAAGGGAATGACTTTTACTATGAAATGCAGGAGTCAGGTGTTGTAAACATTGAAACGCCTACAGAATCAAAAGTTGCCATGGTTTATGGGCAGATGAACGAGCCTCCAGGTAATAGATTACGGGTCGCACTTACCGGTCTAACCATGGCAGAAAAATTCCGTGACGAAGGTAAAGACGTACTGTTGTTTATCGACAACATCTATCGTTATACCTTGGCCGGAACAGAAGTATCCGCGCTTTTGGGTCGTATGCCTTCAGCGGTGGGTTATCAGCCTACTCTCGCCGAGGAAATGGGTGTACTTCAGGAGCGTATTACGTCGACTAAGACCGGTTCCATTACCTCTGTTCAGGCGGTATATGTGCCTGCCGATGACTTGACTGATCCATCGCCAGCGACCACCTTTGCTCACTTGGACTCAACGGTAGTACTTAGCCGAGATATTGCCTCGAAGGGTATTTATCCCGCGGTCGACCCGTTAGATTCTACTTCCCGTCAGCTAGATCCACTGATCATTGGACAGGAGCACTATGACGTAGCCCGTGGCGTCCAGTCAGTGCTGCAACGCTATAAAGAGCTGAAAGATATTATTGCTATCTTGGGTATGGACGAGCTGTCAGAAGAAGATAAGCAAGCGGTATCCCGCGCACGTAAGATTGAGCGCTTCTTGTCACAGCCGTTTCACGTCGCTGAAATCTTTACTGGGTCGCCCGGAAAATATGTCTCGCTTAAAGACACCATTGCAGGATTTCAGGGAATTCTTAATGGCGACTATGATGATATGCCAGAGCAGGCGTTCTATATGGTTGGGTCAATTGACGAAGCAATAGAAAAAGCCGCTAAGCTTTAATTCACGGCAGAGAAGGTCTAGAAAGATATGGCTATAACAGTTCATTGCGACATCGCTAGCGCGGATGCATCATTGTATTCTGGGCCGGTTAAGATGGTGGTTGTCACTGGCTCCATGGGCGAACTTGGCATTATGGCTGGGCATGCACCATTACTGAGCGACCTAAAACCAGGCCCCGTGCGACTGGTTACTCAAACTGGCGACGAAGAGGTGTACTACCTGTCTGGCGGTTATCTGGAGGTTCAGCCCAATGGCATCTCCATACTTGCTGATACTGCAGTCCGCGCAAACGACATCGATGAAGCCGCAGCGGCCGAGGCGGTCAAAACCGCGGAGCAGGCTATTGCTAATCAGTCTAGTGAAATAGAATATTCCAAAGCGGCCTCAATGTTAGCGGAGGCAACCGCACAGTTATTGACCGTGCAGACTTTACGTAAAAAGTTAGGTAGCTGATACAGGCTCAGTGCAAGCATAAAAAAAGGGTGGCTCAGCCACCCTTTTTTTATGCGAACGATAAGCCACTGCGGCGACTTGTGTTAGCGCAGGTTTATAAGTAACGTACGCTAAACCGATAACAGGATGGCACATAACATTGGCCAGCAAACTATGAGTCAAACAGATATTGTTATCCTTGCCGCAGGCAAGGGCACACGGATGCAATCGGCTCAGCCCAAAGTGCTGCATCGGCTAGCAGGCCGTTCGCTGCTGAGACATGTCTTGGTTGCAGCCGAGACCGTTGTGGACTCCCAGAAGATTGTAGTAACCGGACATGGCGCTGCAATGGTAGAGCGGTGCTTGGTGCACAAAGATACGGTATTTGTCCAGCAAGCCGAACAGCTAGGTACGGCTCATGCCGTAGAGGTGGCGTTGCCCCATCTTCGTGATGACGCCAAGATATTGATACTCTATGGTGATGTACCCCTTATAAAACCTGAGACTATAGGTAAAATGTTAGCTGCGGTCACAGCTGACTCTATAGCTTTACTGACCGCCACCCTGACTGATCCAGCGGGCTATGGTCGTATTGTACGTGACAGCGACGGCCTTATCGAGGCGGTCATTGAACAAAAAGACGCCAGCCCCGACCAGCTTGAGCTCACCGAAATCAATACTGGTGTCCTTGCACTAGGCTGTGCTCAACTCAAAGTCTGGCTCCCGCAGATTGACAATAACAATGCTCAGGGCGAATATTATCTAACGGATCTAATAGGCTTAGCTCGGCGCCATGGCTTTTGGGTGGATAGCATTCAACCAACATCAATCAACGAGGTAGAGGGCGTGAATAACAGAATTCAACTTAGTCG
>Ga0114994_10003684_pt1 | contig 11184 bp, 7 predicted proteins | sample ArcticOcean_MG_C_9_FD_87043 | JGI IMG/M metagenome (GOLD analysis project Ga0114994, IMG submission 87043) | Marine microbial communities from western Arctic Ocean - ArcticOcean_MG_CB2_152 | ecosystem: Environmental > Aquatic > Marine > Oceanic | place: Arctic Ocean: Canada Basin | collected... | reverse complement strand
TTAGGAGATATGTTTTATGGTCCCGCTATTTTTATTTCTACCTGTACAGGATTAGGATATTCTCTTCAAAGGGTAATAAAGGCAAGATTTTTCCCTTTGACCATAAATGAACCTCGTCTAGAATATCTAAATCAGTTTGGAGGTGTTTTGATTATGGTTTGGGGAGGACTATTCATCGCGAGTGTATTTTTCGCCGAATTAAATTTAAATTTCGTTTCTCTGCTTGCTGGAGTAGCGTTAGGAATTGCTGGTCTTAGCTATGCAATTTTACCAAAAAGATTCCAATCCTTTGGCAGAGCACTCCGCGAGTTTCCTTATGCAAAACTTCCAACCATAGCACTCATATGGGGTGCAGCTACGGTGTTTTTACCTCTCGTGCTAGTAGATGATGTGGTGGAATTAAACCCCTTAACTCTAGCAGCTGTATTTATGTACAGAGTCTTTTATATTGGCGGCTTGACACTGCCATTTGACGTGAGGGATCTCGAAGTTGACTCCCCTTTAATGAAAACCATTCCGCAAGTAATGGGTGTAAAGACATCTCTTTTAACAGCTACTTGTTTAATCGCTATATCCGCAATTATCACTGGTGGGTTAGTGTTTTTAGATTTTACAAATCCGCAAATAGGTCTTTCATTACTGGCCCACAGCCTTGTTAGTATGGTCTTTGTGGGACCTTGGGTCATTAGGAAAACTACTCCAGAATTTTACTTCAGTATAGTTCTTGATGGATTGCTTTGTATACAAATTGGAGCCCTACTCTTCCTATAGCCTAAATTTGTTCCATGCAAAACCTACTCCCAACAGTCAAAGATGCCATTGCACTGGATCAATCTGATCCTATTAGCCGGTTTCGAGAGCAGTTCATAATTCCGCAACACGATGGAAAGGATGCTCTATACTTTACGGGAAATAGCCTGGGGCTGCAGCCAAAAAAAGCTAGTAAATTTATAAAAACAGAGCTTGAAGACTGGGCTACTTTCGGAGTCGAAGGGCACTTTAAGGCTCGCAACCCATGGATGCATTATCACGAAATGTTTTCAGAAGGACTAGCCACCATTGCAGGAGCAAAACCCTCCGAAGTGGTAGCCATGAACGGCTTAACCGTGAATCTTCATCTGCTTCTCGTTTCGTTTTATCGCCCCGTTGGAAAAAGAACGAAAATCCTGTGCGAAGCAAAGGCCTTCCCTTCTGATAGGTATGCGCTTATAAGCCAAATTAAATTTCACGGCCTTGACCCTTCTGAAAATTTGATAGAGATCTCTCCTAGAAACGGTGAGCATATATTAAGACTCGAAGATGTATTAAGTGCAATTAAGGATGCAGGGGAAGAACTAGCCACAGTTATGATAGGTGGAGTTAATTACTATACAGGTCAACTTCATAATCTCCGAGATATCACGGATGCTGCACATAAAGTGGGGGCAAAGTGTGGGTTTGATTTGGCACATGGCATGGGTAATGTCCCATTTAAACTACATGATTGGGGGGTGGATTTCGCTTGCTGGTGTAGTTACAAATACATGAATTCCGGACCAGGAGCGGTGAGCGGTGTGTTCATACACTCAAAACATCACAACACTGATATACCGCGATTTGAAGGATGGTGGGGTCATGATAAAAGCTCGAGATTTGAGATGGGGCCAGAATACAAGAGCATGGGTACCGCTGAATCTTGGCAACTAAGTAATGCTCCTGTCTTAAATATGGCTGTACACAAAGCTTCATTAGAAATCTTTGAAGACGCAGGCGGTATGGATATTCTGCGTGAACGCTCTTTGAGATTAACTGATTATTTAGAAAAAACCGTACACGCCGTTGCAGATGCTACAGGGGTTAATCTAGAAATTATAACACCCTCAAACCCAGATGAAAGGGGATGCCAACTTAGTATAGTAGCTCATGGATACGAAAGAGAATTGTTTGATGCAATTTCCGCTAACGGTGTCGTAGTGGACTGGCGTGAACCCGCGGTAATTCGCATGGCACCAGTACCCCTCTATAATTCATTCGAGGATATTGCACGATTCGGAAGTATTTTAAAAGATGCGCTCTTGCGATTACCGAATAGTCCAGTCTAATTCATGACTCCAGTCAGCCTTTACTTTGACTTTTTCAGACATTATTCTAGCTGACTCAGGCGTCGTCCAATTCTCTAGACTTACTCCGTCCCACACTCCATTTCCATTATCGTCACCTAACCATCTCAGTGCGTAAGATCCAGGTGTCAAGTTTTTAAACAACACTGTTTCAGGATCCCCGAGCAATGTTTTAACTTCCACAACTTCTCCGTTAGAAGAGATAAGTTCCAACTCGCCCTCCCGTTCGATTAACACAGACAATTCTCCTAGTTCCCTTAGCTCGAAAGTACTCCACTTAAAGCTCAGAGTGTCGTCTAACTGTTGTTCTCCAAAACCCTCAACAGAACCAGGAAGGAATGACAATTCCAATACTTTACCTCTTCCAAAACTTCCAATAATATCTAAAACAAAGGGATTTAATTCATTTACTTCTACTGTGAAGTTTTCTGCGTGAATACTATCGGATATAACTAGGGTTATTAATGAATCGGTCACTCCTGTGATGGGACGATTAAACCTGACGCTTGCGTGAGTTCCTGAGATCTGTTTGCCTTCGGGACCATTCGTGGGGATGAATTGCACCAGCTCTGATTCTTCAGTTTCAACAAGTTTCAATGTGTCCTGACCTACCCAAATCACTTGAAGATTTTCTATGTCTTTTGCTTCTGCCCAAACCCACATGATTTCATCTTCTAGAACATATTCTAGCCCCTGAGTTTCAATGCTACCATCTCCTTCAATTACTCCACTAATCTGGATCTCAACAAGACCTAATGAATCTCTAGATGAAGAAATAAAGTATTTCACTTCAATATTTGAAGTTTCCTGCATAAGTAGTGGGGCAGGTAATGTGTCGGTTTCGTTAATTATGACAGGACTTTCAATTAACGCTAACGGCTCTCCAGCTGTCCATTTGTAATTTCTGTCTAAATCATCAACCGCGATAATTTTATATACCCCTTCAGGTAAGTAGTTAAGTGTAAAAGATCCGTTTTTATCTGAAGTCCCTACAAATTGAGGAATGGCGCCATTTAATATGGAGTCGGCAGTACAATTTGCATCAAATAAAAAAATCCGCTTTCCCGTCATATGCTCCCCGGTAAATACATCCACGATGCTCCCGGTTATGGATAGAGTGTCGAACTTATTTCCCGTAGAGAATGCGTGTACGAAATCAATCGTTGGATTAAATTCTCTCACATCAACTACCGCATCTCCAAACTGAAATACATAAGTTTTATTTTCCTCAAGGTCTTCTTCCCACATAAATGTGACCTCTTTACCTTTCATGTACCAATCCATAGGATTCGTAAGTGGTGGAGAGACTAGAAGTTGAGTGTTTAATTGTCTCACGTCGATGTATTCGTCAAACATCACCGTTATGGCACCTCCTTTTTTAGTTGAGATATTAGTTGCGCCTAGGGCGGGAGAGATCGAAACTATTACTGGCGGCTCTGAATCTTTAGGGCCACCCGTAGGAACACCCACTTGAGCACATGACGCGAATAATAGCAAAGGCAATATGTATTTCAGCTTTCCCATATCTCTTCAATTATTGAAACTACAGCTTCAAGTAAATCTATTTCAGAAGGTGTAAACCCATCGAATTCTATGCTATCAATATCAAGAACTCCAACCACCGATCCACTAACGATAATAGGCACCACCACTTCTGAATTACTAGCAGAACTACATGCTATATGTCCATCAAATGAATGGACATCTTTAACTAAAACTGTCTTTCCTTTCTCCCATGCTTCAGCACAAACCCCCATACTTCTTCTAAGTCTAGTACATGCGACAGGACCCTGAAAAGGTCCTAACACAAGCTCATCAGCATCTTTGTCATGCACATAAAACCCCACCCAATGCCAAGCTCCTTCAGAAAATAGATGTGATGAGATGTTCGCCAAATTAGCGACCAAGTTTTTCTCTCCGTCAATTAGCGAGCTGATTGATTTTAATATGTTTGGGGTTATCGGCATTTGTTCAAAGATACTTATGCTAATGCGAGAACCACTGCACCGACAACTCTTCTTCCGGATGCTTCAATAACTTCTCTGCAAGCTCGCAAGGTGGCTCCTGTAGTAAGAACATCATCAATTAATATTATGGGATTATCACCCGAACTTTCACCAGTATCAAAAACGTTTCGTAATACTTCAGCTCTTCCACTTCTGTTCGAGCCCGTTAGTGATGCGCTATGAATCTTTCTGATTAACACCTTGGTATCAACCTCCAAATCCCAAACCTCACTTAATCCCATTGCGAATTTTTCTGCTTGATTATATCCACGTCGTAACCTTCTGAGTGGATGAAGCGGAATAGGAACTAATACAATATTAGAATCTGGTGCAGGCCATCTCTTTGCCATCCAAACCCCGAGCTGCAAAATAAGTTGAGGGTTGCCTGAGTACTTGCATCTATGAATTATGGACTTTGAACCTTCATCATTTAGTCTGAATCCAACTGCGTAATAATTGATCCCATTAAATCGCTCATAAAACAATAATCTGGAAGATTTAATATCCGGGAAAACGCTCCACTGTAATGAGCAAAAAACACATATGCCATCAAGATAATTATTGTAATAAATAGGCTTATAGCAGCATTTACATATACGAGGCAACAGACCGTCAACTATTATATTTATGAATCCCATGAGACTAAGTAATGACGGATTAGTTACAGCTTAACTTCAAATTCACGTGCGTAGGGTTTAGTTTCGTGGAGTGAAGTTTGGAAAGCTAGAATCTCATAAAGAACTCGATGGAATGGATTGGGATTTACCCTGTTCTAGTATTGAGTGGAAAGAAAATCTATCGGCTCAAGAAACTGTGGTTAGAACCGGCGGAACTATGTGGACCATCAGACCCTGGAGGGGTAGAGTTTATCCTAGGAAAGAGCCCATACGAACCTGGCCTTGTTATTACGGAAAGCAATTCGGATCTATTGAATTTAACGCCACACATTACCGAATATATTCAGAGGAAAAGATGATACGTTGGGCAAACGAAATGCCCGACGATTTTATTTTTTGTCCCAAGTTTCCTGCTATTATTTCACATTTCCGAAGGTTCGCAAATTGCGAAGGGCCGACCGATGATTTTATAAAGGGACTTGTAGCGCTTGGGAAGAATTTAGGTCCGGCATTTTTACAGCTACCTCCACATTACGCCCCTAAACACAGCACCAATCTTATTCCGTATTTAAAGGCTTGGCCAAGGGAATTAAAGATGGCTATTGAATTCCGTCACCCAGAGTGGTTCACGGGAGGAGATGAGGCTGAAAGGGTTTGGGCTTTATTATCAGAATTAGGAATAGCAGCCGTGATATGTGACACTGCAGGTAGAAGAGATGTATTGCATATGAGACTAACCGCACCATTCACAATCGTTCGATTCGGAGGATATGATGGGCACGTCTCAGATGAAATTCGCTTGAAAAACTGGGCGAATAAAATCACAGAACTTTCAAAGACAGGATTAGAGTCCTTTGATTTTTTAGTGCACACAACTGACAGTGTACACACACCTGACTCTTGTCAAATGTTCTCGAAAATTGTGAAGTCGACCTGCGACATCGATGTTAGGGCGCCTACTTATTTCGGTGAATAAGTTATTTCCCGTGACACTTCTTGTACTTCTTTCCGGAACCACATGGGCAGGGAGAGTTAGGTTGAACTTTCTTCTCTGAACGAATTGGAGAAACAGCCTGCGGCCTCTGTGGTGCCTGTTGACGACCTCGTGCTCCCGGGGCAATTACTCCGCCGCCCGCACGTGATGACGCGTTCTGTTGGGCAATGTTTTGTACACCAGCTTTGGAAGTCCTTCCCTGAGGAGTGTTATCAACCTGATGAGCTCGTTGAACGGGCTGATCACCTGCAGTGGATGGTATGGTACATTTCATTAGGAAACACGCAACTTCAGTGTTAACGGTTCCTATCATTTGCTTGAATAATTCATATGACTCGAACTTATAAATAAGTAGCGGGTCCTTCTGCTCATGACGTGCATGTTGAACATTCGCGCGAAGATCATCCATTGATCTAAGGTGTTCTTTCCAGTGTTGGTCAATTACAGCTAGCATCACTTGCTTTTCAAGAGCTTTCATCACGCTCTTCGCTTCAGTTGCTACACTGTCGTCAATGTCAGCAGTAACCTGAATCGTCTTAATACCATCTGAAAATGGAACTAAGATGTTCTTAAAGTCATTTGAATCATCGTCGTAAACTTTCTTGATTACTGGATGGGCTCTACGTGCCAAATCTGCAATCTTAAGTCTATAGTGAGAGTCCGCTTTTGAATATGTTTCATAAACCAAGTCGTCAGCCCCAACTGTCTGAAAATTTGAGTCAGAAATAGACATATCCATTCCTAAATTGGATAACATTGCCAGCTTGAATCCGTCGTAATCTTTAAGTTCGTGGGTTGTGTCTACACTTAACTCTACCAGTTCGAAGAACATGTTCGCGATGTCAGTACTAATTCTATCTCCTTTAAGAGCATTCCTTCTTCGCTTGTAGATTACCTCCCTTTGGGCATTCATCACATCGTCGTACTCGAGAAGTCTCTTACGTACCCCGAAGTTGTTTTCTTCTACTTTAGTTTGGGCGCGTTCAATAGATCTAGATATCATTTTATGTTGAATGACTTCGCCTTCTTGGTGGCCCATTCTATCCATCATTTTCGCAACTCTATCCGAACCGAATAATCTCATTAGATCATCTTCTAATGAAGCATAGAATTGAGAAGAACCCGGATCTCCTTGACGACCAGATCTTCCTCTGAGCTGCCTATCAACTCGACGAGAGTCATGCCTTTCAGTTCCGATAATTGCAAGACCTCCTGCTTCTTTAACTTCTTTACTCAATTTAATGTCAGTACCACGACCAGCCATGTTAGTGGCAATAGTAATCGTTCCAGCATGTCCAGCTTTAGTAACAATTTCAGCCTCCTGCTGATGTCGCTTTGCGTTCAGGACCTGATGATCTAATCCTCGCATATCTAACATTCTAGACAGAAGTTCCGAAACTTCAACAGTAGTCGTTCCTACAAGAATAGGTCTTCCGGCTTTACTCAAAATTTCCACCTCCTCAATTACCGCGTTGTATTTCTCACGTTTTGTTTTAAAGACCAAATCATCCTTATCATCTCTCGCAATAGGTCTATTCGTAGGAATGACCTTTACGTCTAATTTGTAAATGTCCCAAAATTCACCCGCTTCTGTTTCCGCAGTTCCAGTCATACCCGCTAGCTTGTGGTACATCCTGAAAAAGTTCTGTAGCGTTACAGTTGCGTAAGTCTGAGTCGCAGCTTCAATTTTCACATTCTCCTTAGCCTCTATCGCTTGGTGCAATCCGTCACTATAACGTCTTCCATCCATGATACGACCTGTCTGCTCATCGACAATCTTGACCTTATTATCCATGACAACGTACTCGTTATCTTTCTCGAATAATGTGTAGGCTTTAATGAGTTGGTTCATTGAGTGAATCCTTGCTGACTTCACTCCGTAATCCTGCATTATGTCTTGCTTGCGTGCAAGCTTTTCCTCATCGGTACCAGTTGAATTATCTACTGTAACTAAAGACGTTGCTAGATCAGGTAAGGTAAAGAAATCGTCGTCGGCCATCCCTGCGGTTAAAAAGAGTATTCCCTTTTCCGATAGTTCGATCTGATTTTGCTTCTCGTCGATAACGAAGTAAAGTTCCTCATCAGCCTTGGGCATCTCTTTCTGGTTGTCAGACAGATAATATCCCTCAACTTTTAAAAGACGTTGACGCATTCCCTCATTCCCGAGGAGTTTAATGAGTGGCTTCGATTTAGGCAGGCCTCTAAAAGCTCTGTACATGGCAAGGCCTGCACTTTCCTTTTCATCCTTAGTAATCTCGTCAGTAAGAAGTTTTTTCGCCTCCGTTAAAAAACCCTGTACTGCTTGTTGTTGAATTTGAATTAACTTCACAACCATAGGCTTTAATGCCTCGAATTCTTGTTCGTCTCCCTTAGGTGTAGGCCCACTGATAATAAGTGGAGTTCTCGCCTCATCGATAAGTACTGAATCGACCTCATCGACAATGGCATAATGATGTGGGCGTTGAACGAGCATGTCTGGTTTTTGGGCCATATTATCTCTCAAATAATCAAACCCAAACTCGTTATTAGTCCCGAAAGTAATATCACATTTATATGCCTCGCGCCTCGCCTCACTATTAGGTTGGTGTCTATCAACGCAGTCCACCGTAAGTCCGTGAAACTCATAAATAGGTCCCATCCATTCCGAATCTCGACGAGCAAGATAATCGTTAACCGTAACAAGGTGAACGCCCTTGCCTGTCAATGCATTCAAGAACACAGGAAGGGTCGCAACTAATGTTTTACCCTCACCTGTATGCATCTCCGCAACACTACCCCTATGCAATGCCACTCCTCCAACAAGTTGCACATCGTAGTGCACCATCTCCCACTTCACATCCGATCCAGCAGCTTTCCAAGTGTTTGACCAGTAAGCCTTATCACCTTCCACTCTAACCATATCGCGTTCTGCAGCAATATCTTTATCGTAGTCAAGAGCCGTAACCTCAATATCTCCATCTGCGGCAAATCTTTTAGCCGTTTCCTTTACGAGGGCGAATGCCTCAGGTAGGATTTCAGCAAGCACAACTTCTAATTCTTCGTTAACCTTAAGATCGAGTTTATCGATTCTATTGTACAATGCTTCTTTAGCGTCTAGATCTGACTCCGACATTGCAGTTGCCTCGGCTTTCAGCTTATTAATCTCTGATTGCAGATCCTCAATGTGAGCATTTATCCTCACTCTTAAATCCGCGGTTTTTCCGCGTAATTCGTCAGCCGTGAGAGTTAGAAGAAGCTCTTCTTCCTTTAAAATCTCATCGACTACTGGCTGGATTTCCTTAAGGTCGCTTGAGGACTTGTCCCCTAGAAATATTTTTAAAAGGCCTTTTAGCATGGTGCAAAAATACGTGTTAGTTCTTTGTAATCGTCCCGGTAATTTTTTGAATAGTTTTACAGATCATAGGGTGAAAGGAAAGGGTTATCAAGTGCATTTTACCCTGTGTTTCAGAGGGTTAAGGTAGTAATACAATATGAGTGTTAAAAACTCATGGTAAATGCACCCCTAAAAGGGTTGTGCTTTTGAAAGTGTTTTACTTTCTTTGAAACGTTGATTAAGGTCCCAAGAATTTTGCGACTTCTCAGCCGCCAAACAGATTCTTAAACCGCCTTAAAGTCAAATAGACATGCAACAACCCTCCTCTAAACTTAACGAACTCGAAAACGAGAAAAGCATTGTTAAAGAAGCTGTTACAGGTCAGCAAACCTCTATTGAAGAGGTGTTACCTGAGAATACGGAAGTGATGGAGCCCATTTTAACAGAGAATCCGGGGCGTTTTGTGCTTTTTCCAATTGAGCACGACGACATCTGGGCAGAGTATAAGAAACAAGAGGCTTGTATCTGGACAGCTGAGGAAATCGATTTGTCTTCAGACATGGTCGATTGGAATGAGAAGTTGAACGAAGACGAGCGTTACTTCATTAAGAATGTTCTCGCATTTTTCGCGGCTTCAGATGGTATAGTAAATGAAAACCTAGCAGAAAACTTTGTTACTGAGGTGCAGTACACAGAAGCAAAGTTCTTCTACGGTTTCCAAATCATGATGGAGAACATCCATTCTGAAACTTACTCTCTTTTAATAGACACTTACATTAAAGACAAGGATGAGAAAGATAAACTTCTCAATGCTATAGATACTGTTCCGTTTGTGAAGACTAAGGCTGACTGGGCTCTTAGGTGGATAGACAACGGAAGCTATGCTGAGCGTCTCATAGCCTTTGCAGCGGTAGAGGGTATATTCTTCAGCGGAAGTTTTTGTTCGATTTTCTGGTTAAAGAAAAGAGGGCTTATGCCAGGGCTTACGTTTTCAAATGAGCTTATCTCACGCGACGAGGGAATGCACTGTGACTTCGCTTGCTTACTGTACAATAAGCACCTTGTAAATAAACTCCCTAAGAAAGAAGTAGAATCAATTATTATGTCTGCAGTTGAAATGGAAAAAGAATTCGTTACCGAAGCTCTACCAGTTCGCTTAATCGGAATGAATGCAGATCTGATGCAACAATACATCGAGTTTGTTGCCGATCGTTTACTCGTCGAGCTAGGAAATGATAAAGTATACAACACCACAAATCCATTTGACTTTATGGAGATGATATCACTTCAAGGTAAAACTAACTTCTTCGAAAAAAGAGTTGGCGAATACCAAAAAGCTGGTGTAATTAAACACGGCGATGAAGACGCTAAAGGATTCAGCGTAGATGCTGATTTTTAAATCCGATTTGTAAATTCTAATTCACTTGCCTTACCTGAACCCCCCCACAATAGAAACTCCATGTACGTAGTAAAACGCGACGGAAGAAAAGAGCTTGTCCAATTTGACAAAATCACAGCTCGTATTAAAAAAATGTGTTACAGCCTTCATGAAAATGTAGATCCTGTCCGTATCGCTATGCGTGTCATCGAAGGTGTCTACGATGGTGTCACCACCACAGAATTAGATAACCTCGCTGCAGAGGTGGCTGCTACTAACGCAGTAAGTCATCCAGACTACGCGAACCTAGCTAGTCGTATCGCAGTTAGTAATCTTCACAAGTCAACGAAAAAGTCTTTCGCTGACACTATGTGTGATTTATACAACTATGTAGACCCTATAACTGGAGACCCAGCTAGTTTGCTCGCTGAAGATGTGCACGAAATCATTCAAGCGAACGGTGAGTTTTTAGATTCTAACATCATTTACGATAGAGACTTTAGTTACGATTACTTCGGTTTTAAGACCCTCGAGCGTTCGTACTTAATGAAGATCAAAGGTAAAATTGCCGAGCGTCCTCAACACATGTTAATGAGGGTGTCTGTAGGTATTCACAAGGACGATCTAGATTCTGTTATCAACACATATAATATGCTTAGCGAGGGATGGTTCACCCACGCTACTCCTACCCTATTCAACTCGGGAACTCCTAAACCCCAAATGTCTAGCTGCTTCCTTTTAACAATGAAGGAGGATAGCATCTCTGGTATTTACGAT
>Ga0114994_10003680_pt1 | contig 11189 bp, 8 predicted proteins | sample ArcticOcean_MG_C_9_FD_87043 | JGI IMG/M metagenome (GOLD analysis project Ga0114994, IMG submission 87043) | Marine microbial communities from western Arctic Ocean - ArcticOcean_MG_CB2_152 | ecosystem: Environmental > Aquatic > Marine > Oceanic | place: Arctic Ocean: Canada Basin | collected... | reverse complement strand
TTTAGAAAGTACTTTTCAATTATTCTCAATGAAACATCCCCCCGTGGCATATCTTCATTTTTTTTAAACTGGATAACCTTTCTTCCTCTTGGATGAAAAGTGACAGAATTTGAATAAACCAAATCTACTTTCCTAGATTTGAAAAGTGGTAGCTAAATCTGAGGTTTTTTGATTGACTAGTGACCATAATAACAAATCGACATAAAAATAAAAGGGAGGAAACAGACATATCGATAACAATATCTTATGTAATATACTTATATAATTAAAGAATTTGTTACAATTGATATTTTTCAAGAATAAAAAGGAATTTTAATTGTGTTACTAATGTTAACGCAACTTCAAGTTTTGTACGACATTACCGATTATGATATAATAGGTATTTATATAAAGATTAAAAATAATAGTATTTCAACATGTATACCTTGAATGATAAATATTAATTACATTTCAAATATAAATGAAATAAAATTACACTTTATTTATTCTATAATGGTTAACCAAAAAACTTTCAATCTGATTCTTCGCTTCGCTTATGTCTTCTGAAAGTCTAATATGATTTTTGATAAAAGTTACTTCGTTTTCGAATCCGTACTTTGATTCAACTGTTGCTACATTATCATTAAAAAATGAGCTTTTTATTAGTGCACCTTCAATTGGTGCTGACCATAAACTGGGATTTACAACCAATTTTGCTTGTTGAACAATTTCTAATAGTCCGCTCTCCCATGTAACACATTCACAAGTTACATTATTTGGAGGGAAGGATTTAAAAACCTTGGCAAGATTTTCTTTCGAGTCAGGAATAAAAAATGTATAATTGGGCAGATTAATTGCTAGTTCGACAAAGTACAGTACACCCTTAGCTATCAATGAACTACCGTGAAAAACAATATCATAAGTTGGAAACTCTTTTATATTCAAAGTCTTTTTTTTGTGAACTTCATTTGTATCCATGCCAATTATACGAACCTTTACTGAATCACCAAAATGTAATTTTAGTAGACTTTTTTGATTTTTATTTTGAGACAAAAATAAAATACTCATTGATTCCTTTTTTAATCTCTTTAGATGTTTCAAGTTCTGATTAAGCGACATTGAAACTGGACTTGGTTTACATTCTGCCAAAGGTTTCAAGATATCTAAACACTGTAAACATTCTTTATTCTGAAGAGGATGAACATTATAAGACCTTACGCAAAAAAAGGAATTATCCATTACATAATAAAATATTTTATTATGATTCTTTAATCTAAAAAAAAGATTAAATCCTATTGTTTGGGGATGAATCAATAATACTTTGGAATCTTTGATAAAAAACAATCTAAAAGAAAAAATATAATTATCGAGTATCCGAGTTAATATTTCAAAAAATAGCTTTAAATATTTTTTTTCAGCTTTTAATTTACTTAGTGAAACACGGTTCCTTCTAAAAACAAAAGTGTAATTACTATTTTTAAGTCTACTTGTTAAACTAATCATAAGCCGACCCACACCCGAAGGTCCTGGAGCAATTCCTGAAACAAGATACTTTTTCTTAAATTTTTTATTTTTAATAATTAGATCTCATTGATTTTACTAGAGACTTTCACTATAACCATTTGTATTCGTCATATTAAACCGGCCCACATTTCTTAATATAGAAATGTCCGCCTTTGAGCTAAATATTTTGTTTTTTCTGTAATTTAATGCTCCAAAAATTAGCTAAGAACTTGATTTTAATAAATTCTTTGCGATTAATGCGAAATTTTTAATAGAGACTGAATTCCCAGAAACAACTGGTGTATAAATAAAGCCTTTTGTTAATGTATGAATATTATCAAGAACAGTTTTATAAGCATTAACTATATCATCGGAATAGATAAAATCACGATTTTGCTCCTCAGGTGTAAGATCTATGACTTTTCATCATTAGCGAGTTTAGAGTTTAGCAAATTAACAAATTTAGAAATTGAATCTTTTTTTCTATAAGTATGTTTTAGTTTCATATAATTGTAGCAGATATTTTTTGACTAAAGTTTTTGAATCTTTCAGGAACTTTTTTTAATTAAAGCATAATTTTCTAAAAATGAGTGAATTAGTGTTAAAATGAGTGCCAGTTTTAATAAAATAACTGCTAATAATTTAAAAGGATATTATTTAACAAATCAAGAGGGAATGAAACATTTGAAATAAAAAATTCAGCTTTTTGCTGTTTTTCTAAAATTTTGTGGTTGTGTGTATGATAACATCTATATGATCGAAATCATTGAATACTTTTGGAAAGTTGTTAACAGCTACATCATAAAAAAATTTGATTTTATATCTTTTAGACTATGAAGATTTGATTTGTGCCTCTCTAAGACAAATAGCTTATGTTGATCAAATAATATCTTTTTTGCGCGTAAGTTACCAAGATAACCTGTGACCCTAGTGAGAAGAATTATTATTAGTTATACTTATTTACCGCAGTTATTTACGAGCAGGCAAACTAATGGCCTAGGTTGAATTTCAAGTGTTTTCACATTGCCAAAAACCTAACTTTTCGCCTTAAGTATGATTATTTTTTTTACTCAACTTTGATCCAATTAACAACAGAATTGATTATCTTGGTTTTCTGATTTGGGAAATCGGTTTTATTTTTTTGTTTTGAAATTTCTAAGAAGTTTTCTCGTTAAAGTACGAAACATTTTGGTTACGATGTTAAAATAAGATAAACTTTTATTTAAGGATTTCTTAGAAGAATCTAGCATCTGCTGGAACAAAGGATTCTCTGTTTTTGACAATCCATTTTTTGCAATTCGAAGAGCAAGTCCAAATTCTTTTTTTACAGAGGTTATAACCCAACCAAGAAGCAGATCTCTTTCTGAATGGATTTCATCAAAGTCGTTTAAATAGGCAATTTCGCACCAACCTGGGGATGTTCTTAGGAAATAACTTATAAATTTTTGTTTAAATTTGCTTAAATCATCTAAATCTCTGCTATTTATTCTTTGTGACCCCTTGATAACCATAGAAGTTATCCAAAATGGCAAGTCATCCATGTAGCACATTAAAGTGTGCAATTTGTCTTCCTGCTTATAGGCGTCAATTATACCAGGTTCGAATTCCGCAGATAAAATCTTACATTTCATATTATCCGGCAATGAATTAAAAAGTCTAAGATCCGTTCCCTGTGAATCAATTTTAAACCAGTCCACATATTTTACATCGCACTGGAGTAATGCTTCCTCCAAGGTTAAAGCAGGCACTTTTACTATTTTGGTTTTATTAAACAAGTGATTAAAAGCCCATGGTTCTAGGGCGTCGTTATGGGGTTCCAAAGCACTTGAGCAATGAGGTGAACGAGTAAGGTAAAAATCCATTTCATCAACAGATTTTGTTCCAACAACCCGGTTGATCATAAAAAGTTTTTTATATCCACGATCATTTTGTTCAGAAACTTTAAAATCTCTGGTATCGGCATCAAATGCGATACAAGTAGAATATTCTGCAATTATCTTCCATGCCGCATGTATTTCGCCAGATGCACCTACGTCAACTAATACAGGAGGTTTTTCCAATAATACTTGCTGGGTTAAGACTTTGTGAAATATTTTTTTCATTGAAGTATTCTTCATCCTCTTAAACAATCACCCTCACAACAGAGTTTCAAATCCTTAATGAAATGATCTTATCCACCGGTAGTTGAATGATAATTTCTTTCTTTATTATCTCTTTGCTTCAATTCTTCTTGGTTATATCTTTTGGGAATTTAGTATAATGCTTGCACTACCTCTAATAAATTAACGGTTAAGATAACATTTGTTACAAAGGAATTAATTGAGTTTATGCATAATACGCTAAAGAATTAGTTAATCTCTAACATCAAAGATGGTGTTGGGCATAAGAACAGTTTTTCAGATAATTTTGTCCCCTATTATTTTTGCTAAAATGACTACTTTCACAAAAAATTTAAGGGGATAATAAACGTTTAAGTTTTGATAAAAATCTACAAAATAAATTTAAGGGATAGCAGTATAGAAATCTTGGAAACTTCATATTTTTGCCACCAAAATGGTTATTAAAATCGAATGAATCTGCCTCTAAATCTTGTCGCACAAAAGATGGGTGTGAAATTTCTCCTATTGAATCCGTTTGTAAGTTAGCAGCAGAATGATTTTCTGAAGTAGCGTGAGTACCATCAATATCAAAACCGATATTGCTCACCAAATTAACATTTGGGGCAACTGAAAGAGCATTCCTGTGCCAATTACACGCGGTCCAAGGATAAGCCCAGGAATCAATCTTTCCTTGGTATACTCGATCGAAAATTTCAGTCCAATACTTTCTTTCTGTATTATCTGAAAATTTCTCGTACCAATCTTTAGATTTTGACCATTCAGGCCAAAATAACAAAGAACCATCATAATGCTTCCATGCTCGCTTCCATGTTGCCCACCCCCAACAATGATTAAATTTAGAAAAATAGTATGAGTTAGCATTCCGCCTTATTCCCCTTTGGAAATTATTCCCAGTAATTACTGATATCTCATCATTATTTTCATGGTATTCCAGTAATAAGTTGCAAAACCTGAAAAAGTCTTCGTTAGGAATGCAGTCATCTTCTAGAATAATAGCACGATCAACACTTTCAAAAACCCAGTCAATCCCGCTACTAACCCTGCTTTTAAGTCCCAAATTTATTTCAGAAAAGTTATAATTTACTTCACAATTCCAATCTACATTTTTTACAATTTTTCGAACTAAATCACAACGAGCGGCATCAGTTGGATGGTTTTTTCTTGGTCCATCCGCAATGATAAATAACTTGTTTGGTTTATATTTCCGTAATACATCGAATGACTTTTCGGTATGTTGAGGTCGATTAAAAACAATGTAAGCGATAGGAGTTTTTTTCACAAAATTAATTGGCCTCAAAACTGTTTTTCCATATATAAGGCATCAATAGATTCCAAACCTTTTGTCCTTCAAAAAAATCTGGATTCTGTTTTTTTTGAAATGAATTCCATGCATCAAGAACTTCTGCAGGCAAATTATCGTTTTTCAAAAAGTTTCCCACTTCCTTTTTTAACTTACCTTGAAGCCATTCATGCAGTGGAGCGTTCCATCCGATCTTGTCTCTTCTCGTTCGAATCTCTTCTGGTAAAATTCCTTTAATAGCATCCCTGAAGATTCTCTTGGTGTAACCTCCGCCAACTTTACTTGTCCAAGGTAAAGAAAATGTGTAAGCGACCAAACGATGGTCCATAAAAGGCATCCGAATCTCCACTCCACTTGCCATAGAGTAGCGATCGTAATTCCTTAACAGAGTAGGCAAAATTGTAATATGGAAAATTTCGTACAGAGATTTTGTTAATGAATCAAAGGAATTGAAAACTGGATGTTCCTGATCCTCATACTGTAATTTATATTTTATAAAGTCTAAACTGTCACCACTTATAAGATTTTTAATATTTTTGGAAGGTTGCCGCAGGTGCTTCTTCAAAAATGCTAAAACCTTATATTTTACCCATTTTGACTTAATCCAACCTCTTGATAAGTCTAGTTTTCCATGTTGGAGGCTTTTGATAATTGCAACCACCTCGTTTAATTCCGTAGGCGAGCAATCTTTAAAGGCAGAAGTAAGGTGACCATAACCACTAAACAATTCATCTGCACCATGACCATCTATGGTTACTTTAATTCCGGCATTAGCAATTGCTTTGTAGGTTGCTAGCATCGGAGTGGGCAAAGTAAGATATGGATCTTCTACTTGTTTAAACGCATCGGCAATAGACCAACCAGATTCAAGCGGGTCAATTTCTACCTTTTGAAGTGGAATATCAAGAGAATCTGTTACAATCTGAGCCCAATTGGACTCATCTAAGCTACTTTTGGGAAAATGGGCGCAAAAGCCGTGCTGCCAATCACTCGACTGCCTCTCGTTTACAGAACCAGCAAGATTGGACAAAAAAGCCATAGAAGAGAAGGTTGCACTAGAATCTAAACCGCCACTTAGCGCAGTTCCAATACGAACATCCGATCTCATTCGAATTTTGACTGCATCAAGAAAAATCTCGCGCCACCTAACTACTTGATCTTCATAGCTATCGGGTACTTCTTCTAAATGATCTAGAGTATTCCACCATCTTGTAAGCTTAAATTTATGATCGCAATACTCAGCATAATGGCCTGGAGGAATACGTTTAATTCCTTTAAAAACAGACTCCTCACTACTTTCATAGTCAAAGAGGTAACGTAAATTAAAATCTATCGACTCACTAAATTCTGTAGATTGTAAAAAAGGTTGAATTGCTTTCATTTCTGAAGCAAATACAAGATTTTTAGAATTCATTAGAGAATAAAACAGAGGCTTTTTGCCAAAGCGATCTCTACCGAATAAAGCTTTACCAAGTTTTCTGTCCCAAAGACAAAATGCCCACATGCCATTACAACGTAATTGAAAGTTAGGTCCCTCGGCAATTAGCCCTTTAAAGAAAACTTCAGTGTCGGAATTGGAAAAAAATTGATGCCCCTGTGCCTCGAGAGATTTTCTTAGTTCAATAAAATTATAAATCTCACCATTATAAACAAAAGTATACCTCTCATTAACACAAAGCATTGGTTGGTTAGCCTCTTCCGATAAATCGATTATAGAAAGCCGAGTATGCCCAAGCATGACAGGGAATTCATCATCAGGGGATGACCATATACCTGACCCATCTGGCCCACGATGTTCAAGAAGACTTAAATCAAACCTTGAGTCATTTTTAAAACCTACTGTACCTAAGATTCCACACATGTTACAAAATATAATTACATATTGTTTTCATTGGTTTTAAAGATTGGTGGGATTAATAGTTTTTCAAGCCGCGGATGTATTTTGTTGTTAATTTTACTTAAATTGAGAGTCAAGGTGAACAGAACAAATACTAAAGTCAATCTCGTCATCAATATCTATTGAGTTCGCTTTATTCATAATGAAGGGGAATGTATCATCACAAACAAATGGATCATTTCCTTCGTAATTAAGAAAATGATTTACACTTGTGATATAAATAGCACCATTTAACGCATAATACTTGGGTAAATCTTGTCGATTCTGAAGAATAAAATTGTTTTCATTGCTGTAAATCCTCTTTTTTTCACTAATTTTAAATATCCATTCCGGTGAAGGATGCTGTTCTGTAACCGAAACACAGGATTTTGCACCAGATTCAATAAACCCTTTAAAAGCTTGATCAATAGATTCCGTAGTTCTTAAAGGTGATGTAGGTTGAAGCAAAACAACATAATCAAAACCCTTGACGCTGTTAAGTGCATGTAAAATAACATCATTTCTAAGTGATTTGTCCTGTGAAAGTTTTTTAGGACGGAAAAAAGGCACTTCTGCACCATATTTTATTGATATATCGGCAATCTCATGATCTTCAGTAGAAACAACAACTGAATCAATATACTTGGATTTCAAGGCAGCATTAATAGTCCAAAAAATGAGGGGCCTTCCAGCCAATAATCGAATATTCTTTCATGGTAATCCCTTGGAACCACCCCGAGCAGGAATTAATCCTAGTACCTTAGGCTTTTTCAAAGTGCTTTTTTAAAACTCGTTTTACACTCATTGAGATGGACTGTAATTCATTGTCAGTCAAATCAACAGAAGTTGGTAAAGACAATCCCTGACTAGACAAGTCAATAGAGTGAGATAAGGAATTTGATTTTTTGTACTCCATGTATGGAGGCATGGTGTGTAATGGAAAGAAAAATGGTCTTGTTTCAATGCCTAATGCTAGTAACTCAGAACTTATATTTTCTCTATTTATTTTTTTATCCAATATAATTCCGTACAACCAATTGGAATGTATGGAATGTTTTGGTTGAAAAGGTAATTTAACGATACCGTCTGATCCATTCAAAATAGAATCGTAAAACTTAGATATTGTTATTTTCTTTTCTAGAATTTTTTGGAATTTTTCCATTTGGGCTACGCCAATCGCTGCTTGTATATTTGTAAGGCGATAATTATAGCCAACAAAATCATGCCAATACCTTTTATCTTTCGACATTCCATGATCCCTCAAAATACGAGCTTTCTGAGCAACTTTTGAATCTTTAAAAAGAATCATTCCACCTTCACCAGTAGATATAGTCTTATTTCCAAAAAAACTAAAAGTTGCAGCATCTCCAAAGGTTCCCACTTTTTGACCTTTCCATTGGGAGCCAAGCGCCTCTGCAGAGTCCTCGATCATCAATAATTTGCTTTTATCACAGATCGACCTCAAGACGTCCATTTCGCAAGGATGACCGTAAAGATGAACTGGCATAATCGCCTTGGTTTTGGGACTAATCAGTTTTTCCACTTCATATGGATCTATACACCAAGTATCTGGGTCAACTTCACAAAATACTGGGTTAGCTCCAGTGTGAATGATCGCATTGGCAGAGGCAGCAAAGGTTAAACTTGGAACAATCACTTCGTCGCCCGGCTTAATTCCCAAAGCTATCAATGCGAGATGTAAAGCAACTGTGCCATTCGAAACCGCTAATGCATTGGTTTGAGGATGAAAATCTTCAAAAACCTTCTCAAACTCATTCACAAATTTACCCTGTGAAGAAATCCAGTTTGTTTTGATACACTCACTAACATATTTAAGTTCGTTCCCCTTCATTGAAGGTTCGAGAACGGAAATCCTAAAATTCCCAAGAGGGTCTGCCACATCGAATAAGCAACCGTTTTCATCAACTAATGGGATTTGCCTGACACGCTTGCTAAATCTCTCCCGAATGACCTTGCTATCGGTTCCCACTGGAAAAGATACAAAATCTTTATTCATAATTGGACCTATTGAATCATCTAATGTTGTGCCATTCAATAAAGCTCTTCGAATGTCTCCATCTGTTACAACACCAACAAGAATTTCATTTTCCAAAATATAAGATATTCTTTTGGCGTGCTCGTCAATTATGGCCATGCACTCTCTGACTGATTGATTTGAGCAAACTGTAGGAAACTTCACCATCAATCAGACAACATAAAACGTGCGAGTTGAACTTGCTCTTTAAGCAATTCAAGGTCTTGATTGTAAACCTCTAAAGTGTAATAAAGAAGATCCTTACGCACATAGGGCCAAAACCAAGAATCGGATGAAATAGGTTCATTAGAATCAGATTTTCCATCGTTTTCGCTAAAGTGATAGGCACAGGTAAAATCAGCAGTGGTCTCAAGGTATTCATTTTTGCAAAATCCTTCAGAGTATGACGAAACATTAAGATGAGCCACATCGACGAGAAGACCTACATTATTATCAGTAGCATTCATTATTTCGATAGTTTCAAGGTGATCTGTCATCAGAAAGGGGTTAATTCCAAATGTCTTAAAATTTGCATCTGAGATCACATTGTTTTCCAGAAGAATTTTAACACCCTTTTGCCTTGCGTAAGAAGAAACCTCGTTAACTCGACTTATAAATAAAGCTTTAGCATGGGACCTTTCTTGTAAATTGTGAGTTTTGATTTTGCGACCTAGTTCACTGATATTCGGATCTAAAAGAAATCCAGCGTGAAAACTGTAAAATACACAACCTAATCGTGATGCGAAATTAATTGCTTTAAATGCATGATTAAGGCTTTTATCTGCAATTGCCTTATCGTTACTAGCTAAATTAAAAACAAAAGGTTTTCTAGGCGGAGGAAAATAATTATGAATTTGTAATTCACAGGAAGCATTTAGCGTAAGAAGTTTATCAACAGGACTTTCATCGTGTTTACCTCCAGAAAGCTCAATATGATTGATACCATTTTCCACAAATAATTTGGTAGCTTCATATCCTGTTAACGAGTTGCACCCACCTGTCGAAAGATAAATCATCTTTTTCTTTTTATCATTTTGGCAGGTACACCAACATAAGTTTCGTTTTCATCGAAAATGCTTTCTATTAAGCAAGCTCCTGCACCGATAGTGGTTGAGCTTGCAACACTCAATTGGTCGATTATCTGTGATCCTACACCTAAGAAACAACTATTTCCCAAAGTGCTCCTCCCAGATAACACCGATTTTGGCGCCATGTGACAATGATTGCCAATGATACTCTCATGTTCCAATAGAGCAGAGGTATTTATTAAATTATTATTTCCTACCTTAGAGCAAGGACCCAGAAAAGCTTTTGGGCAAACTACATTTCCTTCACCTAAACTTGCAGATGGATCAACAAAAGAACTAGGTGCAATCAAGTTTGGCGTACAAAGTTTTTTTTGCTTTAATAATTCCCAATAGGTTTCTCTTTTTTTATTGCAACCTATTGCTAAAAAAAAAACTTCGTTCCGATCCGAACGTGATGCTTTTATTTTTTCCGCTAATGAAAAAACTTCAAAACCTAAAATTTGTTCGCCTCTTTTTAACTCCCCTAATTCAAATATTTGAATTCTATCATAAAGCCTAAGGCTTAACAAAATAGATATAACCACTCTTGCGTGCCCACCAGTACCCAATATGTTAGCAGTTTTTATTAGATTTCTTCTGCTAAGTGGGACCAATTTAGCTTCGTTCCCTGTGATAGATTTCGGTTAATTCTCTTACCTTTTATTTTCTTTATATACAGGGGTGAAATGCCAGAACCCGGCCTCATTGTTACTAAATCATCCTTTTGAATAATATCATCTTTGTGCATATCATTTTTTAAGAAAATACTTTTTCTTGAAACTTCTGCCATTTGTCTTTCTTCAGGTTGACAGCTTTTAACAGATGACCCTAACATTTTTTCAGCATTTCTAACTGAATCAGAGAGTAGCTTAAATTCATCAGGTGTGGAGGATGCAATGTGATCGGGGCCAGACAGACTTTTATCAAGAGTGAAGTGCTTTTCTATAATCTTGGCACCAAGTGCAACAGATAAAACAGCGGCCTCTAAACCAACAGAATGGTCTGAATATCCTACCGGTAAATCAAAGGCCTGCTTCAATGTTTTTAAGACTCGAAGATTTAAACTTTCGTAAGCACAGGGATAATTTGAAACACAATGTAAAAGAATGACATCTGAGTGTTGATAAGATTTGTATATACTCAGATTTTCTTCGATCTCTCCCATGGTTGCCATCCCCACAGAAACAATCGAAGGCCTCCCTGTAGATGCAATATATTCATGCAGAGGAAGATCAACTAAATCAGCAGATGCGGTTTTGAATACTTGAACGTTTAAATTTTCGCATAAAAAACGGGCACTTTCTACATC
>Ga0114994_10003678_pt1 | contig 11193 bp, 10 predicted proteins | sample ArcticOcean_MG_C_9_FD_87043 | JGI IMG/M metagenome (GOLD analysis project Ga0114994, IMG submission 87043) | Marine microbial communities from western Arctic Ocean - ArcticOcean_MG_CB2_152 | ecosystem: Environmental > Aquatic > Marine > Oceanic | place: Arctic Ocean: Canada Basin | collected... | reverse complement strand
TCATATCCGTCACATTGGACACAATCCAATCATTGAGGGGCTGGTTGAAGGAGGTTGCGCTGTGAAACATACTGTGCATATTCTTCACACTGGACACAATCCAATTATTGAGCGGCTGGTTGAAGGAGGTTGCGCTGTTAAACATACCCCCCATATCCGTCACATTGGACACGTTCCAATCATACTAAACTTTGCTAAAACTAGCTCGCGCAGGCATTCGGTGATAGCGACACACGGGCTCGTGCGGATAAGGCAAAAATGGCGGTTGACATTGCTCGCACGGCCGGCAACGGCCGCGTATATCCGGGTGCTAATTTACGTAAACTTGTTCGCTAAATAGTATTTACACAACCCGTCAACTACTTTTTTTGTCTAACCAGAACTCGTCGCCGTAATCAACAAGCAATTCTACTTTTCTGTTTCTTTTGAAATTTCATGGTTTGTAAAAACTACAAGTCCGTGAATCCGCGATGGTTTGATGTCGACTAAATATAGTCATTTCTTTTTCTTGCCTATAGCTGCGTGCTGCTTTTCAGTGAAAAAAACCTACTAGAAATTTACATTCCTAGTGTAAAAACCCCCATACCCAATCGGGGTACGCTCGACTAGGGTTAGGATTGGTACGTGCGGGTTAGGGTATGTAACGTGCGGGTTTTTAGGGTTAGAACACTAACGGCGCGCCGGCGCCTCGCTCCAAATACCCCTAATTATGGAAAGAGTCATGTTTCTTCGTCTGTCTTTTTTTCGTTGTTTAAAAACCCGCATGTTATCTACCCGCACGCTCGGCGCATGCGAGTGGATCGTGACTACGCTGTGCACGGACGATGGACCGCAGCCGGAGGAGAGGATGGTGCTTGTTGCTTCTTATGACCGAGACCATGTCTATGAACCGCGGCGTGCCTGGCTTGTACATGCCGCCGGCGCCCCCTGCAGCAGCACACGGTCCTGGTCTGCGCGCTGTACGAATGCCGCGTCAGTTCGCCGATGCTGAAAATACGTGGCCACGCCCTCGACGCCCATGCTCTTCTTGTGAAGGTGAGCTAGTGCTGTGCTGGGGACAAGAACGAAAGCCTTATGCGCGCCACCTGACGAACCGCTCGGGTAATTGCACTGGTGGTGGCGAGGGCGCTCTTCACCTCTGGGCCAAGGAAGATTTGGCAGACTACTTGTCACAAGAGAATGAGCTGCAGTTCTTTTCGCGCTGCCAAAAATGTAAGGCGAAAGTGCAGCTGGATTCGGTGCCGGTGAAGTCAAACGAGAGAACAGTCAAGACAGAGCACCGCCTGTCGACTGGCGGTAGAGCAGACATTGCAGTGTGTGCGGGCAATGAGACTGTTGTCATTGAGGTTCTGAGTACGCACCGCACTGCACCCGTCGATGGGGAGTCCCCGCTGGGGAGACCAGAACCATGGTATGAAGTTGAAGCAAACGCCGTCTTAAGTATGCTCAAATACAATTCATCTTACGGTGATATTGAATGCGTGCGGCTTGACCGCGAAATGTGCCCCAAGTGCGAAAGTCGGGAGAAAAGACGAAAGACGCTGGGACAGTGGATTTTGTACAACGAGAAACACAAAGGGAAAACTTTCGAAGAGGCGAGCTCAGATACCATATACCGCAACAAAATAATGAGGAAGCTCGTAGAAGGGCAGTTCCGGCAGATGGCGGAACAGCTTGATCCTTTCAGCCCTCTCTTTCCCGGCACAATAGCCTTTGAAGTGCCAAAGGGACAATACATCAACGTGTCCAGGGTCTTCCGCAACGACAAGCTTAAAGGTAAGTCGCTATTGAAATTCGCAGAATACTTGGTCAATGATCCGGATCTGTACGCGATTTCGGCTACGCAACATTCCTCGTCGGCAAGGTGGGTGAAAACACCATACAAACCGGGCCAGGTGCGCGCTTCTGGAGTCACCGTGGTTCGATTCGACTCCCGATCGGGAAACTGGACCAACGTTACGACTTACCCTAGGGCTTGACGAGCACACCACTACTAGAATAGGCAGTCGGATTAGAAATTTATTCCGCATAATACTACAGCGCAAGATTATTCCACTAGAACCAGGGTCAAAACAACCACCCCCGTTGGGCTGATCGCCCTAGGTTGTCAAAAACGCCACCTCTAATTATTTAGCCCCTAGTTTACCAAACAAAACCCGTTCACTCACTAGGGTTAGGGTATGTAACGTGCGGGTTAGGGTATGTAACGTGCGGGTTAGGGTATGTAACGCGCGGGTTAGGGTATGTAACGTGCGGGTTTTATTAGGGTTAGAACACTAACGGCACGCCGGCGCCTCGCTCCAAATACCCCTAATTAGGGGTATTTGGCTAGTACAAACTTAGGCCACCACAACAGTCTCCTCGCGCACCCAGCGCGTAGCCCGCCCGTCGCCGTCCGCGAGCGCGGACACAACTTCGGCAAGCGTCCCGCACGCGGCGCATGTCTGTTCCAATTCTGCGGGAGTGACGTCATGCGACGACCGGAAGTCCCAGGCGCCGTCGAAGGCGACGGCTTCCTCCGTTTCCATCGGCCGCCGTAGCACGTAGTGCTCCACCATCTGGCGCGCTTCCCTACGTTGCACGTAGCCTAGTCGCAACCGGACATCGACGCGGCCTGGCCGCACGAGGGCCGGGTCCAGTTTTTCCGGGTGATTCGTGGTCATCACGAGGATCCGGTCGGGCGTGTCAACGACGCCATCGAGAACGTTTAAGATTCCAGACAGATCGAGGCGATCTGTAACCGGCTTCGACGCGCCCCACGCCATCGCAGGACCGGAGGGCTTGTCGTCCCCGGCGAACAAACATTCCAGTAGTGCCTTGACCGGATCCCCGTCTTTGTCTGCGGGCGCAGGGGGCGGCGATACCGGCTCGGGCGTCGACGACGACCGCTTGTGCACCACGGTCGACGCCGCGTCGACGTCCTCGAGCACGAAGATCGTCTGCTTGAACGTGAGACGCACGGGCACGTCGGCATCGGCCACGTTGTACTTCAAGTCCATCACCGCGTCCATCAAGGCCTGGTTGGTCGAAATTCCACCTAATGAAATCGAGACAATATTGCGGTCGAGGCGCGCCGCTAACGCTTTAATTAATGACGTCTTGCCGGTGCCCGGGGGACCGTGCAGGAGCACGCCAAGCTTCTTGGGCGAGCCTCGCACGGCGAAGCGGCCCGTGCCCGCGTGGAACGCGTCCAATAGCTTTAATAAGTCCTTCTTCTCGGGGAAGAACAGCGAGTCGAACGTCTTCGACGCCGCGAGCCGGTACCGTTTGTACGTCGCCGCGCCGCCGGACTTGTCCTCCTCGTCATCATCCTTGGCACTGCCGCCGCCGCCCGCGCGAACGTACAAATGCCGGCCGCCGGCCTCCTCTTCGCCGTCTGTCTAACGTACGCGTCGAACGCGGTCTCCAGAAACGTCTCGATGGGAGCGAGCAGGTCGCACGCGAGCCGGAAGTCGACGGACGTCGTCGACGTGTCCTCGCCCTCCTTTCTTTCCTGCGAGTTTTCGCCGTCGTCGACGGCGCGCATCGCCTTCAGGTCGCCGGGCGCGCCTGGTATCGAGATCCAGACGTCGTCCGGCACGGCGGCAATGACGTCGTACTGTTTCAGCAGCGCCGACGTCGTTCCGAAGGACTTGTTCCAGTTGTACTTGCCCGAGCCCTTCTCGGCGGCGCCGCGCGCCATCAACCTGAGCTTGGCGTCGTCGGCGCCGTCGAGCGCGCCGCACCGGACTAAGTGCCACGCGATCGCTTTCTGGAGCACCTCGTTCTTGGCCTCGGGTTCGATCTTGGACCCGCGGCCCCAGCGCGTCGGCCGCCACTCGACGCGGACGATGCGCTCGAAGCGGCGCTTGCGTCGAAGGCCGTTGCCGGCCACGCAGCGGATCACGTCTCGCAATCGCTCCGACGACGTCGCAATGAGCGCGATGAGCGTCGGGAGGAACGCGACGACGAATAAATTGACATTCCTGTTGCCGGTCCGCAAGGCATTCATGAGGCCGAGCTCCAGCGCGCCCGTGCCTCCGCCGCGGTTGTCGCCGCGGCCCGCCATTGCTATGCTGTGCTGTCGCGAGCTGTCTCGGCGCTCGCAAGGGCTGTGCTGTCGCGAGCTGTCTCGATGCTTGCAAGGGCAGCGTTGAACGTTGCCTCGCAGTTGGTTTACTGCCTAAGACTTTGGGAGAGCTTGGACGGGTTTTGACGAACGTTCTTCATTGCTCCAAGGCCCACGATACAAGCGCTGGCGGACCATGGATGAGCGAGAATAGCGATGGACCTAAGGCCCCGTCTGCCGTCTGGAGAACATTCTCCGGCCAGTTTAGCTGAATTTTGGAGAGCACTGCCAAAAGCTGCCAATCGCGCAGCATCGGTTGCATAACTACCGGCAACACGTCGTCTACACGTCTACGAGGCTGCAGGCGTTGGCGCGGCCGGGGACGGCGGAGGGGGAGCGCGGATAGGTCGCTGCACTATAACATCCAACAGCACAATCGCTGCGATGGCGCACAACGCGACTCACACGGACAAGGAGCCCGGCGCGGACGCGGCGTCGTCTCTATGGACGATATTGGTGGCCGTGGCACTGCCATTGATTTTCAACGCGCTGCTCGAGCAGTCGCAGACCACGCTCGTCAACTACGTGAACGCCTGGGGCAACTGGCTGGCGAACCTCGCCGACGGCTCGACGGTCTCTCGCGTCGTCGAGCGCGTCGAGGTCTTCGACCGCTACGGGTACGGCTGCGGAGGCGGCAACGACGACGACGACCGCAACGAGATCCTCATCACGGCCGTCCTCGTCTACGCGTCGGCGCATCCCGTCAAGGGCGAGCTGACGGCGCGCGTGAGCTTGCTGCCGCAGGACATCTTCCACAACGACGACTCGGACTCGGACGCCGACGAGCCCTACTCCGCGGCCGGCGAGCTGCGGAAGTTTCGGATCACGATGCGGCCGGCGCCGGACGTGACCGTCGCCGTGACCGAGGCGACGGCCGCGCGGCCAGCGGTGTCTCTTCGGCTCACGCGTGCCTCGAAGACGAAGAAGGCGGACGAAAAGGTATCGGCGTCCTCGGGGCAGACCACCGTCACGACCGAGCTGTGCCTGACGGCGCGCGGCACCCACGCTGAGGAGGCCATCGACAATTTCGTGGACCGAGCCTTTGACCATCGCGCGGCGCGCCTGAAGGCGACCGAGGACGCCCAGGGCCGCTACATGTTCACGCCCATCCCGGCCTCGGAGAACTCCTGGAAGAAGTACCGGCTCTCCGACGAGAAGACCTTCGAGTCCCTGTACTTCAAGGACAAGGCGCGCGTGCTGGCGTCGCTCGATGCGGTCGAGGGCAGGACGGGCAAGTACGAGATCCCCGGCTTCCCGCACAAGCTCGGTCTTTAACTGTGGGGCCCGCCCGGTACGGGCAAGACGTCGCTGATCAAAGCCATCGCCGCCCGGACGCGGCGCCACGTCGTGAACATTAAATTATCCCAGGTCGGCACGAACGAGAAGCTCGCCGCGTGGCTCTTCGACGAGCGGTACCACGTCGACGGCGAGGCGACAAACGTCGCGGTTTCTGATTGCACATTCGTTTTTGAGGACGTCGACTGCGTGTCGGACGTCGTGCTCTCGCGGGAGGCCAAGGGTGACGGCGCGACGCCGCCGTCCGGGTCGGACGACCGGCTCTCGCTGGCCGGTCTGTTGAATTGTTTAGACGGCGTCGTAGATTCGCCGGGGCGACTCGTGATCATGACGTCAAATCACCCGGAAAAGCTGGATGCGGCGCTGATTCGCCCGGGCCGAATCAACCTGCAACTCTACCTTGGGTTCGTCGACGCCTGTTCCGCCGAGGCGATGGTGAGGCACTACTTCGGCGCGACGGATGCGGCGGCTTCCGTCGGCGCCGCCGTCGACGCGCTCATCGCGTTCGATCGTCGCTTCTCGCCGGCCCAGCTCGAGCACCTCTGCGCAAAGCACGCGTCCGCGGCCGCACTCGCGGCCGCGCTTGACGCAATCCTCGACCGCGCACGCACGAACGCGGACGCCGCCGAGGTCCGAATGGTCCTCGACTGTGTCATCGCGAGTCTCATCGCACGCGAGGGAGCGGTAGCCAAGAAGGAGGCGCCCCTTGTCGCGCGCGTCTCGGCGGAGTCCCTCGCGGACCTGGAGAAGGCCCCGTGCCACCGCCGCTCCTTTTCCGAGGCCGGGGCACCCTAGTTTATTTATCACCAAGACCTAAGATTCAAGCCTAACATTAATCCCCGGGCATGGCACCGGCGTCGATATCCAACGCCGTCTGATCTGTGCCGGACAACGAATCGTGAAGGGCCTCCAGTTCCCCCCGGACGTCGGCATCCATGCTGGATTTCGAGGCTTGAAGGGCCTCCAGCGCCCCCCGCAGGTGCTCGCCGACGTCGATGTCGATGGTTCTAATGGGGACGCTGATGAGCGGCGGCTCTTCCAAGCCTATTCCGTCGTGGTACTCCAGAATTTTGGCCAATGCAATTTCGGGGAGTCGCCGCGGCAAGGCCAGGCGCACGGCGGCCTCGTAGTCGTCGCGCGCGGCCTCGGCCAGGAGTTGTGTGCCTAATTCATTGTCACCTACATCGAAGGCGCGCTCCGCCGTTTCGACCTTGGCCTCAGGCAGCTTCGCCCGGTACGCGTAGGCCAACAAAAAGTCGCTCAGCTCCGCGTCGTGGGGCACGACCAGGCCCTCCAGGAACAGGCCCGCCAGGTCGAACCAGGCCGACGCGAGGCCCAGCAGCGCCGCCCCCCGCAGCAACAAGTACCCCCTCGTCCGCGCGGCCGTCGCGCGCGCGAGCGCCGCCTCCGGGCTGGCGGGGTCGGTGCGTGTCCCGGAGCTGAGCGCCCGCAGTTCGCTCGCGAGCGCGTTGCGTCGCGCCTTGAAGCTCTCGACGTCCGTCAGCGTCTCGTCGTCCTGGTCCACCGCGCGGCGCGCCCGCTCCACGGCCTCGTAGAGGTCGATGAGCTTCGCGCCCGCGGCCATCGTCTCGCCGTCGCCGCTCCGGTACTCCCACCAGGACCAGTCGTACATGGCCCGCGCGTCGTCGCCCCGCTGCGCCGCGGCCACGAGGCGCATGAGCCGCTCGTAGAGGTCGTCGCGCGCCACGCCCGGGCAGACGGGGCACTCCTGGTCGGGCGCCGCCGCGAGGCACCGGCGACAGCACATTTTGCCGCAGCAGGGCGACCGGTGCCGGTGCTCCAGGCGACACCGTCGGTTGAGGTCGACCCGACACACGGCGCAGAGCTCCCGGATGGGTGTGGCCGGCAGCGGCCAGGCCGGGAAATTCGCGGGCGCGAGGGCGTCGAGGTCCGCGTCCTCCGCCTCGACCACCACGTCCTCCTCCGCGGGAATCACGTCCCGGATCCACTTCTGGACCGAAGGCGGCGGCGCCTTGGGCCGGCTCGCGTCGGCCCAGAAGTCGGCGGGCGCGGTGTTCTCCTCCTCGCAGGACGGCGCCGGCGACGAGGACGAGCGTGCCGCGGTCCGCGCGGCGGTGCGCCCCCGCGCGCGCGCGGCAGCGGCGCCGAGGCGGGCGACGGCGCCGAGGCCGAGCCTCGGTGCAGACGTCTCGCGCACCGGGCGGTAGGTTGTCTTCGGCGTCGGCGCGGCGCAGCGCGGCAGGTCGCGCTGCCGCCTGGCTTTAGCTGTGGACTTGCGCGGTGCGAAGGCCATTATTTGTGCTGCCCGCGTGCGTCTCCGGCTCCGGTCAATTGATGGTGCGACAAGCGACGGCTTAGGTGGCGAGGGACGAGAGGCGGGCAGCCCCCCATCACGATTAGCCAGGCTCTCTCAGCTTTCAAACAAAAGCTTCGTGCGGGGTGCGTGGCGACTCAACGCTACTTACGCCGTCAGTCGCGCAGGCCCGCGATGTCCTTTTGCAGCCCGCCGAGCTCCTCCGCCGCGGCCCGAATGATACGCTCGAGCTTCGCCGCGCGGTCCTCCAGCGCCTGTATTCGTGCGGGATCGATTGCTGGCGGCCGCGGCGGCGGGATGGCATAGTACAGGTCCGGCTCCGCCTCGGGCGCCGCCTTGGGCGGCCTCTTCTTCGCGGGCTTCGCCGCGGGCGACGGCCGCGCGGGCGCCGCGCCCCGCGCGCCGCGCGAGGGCGGGCGCCGCGCGGGCTTCTCCGCGGTGCAGCTCCGCTGGTGGATCGCGAGCCGGTCTGGGCCGAACGTGCGGCCGCAGTGCTCGCACGTCTCGAGGTTCGCCTCGAGCGCGGCGTTGGCCATTTCGTTGTACGGGGCCACGTCCAGGCCCTCCGTCGAGGAGGTCGGCGCGACAGGCGGCGGGCGGCGACCGTTCGGTGGTAATTGTGCCTGGCGCTGATTATAGAGCTCGAGGCACTGTTCGAGGTATCCCTAAAGTATTGACGACCGCATATATGACATAACATGCCTTGGGGCGCCATGGGTGTGTCTAGACTGGAGGCAGGGCTGCCCTGGAACCTTGAGAGAGGCATGCGCTTGCAACAGTGGCGGAGGCTCTCGTCCAAGTGCTGGAGCTCGATCTGAGAGCGCGGACGCATTTGAACTCTCGAATCGTACGAGGCACGTGACAAGTCCCTGGTCCCCCTCGAAGGATCGCTCAAATATAAGTGCGGGTTATTGTTTGGCCTCTCGCGCAAAAACGATTGTGTTTGAAACCGCAGGCAACATGGCGTCCATCCTCGGCAGCATCGGCGGCACGCAGGCGGACAGCGTGCCCATCAAGCGCGCGCTGCTGAGCGTAAGCGACAAGACCGGCTTGATTGAGCTCGGCCAGGCATTAGCAGCCAAAGGCGTGGAGCTCTTGAGCACGGGCGGCACGGCCAAGGCCCTGAGAGCGGCCGGCCTCAAGGTGCAGGACGTCGCCGACTACACGGGCTTCCCCGAGATGTTGGGCGGTAGAGTCAAGACGCTGCACCCCAAGGTCCACGGCGGCATCATGTACGTGCGCGGCAACGCGGAGCACGAGGCCTCCGTCAAGGAGGCGGGCATCAAGGGCATCGATTTAGTCGTGCTGAATTTATATGCTTTCGAGGCGACCGTGGCCAAGGGCTCGGACTTCGAGACGTGCGTCGAGAACGTCGACATCGGCGGGCCCTCGATGTTGCGGAGTTCGGCCAAGAACCACAGGTACGTGACCATCGCGACGGCGCCGTCCCAGTACGCCGAACTCATCGCTTCGTTATCGGCGACCGGGTGCACGCCCTATGCCTTGAGGAAGAAGTTAGCCGCCGCGGCCTTTGCACACAGCGCGCGCTACGATTCCATCATCGCTGCCTGGTTCGCGGGGCAGCTGGACGGTTCGGTGGACGCGGCGCCCGCGTTATTGACGAGAAGTTGCGAGATCACGCGGCCCCTGAAGTACGGGAACAACCCGCACCAGAAGCCCGCGGCACTGTACCGCCCTCTCGGGTCGACGTCCCACTTCCGCGTGCGCAACGGCGCGCCGGGCTACATCAACATGCTGGACGCGTTCAACGCGTTTCAGTTGGTGCGGGAGCTGCGCAAAGCGCTGGCGCTACCGGCCGCGGCTTCCTTCAAGCACGTGTCGCCGGCCGGCGCCGGGTTGGGTGTTGCGTTGAACGAGTCCGAGTGCAAGGCCTATGACATCGCGGATCCGTCCGCCTTGACGCCTTTGGCCACGGCCTACGTGCGCGCGCGCCAGGCCGACCCCTTATGTTCGTTCGGGGACTTCGCCGCCTTATCAGATGTCGTGGACGAGCAGACGGCTTTAGTGTTGAAGAAGGAGGTCTCGGACGGCATCATCGCCCCCGGCTTCTCGGAAAAGGCGCTGGAGATCCTCAGCGCCAAGAAGGGCGGCAAGTTCGTGTGCGTTGAGGTCGACCCGGACTACACGCCGCCCATGTTGGAATACCGGGAGGTCTACGGCGTCGGGTTCGCGCAGAAGCGCAACGACCGCGAGATCACTTTGGATGACGTGAAGACGGACGAGGTGGCCAAGAAGCCCATGCCCAAGGATGCTCAAAGAGATTTGGTATTAGCCGCCATCACGGCCAAGTACACGCAGTCCAACTCCATCTGCTTCGCGCGGGGCGGCCAGGTCGTGGGCGTGGGCGCCGGGCAGCAGTCGCGCGTCGACTGCGTGAAGCTGGCGGGCAAGAAGGTCGCGACGTGGTGGCTGCGCCAGTCGCCGGACGTTTTGGCCTTGCCTTTCGTGGCGGGCATGAAGCGCCAGGGGAAGGTGAACGCGCGCGTGCAGTACATCGAGGGCGGCTTCGCCGGGTACGCGCCGCAGGAGAAGAAGGCCTTGGACGCCCTCTTCGCGTCGGGCGTGGCGCCGCCCGAATTGACGCCGGCCCGCCGCGCGCAGCTCCTGGGCGAGCTCTCGGGCGTCTCGTTGGCGTCCGACGCCTTCTTCCCCTTCCCGGACAACATGGACGTGGCCGCGAAGTTCGGCGTCAAGTACATCGTCCAGGCCGGCGGGAGCGTGCAGGACGGGGCGGTCCTGGACTGCGCGCGGGGCCACGGCATGGCCATGGCCATGAACGGGATCCGCCTCTTCCACCACTAGGAGTGATGTTCTAGCTTGCTAAGCGCATTGCGGAGGGACTAGATATCCGGGGCGCAAAACCCGCGAGTGGGTAAAACCCGAACTCGAACCCAAAATCGAGAGACGAGGCAGCCTCGCACGTCGTGTGCCACTGGCAATCGACGCGACCAGTACTTAATAGGCGGCAGCCGTCGGCCGACGCGCACAGCAATTGAAAATGGGGCAGCCCCTCTACGCCGCGCCTCGCAAGCCTCTTTTAACAAATACATATTTGGAGCTATACGTGATATTAGGAATAACGGCCTTCAGCGCCACGGTCCTGTTCTGCATCTTTAAGGATGTGAAGAAGCGCGACGCGCTCCGCCGGTCGCTGTCCGGCGCGCGGCTCAACCTCTGCGGGGAAAAGTTCGCGTAGCATGCGCGTCCTCCTCGTCGCGGCCGCCGCCACGGCGTACGCGCCGGCCGGTTACGACCCCGAGAACCGCGCGACGTTCCTGCCCCCGACCTTTGATGAGAGCGTTGGGCCCCTCGCGGCGCACGCGCACCACCTCTTCGCGCGCGCGGCGCGCGCGGCGGCGGCGGCGCCGTGCCGGGCCCCGGTCGCCGGCCACCGGCGGTCGGGCTTCGGCAGCTACCTGCGCATCCTGGCGCACGAGGCCCAAAAGTTGCTGGAGGGCGGCCGCGCGCCGAC
>Ga0114994_10003676_pt1 | contig 11197 bp, 20 predicted proteins | sample ArcticOcean_MG_C_9_FD_87043 | JGI IMG/M metagenome (GOLD analysis project Ga0114994, IMG submission 87043) | Marine microbial communities from western Arctic Ocean - ArcticOcean_MG_CB2_152 | ecosystem: Environmental > Aquatic > Marine > Oceanic | place: Arctic Ocean: Canada Basin | collected... | reverse complement strand
TTCACCAAAGAAACGACGGAAAAATGGGTCGTCGAATAACGGTGATAATGAACGTTGCCTTACTGTCTTACGAGTAAAAATATTCACAACCGCCGGCGCGACTTTTTTTACTAAGGGGGCGAATGATAACTTAATTTCAGCTTGGGAACTAGGAACTTTTTTTTGAGCGTATACCGGGAAGACCAGAAAGAGCATTAGCAAACCACTTAACGCCCCCCCCCACCACTTAAGGAGAAGTTTTAAGCTTAGAAAAATTCTTATTTTCCTAAAATTCATGTATCTTTCATACCCTCACCAACAAAAAAAAGGCGGCCACCAGGTGTCGGGGGCTACCTCTTTTAATAACTATGCAAGTAGCTTTTATCTAAGCAGATACAGCTTCGCGCTCTTCACCATCAGTTTCTGCTTCATGACGAGCCTTATCCGCGGCACCTTTCGCATCGACATCTCTATCTACTAATTCAATCATAGCCATTGGTGCCGAATCACCATAGCGATATCCTGCTGCAAGAACTCGGCTGTAACCACCTTGGCGATCTTTGTAACGACTTGCCAATGTATCAAACAACTTAGCTACCACGTCTTTATCTTGCAAAAAAGATAACGCTTGGCGACGGGCATGTAAATCGCCCCGCTTACCAAGCGTAATCATCTTATCAACAAATGTACGCAGGTCTTTTGCTTTTGGTTTCGTTGTCTTAATTTGCTCATGAAGCAAAAGAGATGCAGTCATATTAGCAAACATTGCTTTCCGATGGGATGATGTTCTATTGAGTTTACGTCCACTCATACGATGACGCATGGCTCTATTCCTTTAAGTTATGTGTTTTAATCTAGAAAGGTTCTTCTATCCGCCGAGCCAATTCCTCAATATTTTCTGGTGGCCATGCGGGAATATCCATACCGAGATGGAGACCCATTTGCGACAAGACTTCCTTAATTTCATTTAGTGACTTACGACCAAAGTTTGGCGTCCGAAGCATTTCACCTTCGCTTTTCAAGACCAAATCACCGATATAGATAATATTGTCATTCTTAAGACAGTTAGCAGAACGGACGGAAAGCTCAAGTTCTTCAACTTTACGGAGAAGGTTCTTATTAAATGGCAACTCATCGCGCACTTCTTCCTGCACAGCCAATTTTGGCTCTTCAAAATTAATAAATAGTTGAAGTTGGTCTTGCAAAATACGCGACGCTAAAGCAACGGCATCTTCAGGTGCAACAGTACCGTCTGTTGTCACCTCGAGTGATAATTTATCAAAGTCAGTTACCTGCCCAACCCGCGCATTATCTACCTTATAGGCAACTTTGCGAATCGGAGAAAAAACTGAATCAATCGGAATAAGACCAATGGGAGATTCCTCAGAACGATTCTTATCAGCGGGAACATAACCCTTTCCCATTTCGACAAAAAACTCCATTCGAATACTGGCACCATCGTCTAGCGTGCAGATCACAAGATCTGGATCCATAACATCAATATCATGCCCTGTATCTATCTGACCAGCGGTAACGACACCAGGACCTTTAGATTCCAAGATCATCCGGCCTCTCGCTTCACTATGCATACGAATACCAAGATTTTTTACATTCAGGACAATATCAGTGACGTCTTCATGTACACCCGCTATTGATGAAAACTCATGGAGCACCCCTTCAATTTGAATGGCGGTAACGGCCGCGCCTTGTAAAGACGACAACAGCACCCGGCGAAGGGCGTTACCAAGGGTAAGGCCAAATCCACGCTCCAACGGTTCTGCAACAATAGTTGCCCGCCGTTCTGGGACAGTCCCCTGAACAACTTCTAATTTGTTTGGTTTAATTAATTCCTGCCAATTTTTCTGAATCACGAGAATGCCCCAATAAAGCAGTAGAAACAAAATTTTAAATGCTTGGCCCCTCCTACTGATGGACCAAACAACTAACGAATGACTAGACCCGACGTCTTTTACGCGGACGACAGCCGTTATGTGGTATTGGCGTTACATCACGAATTGCTGTGATTGTAAAACCAACTGTCTGCAATGCACGAAGAGCAGACTCACGACCAGAACCTGGTCCCTTAACTTCTATTTCCAAGGTTTTCATACCATGTTCTTGTGCCTTCCGACCCGCATCTTCAGCAGCCATCTGAGCTGCATACGGGGTCGACTTACGAGAACCACGGAAACCAGTACTACCAGAAGACGACCAAGAAATAGCATTCCCCTGCGAATCCGTAATAGTAATTACAGTGTTATTAAATGTTGCGTTCACATGCGCGACACCAGACGTAATATTCTTACGTTCGCGGCGACGAGGACGTGATGTTGCAGCTTTTGCCATATTAACTCTAATCCCTTAAATATAATTCGGAAAGAATACCTTAAAGTAAACCTTAGTTAAATCTTCTTTCCAGCAATAGCTCTTGCTGGCCCCTTGCGTGTGCGAGCATTGGTATGAGTGCGCTGGCCGCGAACCGGCAACCCCCGCCGATGGCGTACACCACGATAGCAACCCAAATCCATTAACCGTTTGATATTCATAGATGTTTCACGACGTAAATCACCTTCGACCTGGTATTCAGAATCAATTAATTCGCGAATTCGCACAACCTCATCATCTGTGAGTTCATGTACGCGACGTTCAAATGGAATTTCGGTTTTTGCACAAATTGCTTTTGCGTGAGTGCGACCAATTCCAAAAATATAAGTAAGTGAAATTTCAACTCTTTTTTGAGTTGGAATATTAACACCAGCGATACGAGCCAAAGCCGAATCTCCCTAGCTTAAAAACAGTTTCAATATATGTTACGGGGAGCTCCCAAAGTGGCGCGATTATAGGCACGAAGCATCTTAAGTCAATGCGTTAGAGCATATTTTTAATCACACACAAATATCAGTTACCCACCTGCAACAATCTCCTTAATTTGGTCAAAGACCTCTTCCATACCCCTCAAACCATCGACAGAATGTAAAACACCCTTATCGCTGTAGAATGGTAAAATCGGGGCTGTTTGTTCCCGATATGCAACTAACCTCGAACGCACCGCTTCAGGATTGTCGTCAGATCGCCGTAGAAAATTAGTTGAGCCACATTTATCACATTTTTCATCTTCAACTGGCTTGCTAAAAGTATCATGATAACCAGCATTGCAAGCTGTACAGGAAAAACGGCCCGATATTCGTTCGATTATAGCATCTTCACTCACCTCTATCTGAATCACATGATCCATGTTGAGGGATTTATCAGAAAACATCGCGTCAAGTTCTTCTGCTTGGCCAAGAGTTCGGGGAAATCCATCAAATATAAGACCATTTTCGCCACTACACTCATCAACTTGGCTAGAAATCATTGATATAATTAAATTATCGGGCACTAAATCACCCAAATCCATAATTCTTTTAACCATTTGGCCATGCTTACTACCAGATTTAACCTCAGCGCGCAGCATATCTCCCGTCGACAATTGGACAAAACTGAATGTTGAGACTAAACGTTCGCACTGAGCACCTTTTCCGGCACCAGGAGGACCTAAGAGAATTAAATTCATCCTATCGCCGCCCTTTCAAACGTGATTTCTTGATTAGTCCTTCGTATTGGTGCGCCAACATATGCGATTGAACCTGTGCAACGGTATCCAGCGTCACAGTGACAACAATCAGTAAACTTGTTCCACCAAAGAAGAACGGCACGGACCATTTCGATATTAAGAGCTCAGGCAGTAAAGCAACCGCAACCAAATAAATTGAGCCCACAACAGTCAAACGCGTGGTTACATATTCTAAATATTCAGCGGTATTTTTTCCTGGACGAATACCAGGAATAAAGCCACCATTCTTTTTAAGATTATCAGCAGTCTCTTCAGGGTTAAACACAACAGCTGTATAAAAAAAGGCGAAGAAAGCAATAAGTGTACTATATATGATCAGATAGGAAGGTTGACCACGGCCAAGCAAAGACGACACAGTTGTTAGCCACTCAGGGCCTGAGCTCGCCATAAAGCTAATTACAGTAGTTGGCATCAACAAAAGAGAACTCGCAAAAATAAGCGGTATTACACCAGAAGTATTGAGCTTAAGAGGTAAATGAGAGTTCTCACCACCGTACATCTTATTACCTTGTTGACGCTTTGGATATTGTACAATTAGCCGTCGCTGCGCGCGCTCGACAAAAACAATGCCGTAGATTACCAATACAGCCATAATCAAAATAGCAACAATGATGCCCGAAGAAATTGCTCCAGTACGACCTAACTCCATGGTTCCTACCAAGGCACTAGGTAATTCTGCAACGATACCAGCGAAAATGATTAAAGAAATTCCATTGCCGACACCACGTGCTGTGATCTGCTCACCAAGCCACATCAGGAACATCGTACCACCAACCAAAGTTATAACAGCAGTAAAGCGGAAAAACATACCAGCGTTCATGACGGCTGATCCACCGGAACCTTGCATACCTTCAATACCAACGGAAATACCATAAGCCTGCATCGTAGCAATCACCACCGTCAAATAACGAGTATATTGGTTGATCTTCTTCTGACCTTGCGCGCCTTCCTTCTTCAATTGCGCCATCGAGGCAGAAATCGATGTCATTAACTGCATAATAATGGCTGCAGAAATATAAGGCATAATATTCAAGGCGAAGATGGTCATTCTACCAAGCGCGCCACCTGCAAACATATTGAACATACCCAAGATTCCACCGGCTTGCTGCCGAAAAATATCTTGCAAGATCACAGGATCAATGCCTGGCAAGGGAATATACGTTCCAAGCCGATAGACAATTAGCGCACCTAACGTAAACCAAAGACGCTTTTTCAGCTCAGTAGCTTTATTGAAAGCCCCAAAATTTAAATTGGCCGCAAGTTGTTCGGCAGCAGACGCCATAATATTCCTCAGGCTCCTAAATTATTTGTTGTCAGCTTTAGGTGCGGCTTTGATCTCATCATCAGATGCAGGAGCTTTCTTAGCAGGCTTGGTAGCGGCTTTCTTCGCAGCTGTTTTGGCTGATTTCTCTTGGGCAAGAAGCTCAACATTCGTTGGATCTGGCAACGTAACTTTTCCGCCCGCCTTCTCAATTGCGGCAACCGCAGACCTAGATGCACCCGACACTTCACATGTAAGTGCGGCTTTAATTTCTCCTTTAGCAAGAATCCTAACCCCATCTTTGTTACCACGGACCAGCCCTGCAGCTGCCAAAGTATCATTATTAACAACTAACGTAACATCGAACTTTTTCTCATCAATCGCTTTTTGCAAGCCACCTAAATTAATGACCTCAAATTTCTTTGCAAAGATATTTTTAAAACCTCGTTTTGGGGTCCGGCGATAAATCGGCATTTGCCCACCTTCAAAACCAAGAACTGACACACCAGAGCGGGACTTCTGGCCTTTAACACCTCGCCCAGCCGTTTTACCTTTTCCAGAGCCCTCACCGCGGCCAACGCGCATACGCGATTTCCGGGCCCCTTCGTTATCACGAATTTCATTAAGTTTCATAATTATATTTCCTACGCGTCGACTTCAACACGAACTAAATGCTGAACCTTATTGATCATACCGCGTACAGAAGGAGTATCTTCAAGCGTCCGCGTTCGATTGATTTTATTGAGGCCTAAACCTACAAGGGTCTGGCGCTGATCTCTTGGCCGTCCAATTGAGCTCCCAGTTTGGGTAATTGTAACTGTAAGTTTCTTATTTGCCATCGTATTTAAGCCTGTTCATTTAATTCAGCTGCATCACCTGCAGCAGCTTGGGGGCCTCCACGACGCCCAACAATATCACTAACCTTCTTTCCTCTTTTGGCCGCAACTGCGCGGGGCGAAGCAAGGTTTTCCAAAGCATCAAAGGTTGCTTTAACCATGTTATAGGGATTTTGAGACCCGTTAGATTTAGCGACAACATCCTGAACGCCTAATGATTCAAATACTGCTCGCATTGGTCCCCCAGCAATAATGCCCGTACCAGCTGGGGCTGCACGAACAACAACGCGACCTGCACCAAAATGACCTTCGACGTCATGATGTAAAGTACGGCCTTCACGAAGAGGGACCCGGACTAATTTACGTTTAGCTGATTCAGTTGCTTTTCGAATTGCTTCAGGAACCTCACGGGCCTTACCACTAGCAAAGCCAACACGACCCTTCCCATCACCAATAACGACTAGTGCCGCAAAAGAGAAACGACGACCACCTTTTACAACTTTGGAAACTCTGTTAATACCGACTAATTTATCAATAAACTCATCGCCATCACGATCGTCACGACCACCCTTTTGGCCACCACGACGTTGACCACCCCGGCCCTGATTAGGGCCTTTTGCGTTAGGTTCTTTAGCCATTGATCAAACTCCTAGAATGACAAGCCGCCCTCACGGGCTGCCTCGGCTAGAGCTTTCACCCGGCCATGATACAAATACCCACCACGATCGAAGACAACCGTGTCCACGCCCGCTTTTTTGGATCGTTCAGCAACAACTTTACCGACTGCAGAAGCCGCATCAACGCTAGCTCCTGTCTTTAACTTACCACGCACGTCTTTATCAATTGAAGACGCCGATGCAACGGTCAAACCATTAGCATCATCAATAACTTGAGCATAGATATGCTTTCCCGAACGGAATACCGCCAAACGAGGACGGCCGTTGTTGTTCTTTTTTACTTTGCCACTGGTGCGTTGGCGCCGGCGATCATAAAGCTCTTTAGAAGTTTTCATGAATTACTTCTTCTTCCCTTCTTTACGCAAGATAATCTCATCCTTATACTTTACACCTTTCCCTTTGTAGGGCTCTGGTGGGCGATAGGAGCGAATTTTAGCTGCCACGCTTCCGACAACTTGCTTACTTGCACCAAAAATTGAAACTTCATTTTGCGTTTCACATTTAATTGTGATGCCTTCTGGAATTTCATGACGAATTTCGTGGCTATGTCCGAGCTGGAGAACGAGGTCCTTACCTTGGACTTGAGCCCGATAACCAACACCATTAATTTGCAAATCTTTTGTAAAGCCTTCACTAACTCCGGTAACAACATTACTGGCCAAAGACCGGTATGTTCCCCACATTTTACGGGCCTTCAAAGAATCGTTAGCAGGTTTAACCAATAAAAAAGCACCTTCAATTGAGGGCACAACATCATCAACAAATGTCAGCTTCAACTCTCCAATGTTTCCCTTCGCAGTCAAAACCTTGCCAACCAAATCGACGGTTACGCCTTCTGGAACAGCGACTGGTAACAATCCAACACGTGACATTTAAGCGCTCCTCCCTAGAATACGTGACATAATACTTCGCCGCCAACATTGGCAGCACGCGCTTCAGCGTCCGACATCACACCGCGTGGGGTTGATAAAATAGCAATCCCCAAGCCGTTATAAATGCGCGGCAAGTCTTTAATTTTAGAATAAACCCGGCAACCAGGACTGGAAACACGTTTTATCTCTTTAATTACCGGCTCACCATCATAATATTTCAACTCAACGGTAATCTCGTCAATACCTTCCCGTATATTTGCGTTGGAATAATCACGGATATAGCCTTCACGTTTTAATACCTCGAGAAGATTAGATCGAAGTTTAGACGATGGTGCTTTGATTGTACTCTTCTTGGCACTCTGCCCATTCCGAATACGTGTTAAAAGGTCCGCTACGGGATCACTCATAGACATTTATGTGTTCCTCTCCTACCAGCTAGACTTGACCATGCCCGGGATTTGCCCGTGCGAGGCCAGATCGCGTAATGCAATACGAGACATGCGGAATTTGCGATAGTTGCTACGACCACGGCCGGAGATTTCGCAACGCAACCTAATGCGTACCTTCGATGAGTTTCTCGGTAATTGCGCCAATTTCATTTGAGCTTCAAAGCGCTCTGCAACAGACAAGGACTCATCCTTAGTGACTGCTTTCAAGGCCGCTCGTTTACCTGCAAATTTCTCTGCCAAACGAATACGCTTTTTATTCCGCTCGACGACACTTTTCTTTGCCATGATTTATTAAGGCTCCGTTCGTCTATTGTTTAATAAAAGGCATGTTGAAACCCTTGAGGAGCTCAAAACCCTCCTCATCAGTTCCAGCCGTCGTACAAATGATGACGTCCATACCGCGAATTTTATCAACTCTGTCGTAATTAATCTCTGGAAAAACAATTTGCTCCTTGATACCGAGAGCATAATTACCACGCCCATCAAAGCTTTTAGCTGAAACACCTCGAAAGTCTCGGACACGTGGCAACGCAATATTCACTAAGCGGTCTAAAAATTCGAACATCCTATCGCCTCGCAGCGTTACCTTACAGCCAACAATCATACCATCCCGTAATTTAAAAGCTGCAATCGATTTCCGTGCGCGTGTAACAATTGGCTTTTGGCCAGAAATAAGTGTCATTTCATCTAGCGCTGAATCAATCTTCTTTTTATCCTGAGAAGCTTCACCAACACCCATGTTGATAACAATTTTCTCTAGCTTTGGCACTTGCATGACATTTTTATATCCAAAATGCTTCATCAAGGCGGGCTTAACTTCAGAATTGAAGCTTTCATGTAAATGGGTCATCTAGATTTACCTTATATATCAATTACTTCGCCGGAGCGTTTGGCAAAGCGAACCTTACGTCCGTCTTCCAAATTTTTATATCCGATGCGAGTGGCGCTGTTATCTTTTGGATCGAGATGAGACAAATTCGAAATATGAATAGAGGCCTCTTTTTCGATAATCCCACCAGCCCCTGCTTGTGAAGCGGCAGTGTGACGTTTCATCATATTAACACCCTGTACAAGAGCACGACGATCTTCTGGGAACATTTTCAGAATCTCTCCTGTTTTACCTTTGTCCTTACCAGAAAGAACGATCACCCGATCACCCTTCTTTACTTTGAATTTTGTTGCCATTTTACCTAGCTCCTAAAGAACTTCTGGTGCGAGAGAAATTATCTTCATAAACTTCTTCGAACGCAGCTCGCGTGTTACCGGCCCAAATATACGTGTCCCAACTGGCTCGCCTTTAGGGTCAACCAAAACAGCTGCATTGCTGTCAAACCGAATAGTACTTCCATCATCGCGACGGATATCCTTCTTGGTCCGAACAATAACTGCACGGTGCAACTCGCCTTTCTTGACACGGCCACGGGGAATAGCTTCTTTAACTGTAACTACAATCACGTCCCCAACAGAAGCTGTCCTGCGCTTCGAGCCACCAAGAACCTTGATGCACTGCACCCGTCTCGCACCAGAGTTATCGGCGACATCCAGGTTGGTTTGCATCTGAATCATATTATTCTTCCTTTACTCTTTCACAACAGATAGCTTATTCCGACGAGGTAATAACTTCCCAGCTTTTACGCTTAGAAATAGGCCTACACTCTTTAATTTGAACTATATCACCTTCTTTACAGGCATTTGCCTCATCATGAGCAACATATTTCTTTGAACGACGGATGTACTTTTTATAAAGCGGGTGCTGAGTTCGCCGCTCAACATTAACAACTATCGACTTGTCCATTTTGTCGCTTACCACAACACCTTGCATAATTCGCTTCGGCATTTACTAACTCCTTAAGTAGCGCTAATGCGCTTTTTTTCATTCAAAATAGTTTTGACCTGCGCAAGATTGCGCCGAACTTCACGAACCCTTGAGGTGTTCTCCAACTGGCCACTCGCGGCCTGAAAACGAAGATTGAATGCTTCCTTACTTAAATCATTAAGCTGATCATTCAACTCATCAACAGTTTTTATGCGTACATCTTCAGCTTTCATTATCTTAGCCTCCTAGTCCCAACCGTTGAACAAATTTTGTATTAATTGGCAATTTAGCAGCAGCTAATTCAAAGGCTCGACGAGCTATAACTTCTGGCACACCATCAAGTTCAAACATAATTCGGCCAGGTTTAACCCGAGCAACCCAAAATTCTGGATTACCCTTACCCTTACCCTGGCGAACTTCTGCGGGTTTTTGAGAGACCGGAATATCTGGAAAAATACGGATCCAAACGCGACCAGCACGTTTCATGTGACGTGTCATCGCTCGACGTGCCGCCTCAATTTGACGCGCAGTAATACGAGCTGGTGCCATTGCTTTCATACCGTAGGACCCAAAGTTTAAATCTGAGCCGCCCTTAGCGTTACCATGAATTCGACCTTTATGGGCTTTACGGTATTTAGTTCGTTTTGGTTGCAACATCGTTTTAGACTTTCTTAGTCAAAAAATTAAATTACTTACTAATTATCTACTTGGCTGCTGATCTTGTGTTTTCTTATCCTGAGCCATCGGATCTTGAGCAAGTATTATCCCTTTATAGACCCAGACTTTAATACCACAGATACCATAAGTTGTTTCAGCGCGGGCTACACCATAATCAATATCAGCGCGCAGCGTATGAAGTGGAACCTGACCTTCACGATACCATTCAGTCCGCGCGATTTCTGCGCCACCCAAACGGCCACCGCAATTAATCCGTATGCCTTTTGCACCTAAACGCATAGCTGATTGAACAGCGCGCTTCATTGCACGGCGAAAAGCAATACGGCGCTCTAACTGCTGAGCAATATTTTCAGCAATTAACACAGCATCAATTTCGGGCTTCCGAATTTCAACGATATTCAAGCTAACTTCGCTACCAGTACGCTTTGACAGCTCGGAACGAAGCAATTCTATATCGGCGCCTTTTTTACCAATAACAACGCCAGGCCGGGCTGTATGAATAGTGATTCGAGCTCGCTTTGCGGGCCGCTCGATAATAACCTTACTGAGGCCAGCTTGTTTCAACTTGTCGTGCAAAAACCCTCGAATAGCCAAATCTGCGTGAAGTTGTTCACCGTAGTTTTGGCCTTCAGCATACCAACGAGAATCCCAAGTCCGGTTAATTCCAACGCGAAAGCCAATTGGATTTACTTTATGACCCATTATACTGTCTCCTCGCGTTCACGAACAACTATGGTCAAGTTGCTAAATGGTTTGAAAATACGGCCTGTACGACCACGAGCACGCGGTCTCCAGCGTTTCATTACAAATGCCCGGCCACAACTTGCTTCTGCGACATAAAGCCGGTCGATGTCAAGCTGTTGATTGTTCTCTGCGTTAGCAATCGCTGTTTGAAGAACTTTCTTAACGTCGACCGCAATCCTACGGGTCGAAAACTTTAAATCACTTAATGCCACCTCACAGGATTTTCCACGAATGCTTTCTGCCACTAAATTTATTTTTTGCGGCGAAGTCCG
>Ga0114994_10003672_pt1 | contig 11203 bp, 10 predicted proteins | sample ArcticOcean_MG_C_9_FD_87043 | JGI IMG/M metagenome (GOLD analysis project Ga0114994, IMG submission 87043) | Marine microbial communities from western Arctic Ocean - ArcticOcean_MG_CB2_152 | ecosystem: Environmental > Aquatic > Marine > Oceanic | place: Arctic Ocean: Canada Basin | collected... | reverse complement strand
GGGCTCCGGGCGCCCGGCCACAGTCAAAGCAACAACAACCTCGGTCGCCTCGGGCGCCCGGAACCCGCGCAGGTCGCACCTTAATGCGCAGGCCGCGCCCTGCCGGTCCCGGAAGGCCGTTCGCATGATATCCTCGAGCGTGTCCTCCATCGTCACAGGTTTATATTCCATGGGGGTGAAGGTCGACTCGACGGCGAGCGTCGCGACGCCCCCATCACAATTATTGGGCAGGTTGTCCCGGACGGCGACCCTTAACTCGACGCGGTAGGCGCCGCGCGAGATCATGCGCAGCATGGGCGCGGGTTCCCACCCCTGCGCCAGGGCGTGCTTGGTCAAGGCCGCGTCGACCGCGAAGAGCGCCACGCTCTCGAAGAAGGGCCGGGGGTCCTCCGGCATTTTGGGCGCCTCCGTCACCGAGACGCTGAAGACGGCCCCGGTCTCGTCGGCGAGGTAGATTATCAATGGACCGCCAGGCGCGAGCAGCGGCGCCACCTCGACCGCATCGCCCGCCTTCAGCACCTCGTCGAACTCAATGCTCCGCCCGCCGACCGTCGCCGCGAGCGCGCAGAGCGGCGGCTGGGCCGCGGCCCCGTACGTCCGGCCGAGCGCCGCCGCGACGGCGGCCCGCACCGTCGCCGGCGCCGCGAGGTCGACGTTAAACGTGGTTCGTGCGCCGCGCGTGGCGTCGGTGACCGCGACGCGGACGCCCTTGGCCATAGGTGCTGCTGCGCTGCCGGACGGGGGAGCGGGCGAGCTGCAGTGGAGAGAGGCGGGGACCGATGGCGTCGAACGCAGGGTTCCTGCCTTTGTCTAACTATTGATTTTATAGCCTTCTGCGGCGCGTGTGCTTGCTGGGGTGACCGTGGATGAGGTCTTCTCCGTTTTTTTGGGCCTCGACTAAAACCCGTGTCATTCGTACGGGTTTTTCGTGTTTTAAAACTATTCACGTTGTTGAGCTCACGCCGCCGAGCGGGCTTGGACCGACCTCTCCCGAGCCTACCTGTATAGACTATTGTAACGTATCTCGTGGTAAAAGGCTAGACGCCGCCCGGCTACTGTAAGCCCGGTAACTGGAGCTGAGGACTGACCCTCGATACGCCCAGGGCCCACAAACCGCCGTCGAGCTATATCACAAAGAACGACGACGTACCCATGCTCGCGACGCCCGCGGAGGCCGCCTGGGCGGCGCACCCCGCGGCGATGGCGGGCGCGCTGGAGGTCATCGTGGCCGTCGGCGAGAACCGGCAGCGGCACCTGGCCGGATTAGCGGCGTGCGGCGACCCCGCCGAGCGTACCGTATTAGAGCGGGAGCACGCGGACGTCGTCGCCGAGGCCGTCGACTACCGGCTGGCCATGCTCGGCCTGCACGACGAAAATCTGCCGGAGCACGTGCGGGGCGTCGACCGCGCCACGATGGAGGACGCCTACCTCGTCGTGTACTCGTCGTCCACGAAGTCGTCCCGGGCGCACGAGGCGGACGAGCGGCGCCTGGCGCATTTATTACGAGCCAAGGGCAAGCGGTACGAGATGGTCTACCTGGACGTCTCGCCGGAACGGCGCCGCGCCTTCGAAGCGGCGTGCGGTCGCGCGCCCCTGCCCGCGCTCGTCGCCGGCGGCGTCTACGCGGGGCCGTTCGAGGCGCTCCAGGAGCTCGAGGACGGGGGAAAGTTCAACGAGATCGTCGCGCCGGCGCCGCCGGGCGACGGCTACTGGGCGCTACCGGAGGAGTGGGGCGTGGCGTCGAACATGCTGGCGGGGGGCGGCATCACCCTGCTGAACGACGTGCCGGCGCTCTGAGCGGGGGCGGGTAGGGTGTATGTAGTCGTGCCAAGTTGGGGAGCGCGTCGCATCGACGGCGCCTTCGCTCGCCGACCCCACGTAGACCTCGCACCAGCAGTGGAGCTTAGGGCGCCCCCGGGTTTGTATTCAACACATGGTTTATTTACCTCGCGCCCGCCGCCGGCCGCGCCCCCGCCCCCGCCCGCGCCCGCGCCCGAGGGGTGTGGGCGGCGCGGGCGCGCGCGTCGGCGGTTCGGGCGGCGGCGGCGGCACGCCCGCGTCATCTTTTCGGAATCGCACGAGGTCGACCTCCACGTCTCGCGACCGCTCGGCGTGGAACGCGTACGTTCGCGGCAGGTCGAAGCGCAGCTCGGCGACGACGTCGGCGGATGCGCCCCAGGCTGGGGCCTGTCGCAGCAGGAAGGCGCGCGTCGAGGTCTTGTGCAGCGAGTAGACCGTGTCGCACATCGCAAGCGCGGCCTGCACGAAGGCGGCATCGATGCCCGCGACGCGCGTGCCGAAGGGCGGGTTCATCACGCACGTATCGAACCCCGCCCGGACGGGGAGGCGCGCGGTCCCGATACGCGCCCGCACCAGATCGACGACGTGGTCGACGTCGCACGAAAGGACGTTCGCCCGCGCGAGGTCGAGCGCGTCGTCGTCGCAGTCCACGCCGACCACGTAATCCGCGCCCGCCATTGCGCATGCACAGCTCAGGATACCGGTGCCACACCCCAAGTCCAGGACGCGCTTACCCTGCACGTCATCTGCCACGTGGCGAACGATAGCCGCCGCAAGCTCGCCGCTGGTGCTGTACTGCTCGAGCTCAAACTTTGCCTGGTTACTATCGAACGGCGCGAGCCGCTGCAGCGCGGCCTCCAGCTCCCAGTCTTCCTTACCCATTCTTTGCCATGTCGGTCGCTGCCTCCTGGCATTTGTGCAGCCACAATGGCTCTGGCCACGGTCCGAGACGCGTAAAAACCCGTCCTAAAACGGGTTTTACTGACGGATACTGACCGGGGGGTGGGGGCGCGGCCGGCGGCGGGGGCGGGATAAATAAATAAATAAATAACAAATAGAGCACGGACGAAGGAGAACAATGCCCAGCCTCAGCACGCGAGGTCGCCCGTCGCGTCGGCGTGCCGCGGATCGTCCGACTGGAACACGTCGGTCGCAGTTTCCGCGTCGTCGCGGAGCCGGAGCTCCAGCACGCGCAGCGCCAGGGTCGACCGGCAGTCCTCCGGGGCGGGGTCCGGCAGGAAGTCCGTGAGCGGGTGTTCCCGGATCGCGAAGCCGAATTTCTCGCTCGTGGCGAAGAAGAGCCGCTCCGTCGCCTGGCTCCGGCTCACGAAGCCGCAGAAGAACACGCCGCCGGCCGCCCCCCGCAGCAGCGCGCGCACGGTCTGCAGGAGCGGCTCCACGGCGCGCGGCCAGCAGACCACGTCCGCGCCCAGCACGACGTCGCAGCCGCCCAAGTCCTCGAAGGAGCGCCGGTCGCCCCAGAGCAGTTTTTGGCTCGCGGCGGGCGCGCGCAGGGTCCGGGCCACGGCAGGCGTCGCGAGACTCCGCGCGAGGAGGCGCAGGACGACGTCCGAGCCGTCCGTCAGCGTCACGCGGGCCGCCCCGGCCCGCGCGGCGGCGAGGCCGGCCAGGCCCGTGCCCGCGCCGAGCTCGACCACCCGCTTCCCCGCCAGCGCGGCCCCCCGACTTGCCACGAAGCGCGCCAGCACGACGGAGACGGGCCAGACCACCTGGCCCGTGAGGTCGTGGTCCGTCGAGGCGCTCTCGAGGCAGAGGCACGCCTGCGCGCCGCCGCCGAGCTCGAACGACCGCGCCGCGTAGTCCTCGTTGAGGAAGAGGTCCGGCTCGAAGTTGTCTTCGTCCGCGGCCGCCCTCCCCGCAACGTCGTCGCTTTGCGTTTTTCGCTCGGCGCGTGCAGCGCGCAGCGCTGCGACATCCGCCTCGCTGCGGCGCTGTCGTGGCTTGCGGCCCATCTTTTTCTTGCTCTCCGGCGCGGCGGCGAACAGTTCCGCCTCGTCCGCCGCGGGGTCGAAGCACGAGATGCCAAAGCACTCCATCGCTGTGCGTTCTTGTGATCTATGTGTCTTGTGCCGCCGACATCTGAATGCTCTCCCTGCCCGCACAACTAGATCACACCAATCGTCGCGCTACAACGCAAGCAGGAGCCGGCCCTTATATGGGAGCACTGCTTGCAGCCGAGCTTGTGTGCGTGCGTGCGTGCGTGCTGTGTCTTAGTGGCAGCTTGCCAGAGGCCGTATTGTTTTGAAACGCCCGTAACCGATGTCTATAGCACCGCGGGATGAGAATACCCGCGTAAAATGATAACGTGCGGGTTGTCATTTGAAACCCGCTCGCGAGCGCATTGGCAAAGTTTGAAAGTCGTCTCTGCACAAGCTCTGCAACGTGCTTTACGGTTCGTGGCACGCCGACATATCGACCCAGCCGCGCTGCGTCGCGCGTCGCTCAAGCCCGCCGCCCCGCCGGCCGCGTGCTCTACCCACGCCGCAGCCCGCGCTGCGTCGCGAGTCACGCGAGCCCGCCGCCCCCGTGCCGCGAGGCATGGCCGAGATGGTGGACCAAGACATGGACGGCGGCGCGGCCTCCCACGAGCCGCCGCCGGCCCCCGTGCGGCAGACGCAGCCGAGCCCCGTCTCGGTGGTGAACGTCGCGCTGCTCAAGAACCCGGCCGCCTTCGGCGACGCCTTAGATTTTGAGATCACCTTCGAGAGCACGCGGGCCCTGCCCGGCGACCTCGAGTGGTCCGTCGTCTACGTGGGCTCGGCGGACAACAGCGACATGGACCAGACGCTCGCGGACGTCGAGGTGGGCCCCGTGCCGGCGGGCACCTCGCGCTTCGTTTTAAGCGCCGACGCGCCGGACCCGGCCCGCATCCCCGCCGGCGACCTGCTCGGCGTGACGGTCGTGCTGGTCTGCTGCGCCTATAAACAGCAGGAGTTCCTCCGCATCGGCTACTACGTGAACAACGAGGCGCCCGAGGGCGAGCAGCCGTCCAAGGCGAACGTCACGCGCACGCTCCTCGCGGAGCAGCCGCGCGTCACGCGCGTCGACATCGACTGGGGGGAGGCCTAAGTTGTGTTACCCTCGTAGAGAGCGGCGCGCCACGCGTAATGGCACGTCGCGTCGCGCGTCGACATCGGGGGAGGCCTAGCCTAAGTTGTGTTACCCTCGTAGAGCGCGACGGCGGCGCACGGCTGCCGGTGCGGCGGGAGGCAGTCCACGCGCCAGAGGCCTGGCAAGGCGTCCAGCTGCGGGACCAATAACGGGCACCACGGGAAGCGCCCCAGGCACCGCAGAAACGCGTCCAGGGCGGTCCGCGGCTCGTTCGCGACCAGGACGTGCGCTTCCGGAAAAGCGTAGCAGAGCGCCGCGAGCGTCCGCGCGAGGTCGGGCATGAGACTGGCGTCGTAGGCGCAGTCGCACAGCAGAATGACGTCGTAGGCGTCCCCGAGGAACGGCGCGAGGGACGCCGGCGCCGCGGCCCAGTCCAGGGCCCGCACCTCCACTTGGTCGCGGACGCCGTTGGCTAGGAGCGTCGCCGTGAGCCCCGGGAGGCTTGTGGCCCTATCGGTCGCCGTGACGGCGCACCCCCGGCGCGCCAGGTACGTCGCCACAACACCACATCCCGCCCCGAGCTCGAGCACGCGCGCCTTGGGTTTCATGGGCCAGAGGCCTTGTGACATAGCGCGGCAGGCCGCGAGCGCGGCCGGCCACGTGCGGCCGCAGACGGTGCTCTTCTCCGCCGTTTCCAGGGAGTAGGTGCCGCTCGCCACGGTTATCTCCAAATGCACCGCGGCCGCGTCCCACCGCGCACAGACGATGCCCTCTCCCGTAACGCGCGCCGGCCCGCGCCGCACGCGCCAGATTTCCAAGTCGTCCGCGACGAAGGCCGGGTCGAGGTCACCCTGTGGGATCGCGTCCACGCGCAGGCCCCGCTCAGCACACAGGTCCCAGAACCTTCGCTTGGGGTCGAACTCGTGCCAGGTCCGCAGCTCCACCGCGACCAGCGCCTCGGTCGACGGGCCCACCACCGCGCCCAAGCACGCGACGAGCGGCTCGAGGGGGTAGAGCTTGGGCAGGACGCACTCCGCCGCGAGGACGACGTCGAAGCACGCAGTTCCGCTCGGCAGGGCGGCGAAGGCCCGCGACGCTCCGGGCGCCGCCCAGTCCAGCTCGCACACTTCTACAGTCGCGCCGCCCAGCGCCCGGGCGTTTTTGAGGACGTTCCCCCGCGCGCCGGCCAGGGCGCCGGGCAAGTCCGTGAGCGCCACGACCTTTGCGCCGAGCGCCGCCGCCGCGAGGCCTGCGACGCCCGTGCCGCAGCCCAGGTCCAAACAAGTCCACCCCGCGGGCATTTGGCGCCGGGCGAGGTAGCGCGCGAGCGCGTGGGCCGCCGGCCAGACCGTGCCGCCGGTGCCCGTGCCGTCCACCTCCCCACGGACATTCTGCCCGAGGTCCAGCGTCGTGGCCGCGTCCAGGGATAAGACGTACGTGGCCCGGCCCGTCTGGCGCTGCCGCCACCGCAGGTCGCGCAGCGCCTTGCGCGCCGGGCCCCTAGCTGGCGCGCCGTCGCCGAGCACGGCGACCATGTCCGGCCGGGGCATCTCTACGAAGGTCGCGGACCGTCCGCTACGGGCTCGGTGGCTCCGGCGCGGTCAACTTCGCGTACTGCCGCTGGAGGGGCTGGACGACCTGGTGCCGGTAGTAGGCCTGCAGCCAGCTGAAGGCGTGCGGGCGGGCGCCGTAGTCCGCGTGGAAGACGCAGTAGAACGCGACGAGGCCCGTCGCCGAGGCCGTGAGCTTGCGCAGGCGACCGGGCACCGCGAAGAAGACCATCAATGCTGGCGCGACGATATGCGCTGGACAGATGCCGAGAGCTGCCGAACTCGAGCTCGGGCTGAGCTGCTCGGGCTAGCCACCTTGCACGGGTTTTCTCCAGATATTTGGGAGCGAGCGATGAGGTGGGCGACGGCACGACGGAGCGTTCAGGAACCTGCCCGGCGCGTGGCGGCGCGCGGACGCGCTCGGTTCCCCTCGGTGGCGGCGGGCGCGACTCGGACGCGCACGATCTACGATCCCCGAGTGGCGGAAGTCAACCGACAGACAAGCAGCGGACACGCATGCGTCGTTTTGGTGGCGTGTCTCTTGGGAACCAGATTTTTACGAGTCGCGGCCTACGCCGCGCACCGGTAGGAAAAATCTCGCGTCGCCGTCGCGAACCAACGCGACGCGTCCGCTGCGAACAGTGGCCTCCGTCGCGCCCGCGCCGGGGCGGCGCCCGTCATGAAGCAGGCGCGGCCCACCACAAAGGCGCCGGCCAGCGCCGCAAGGAGCCGCCTCCTCCGCGACCGGGGCGGCGCGGGCGGCGGGCACGACGCGCTCTCCGCGCCCGGCGAGCTCTCCGTCTCGGAGAAGGTCTCCGCCACGAAGAGCACGCGCCGCGACGGCGTGCCGCGGTCGCAGCGGTCGTCCGTAGAGCCGTGCAGTGCGGTGTGGTCGTTGGGCGCAGTAGGTGCCGGCGTTTTTGCGTGCCATGCGCGCATGAATGCGCCGGCGGCGGCGATCTGCCCCGGCGTGTGCGCGACGGGACGGAACCTTTGCGCTTGCGGTGGGCTTGGCATCGAAACCCGCTTCTGCGCCATGCGCGCCGGGTGGGGTAGCGGCGTCGGCCGCGGTGTGGTGCCGGAGGCGAAACTGGGGCACCAATCCGACGGCGTCCGGGCTGCCCGGGATCGAACAAACGAGGAGAACTTGGCCAATTTGCTGGAACAAACGATACCTGCGCAAAACCCGCGCAACGAATCCCACTAGCTATAGTCCCCCAGCACCGCCACACCGAACCTCCCCGTCCTCCCCGACGACGCCACGATAACTCACAAGTGCTCTTAGACGACCTAGGTCGAGGGGAACTCGGCGTCGTTCGACTGGATGATGCCCACGATGATGCCGAAGATGCCCAGGGCCGAGGCGAAGATCTCCACGATGAGGACCTTGACGAAGAGCGAGCCGTCCTGGGCGTCGGCTAAAGCACAAGCGGAACCCGCGACGCCCACGCTGATTCCAGAAGCTACGTTCGTGAGTCCGACACCCAATCCACTAGCAAACAACGCGTAGCCCGCGAAGTACCACTGGTTGTAGTTCCACTGCTCCGGTAAGGTGCCTTTGATGCCCTCGGCGCCGTCGCCGATCTTCGAGAGGAGCAATATCGCAAGAATCACACCGTAAATGGCCGTGGCCTCGCAGAAGATGACCGAGATGAGGTTCTTGGAGCGGATCCGGGGCGCCTTGACCGCCGCGCCCACCAAACTGGAGCCCGTGAGCCAAATGCCCCAGGCCGCGCCCACGACAGACAAGCCCAAACCTAAGGCGATGCCCGCGTAGGCCCAGGCGTAGGGGCTGATGTTCGTGAGGAGCTCGTCGTAGCCCGCGTTGCAGTGCTCGGCCTCGCAGGCGCTGAAGCCCGTGGCCATGGCGCGGTGCTGCGCGGCGGCGGGCCTGCTCGGCGCGGCGGCGGCGCGTGGGCGAGCGGCGGCAGCGGAGCGCTCCGTGCAGGGTGCAGGCGTTGCTGCCGTGCGGTTGTGCCTCGTGCGGGTCGGCGTCTTAAGCGCCGAGTAAAACCCGCGTCGAGAAACCCGCACGCTAAAAATACGTGCGGGTTGCGAAGGCAAGGAGGAGCGGCACGATCGTAACGCCGCACGCTGCTGGCCTTTAAGTTTCTCGCACGCACGGACAGTACAGTAGCTACTGCACTGGCCGGCCTTGCACTCCTCTTGCGACGACCCGCTAAAAAGAAAAAGCTCGTTCCTACACCAGTAAAGAGCACTCCGTAAAGAGCACTCCGAGCGCGCGCCCACGCACGCTACACTCTTAACGGAAAGACCAGCCTGCACAAAAATGTCCAACTTCGACGCCGGCGGCTTCGACGACTTCGCGCCCGCGGCCGGCGCGGCGCGCGACGACTTCCCGCGCCGCCGCGACAGCGCGGCGGACTTCCCGCGCCGCGGCGACAGGACGGCAACGGACGACTTCCCGCGCCGCGCCCGCCCACGGGACGACGGCGCGGTAGGACACCGCGCGAGCATCCCCGAGACCCCGGTCCGGGACCGGCCGCCGGCCTGGCAGCCCGACGCGGCGTGCGACGCGTGCCCTACCTGCCGCGCGCGCTTCGAGACCTTCGCGCGGCGGCACCACTGCCGCTACTGCGGCGGCATCTTCTGCTACGCGTGCACGAGTCGCGCGGCGCTCATGCCGCCGCAGTGGGAGGGCCTCTGCGGCTACGCGACGCGGGACCCCCAGAAGGTCTGCGGCGCGTGCTCCGGCATATTGCAGCCGTTCCAACAGACGTGGATCGACGAGAACTCGAACCAGCACAAAGCGAATAGGATTGACGACGATGCTTCTACGCGCTATTTGAACTCCCCGTTACGCTTCACTCTTGGTGGGGAGGTCCGGAAGGCAGGAATTACATTGAGAAACCTACTGGGCGACAACGCGAACTTCTGGGAGAAGGATGCCCAGGTGTTCCACGACCAGTTGAGCGGGGCGCGCGGGCTCTTGTTCCTGACCATCGCCAAGATGGCCATGATCGGCGGGCTGCGGGTGGGCACCGGCTTGGTGGTGGCGAAATTACCGGACGGGTCCTGGGGCGCGCCGTGCGCCGTCGGTACGTTGGGCCTGAGCTTCGGGGCCATGTTCGGCATTGGGATATCTGATACTGTGACTGCATTAGATGACACGGCTCTCACAGAGCTCGCGGACGCGCACACGACGAAGATCTCCTTGGGCGTTGATGCTTCTCTTGCTTTGGGGCCGCTGGGGCGCAGTGCTTCCGGCGAATTACTGGGCGCTTCGGATGCGTCGGCCACGACCCAGACGACCTATTCCCAGACGCGCGGCTTCTACGGGGGCATTTCCCTGAACGGCGCCAACCTGCGCGTGCGCGACGACGTCAACCTTAAGTTCTACGGCAAGAAGGTGGCGCCCGCGGACGTGCTGCGCGGGCGCGTGGCCCAGCCCCCCGCCGCGCGGTGCCTCTACGAGGAGCTCGGCGCCTTCTTCGGCGAGCTCGAGGCGCGCCGCCGCCGAAGTGCCGCGCGCCAGGCCTACGACTACCAGAGCCAGCGCTCCGCGCCATCCGGCGGAGGCGCCCCCTTCGGCGGCGGCGCGGGCGACCCCTTCGGCGCGGACCCCGTCGTCGAGGTCTAAGCACAAACTACAACTTAGACGGCGAGCCGCAGGCGCTCGAGGACGAGGAACACGAGGACCAGGTGCGGCCCGAGGCGCGCGTAGTGCGACAGCGCGCCCTTGTAGAAGCCCCGGGGACCCTCGGTCGCGAGGATCTTGGCGACCGCGTCGCCGGCGTGCCGGTACCGCGCCTTGCCCGGCGGCTGGTTGTAGAGGCGCGTCCGCACGACGTCCGCGGGGTTGCAGAAGACGACGGACGCGGCCGCCGACGCCGCCGAGCAGAGCCCGTGGACGAGGGGCCCCTCGAACCCGGCCCGCCGGCACCGCCGCTTCAGCTCGTAGTAGGCGGGCAGCTGCGTGCCGGGCCCCAGCATGCCGCGCACGGTCGAGGTGCAGAGGCCCGTCCCAATGAGCGCCCGCGCGCCCTCGGCCCGCGCGACGCGCCGCAGGGTCGAGACCAGGCCCGCGGTGCCGACGTGCTGGTGGCCCGTGAGGCCGCCCAGCGCCTGCGCCCGGACCTTGAGCACCTCGACGGGGTTCGCCACGCAGGCCCCAAGCGCGCCGCTGGCGAAACCGGCGAGGAGCGGCGGGTAGTCGGCGAGCGCCACCCGGAAGACGTCGAAGCTCCCGATGCGGGCGCTGTTGAACACGAACTCGCGCGCCACGCCGAACTGCACGCCGCGCCACAGGTCCCGCGCGCCGCCCCGCGCCCACGACGTGCGCACGCAGTCGTACCAGCCGGCATATCGCGAAGGGGCGCCCCGGGCGCGCAACTCGTTGTCGAGCTGCAGGCGGCTCTTGACGAGTTCCAGCGGGTGACTGAAGAGCACCGCCGTCGACCCTGCGACGGCCGGCAGGCCGAACTGCTTGAGGGTGGCGTCCATGTGTTGCTCTTTTGAAGAAACGTATTCTAGTATGCGGGCTTCACGGTGCCGACCTGCAATGACGCCTCACTTCCGTGCAAGTTATGCATCTGAGTTTTGGCCGCACAGCTGCCTGCGGACAAAAACACGTCAAACTGGTGACTGCCGGGCGCAGAGGCACGAGCTCGATGTCTTAAAAACGCCCAAGTACAAAAACCCGTGAAAACCCGTCAACCGCTCAACCGATTCAGACGTCGTCGTCGGCTGCGTCCTGTAAGTGCAAGAGAGAGAGGCTCATCGCCGCAACCAATCACCGCTGGCGTGCGAGGCAACGAGCG
>Ga0114994_10003671_pt1 | contig 11204 bp, 7 predicted proteins | sample ArcticOcean_MG_C_9_FD_87043 | JGI IMG/M metagenome (GOLD analysis project Ga0114994, IMG submission 87043) | Marine microbial communities from western Arctic Ocean - ArcticOcean_MG_CB2_152 | ecosystem: Environmental > Aquatic > Marine > Oceanic | place: Arctic Ocean: Canada Basin | collected... | reverse complement strand
TCGACACGGCCTCGCGGAGATCGTCGAGCGTGGCGCCGTCGTCCTTGTATAGCGCCTCCGCGTAAATCAAATTTATGGTGAGCGTGAGGTCATGACATATTCCGAAAACACGTTGCACTACGGGTATTGTTTTGCGCAATAATGCCTTGGCTTCTTCGAAGCGCCGTAGATGTAGGACGACGCCCCGCGATGCGTGCGGTGCAAAACCAGGTACTGCAATTCCACATGCCAACACGACCACTGGCGCCGCAGCCACAAGCAGATCTGCAAGAGAATTTACCGCGGCGGCAACGCGGAACAATACTACGCCGACAACAAATATGAGGAGGCCGTGACGGTTGCGGCGGAGGCGTGTGCGGACGACACAAAAGGTCAGACGTGCTACATCTGCACGGAAGCCTTCCACTGGAAAACAAAGGAGGGCCTCGTGCGCGGGTGCGCGTGCCGCGGGACGGCGGGTTTCGCGCACGTGTCGTGCTTGGCGGAGCAGGCGAAGATTTTGGTCGCTGAGGCCGAGGAGAACAATTTGGACGACAAGATGAATGAGAGGTTTAATCGGTGGCACACGTGCGGCCTGTGCAAGCAAGAATACCACGGCGTCGTGCAGTGCGCGCTCGGGTGGGCGTGCTGGCAAACGTACATCCACGGCCGTCCGCGCCCTGTGTCCGTCCTTCAGCTTGCGAGCGTCGCGGTGATGGCGTGGGCGTCGGACGCTTTCGACGCGTCCATTCCCGCGCAGCGGCGGTGTGACTCATGCGCTACGCGGCGGTCGCCGAGAACCCCTGGATCGACTTCTCCGGCGCCGCGCCCCTACTCCGCGACACAATCTGAGGCGTTCGCCGCGTTGGACCAGCGCGCACGGAGGGTCCCGCACCGTAGAATCTCTTTCTTACGTAATACCGGGGAGAAAATACAGGGGCGGCCTCCTAGAAGGGCGTAATCAGCTTCCGCAGCTCCACGACGAGGTCGCCCTCCTCGCCGTTGAGGTACTGGTAGGCCAACACGCCGTCCTCGTTCTTCCGGCCCAGGTCGCACCCCGCCGCGATCAGCGTCTTGGCGCAGAGGATGCGCGCGGCCGTGTTCGACTGCTTGCCCACGCGCGACGCCAAGAGGTGCAAGGGCGTCTGCGCGCCCAGGTCGTTCACTTGATCGACTGCGGCCCCGGCCTGCACCAAAGCTTCGACAGCGGACGCGTTGCCCCACAGCGTCGCGATGTGTAGAGCGGTCTGGCCGACGCTGTTCGCGTAAGACACCGCGGCGCCGGACGCCATGATGTTTCTAATCGCCACGACGTCGTCGCGCTGGGCCGCGCCCAGCAAAGCATTTTGTTGTCTCTCGAACACCTTGATCATCTCGGCCTCCTCGATTTTAGCTCTGTTGTCCGGGGTATCCAAGCACGCCTCGAAACCGGCTTGCAGAGAAGCTTTATCTAAGTTCTTGCCGATGAACACGAGCTTGTTGCCCCTAACTTCGCCAAGACCCCACCCCCCCTCGAAGACGCCATCAAAAATCATGTGCACGGCCTGATAGACAAATTTCTTCGGACTCTCCGCGACACTTAACACGCCCTTCATGCGGTAGATGTCGTTGCCCAGGTTCTTCAGGACGTCCCCGACCCAGTCGTTCACCAATAACATGTGCACGTCGCCCGGTGTGACGATGGAGAGGCTTGACACGGAATCGTCGTGTTCGTGCTCGGCCTCGGTATCTAAGAACTCGGGGTCCATTTCTAAAGTTTTCTTCAGGTCGAAGGCCTTGATGCCCAAGACTTGTTCGACGGACACCTGGGACTTCTGGGACCGGATGATCGGGGCGAACGCGTTAATACCCTTCAACCTCGCTTCGACCCTTACCATCTCCGCCTCCGTCACCAAGTCAGTTTTGTTCAACAAAATGCGATCCGCAAACGCGACCTGCTCCACGGCTTCATTTTCCGCACCTTCCGGTTTGATTTCATCGAGGTGCTGTTCGATATGTTTCGCATCCACTAAGGTAATGATGCCATCGAGACGCGCGAACGCACTCACTTTCGGCTCGACGAAGAACGTCTGGGCCACGGGCGCCGGGTCCGCCATGCCCGTCGTCTCGATGATAATGCCATCCAACTTAAGGGTCCCGGCCTGGACCCGTTGCGCGAGCTTATCTAAAACGACCACCAAATCCTGCCGCACGGTGCAACAAATACAACCGTTCATCATCTCAATAATCTCCTCGTCGGCCTGCATGCGCGTGTTTTTCTTGAGAAGCTCGTCGTCAATGGACGTCTCCCCGAACTCGTTTTCGATGATCGCCAATTTCTTGCCGTGCTGCACCGTTAAGATGTGGTTGAGTAGCGTGGTCTTGCCGGAGCCCAGGAAGCCGGTCAGGACCGTCACGGGGACTTTGTCGGCGTCGTCGAGAGCGGCCATGACGACCTGCGCGGATAACATATTTTAGCTTCTCTGGTCCTTGTCGCTCGTCCGGGCGTCGTGGCTCTCCTCGAACATCGTCCCGAGCACGTCTAGCTCACCGGCGTGCGTGTCAGCGTGCCGCGGGTGGCTGGGTTTGGGCTATTAGGTGCAGTCATTGGCTCCACGTCGCGCAGGCGGCGAAACGGAGCCAGCGCTGCTGACGTAACTTATTTTTCGCGGACGCAGCCAGCCAACGCTGCTGATTGATGATACGTGTGGTCTGTACTGACTGTCTTAATTGGGCGGAGGCTTTTTGGTATGTGAAAAAATCGAGTACCCTTTTTCGCCTCTTATTTTCGGCTTGAAGCCTGCCGAGGTGTCCGTGGATACTTCCTTGCGCCGGGGTGCGCGGCCGCGGGCTGCTGAAAAAATGTGGTGCGGGTTCTACCGAGCTTGCATTAGATCAACACGCAATTGTGTGCCGCAGGGTCACGCAAAGCCCCAAAGTCCGTCTCGCCGTCTTTCTCGAATACATACGTGCCATGGCCAGCGGCTGGAAGCGGCGCGACGCTCGGCGATGGCGTATGTGCAGCAAACACTGCGCTACGTCAAAAACCAGCCCCGCGGGCGCGAGCGGCCACGCCCGCGCTGGACGACCGTCGGCGAGCGGTTCTATGCTGCCGGCGCCGCTCGATGCCGTTGCTGGGAGATTTTTGTCGTTGAGGCCGCCCCAAGCGGCTCAGACAACGAGAATCCCGCCTTCGGCGGACGGCTGCTCCCACGCGCCGCCGCCGCGACGCGCCGGTCGCGCTCTCGCCGTCAAAAATAGAGCGAACGAGCGGCTCACACACACAGACACACAGAGGCAGAGAGACCGAGAGAGACATGCGAAACTCACCGTCCCCCAACACGCAGCACGATGAAGCTCCTCGCGCTCCTCCTCACGTCGGCGGCCGCGTTCGCGCCGGCCGTCAAGCCCCTCGCGGCGAGGACGGTCAGCCAGCAGATGATGCCCGAGGCCATAGACGTCGTGTCGGCGATGCCGTCGGTGCTCACGTCGCTTGAGGTGACCCAGACCGCCTTCCTCGCGGTCATCCTGGGCACGGCCGTGCCCTGCGTGGTCCTCATCACGCTGTACATCCAGTCCGAGGCGGCGCTCCTGGGCGAGCGCGTCGACGAGGCCAACTAGAGGCCGACGCCCCGGGTAAAAAATAATACTACCTCGCGCCGCCGCGGCAACAATGACTGTGCCCACCTGCGGTGGGGCCACCACGCCATAGATAAGCACACATGCCAAGTTACCCCCGGCCCACGAAGGCGCACCGGCCCGCCGGGCCGAGGCCGCACTTCCTCAACACGTCCTCGCCCACCCCGTCCAGCGCCTTGAGCGCACACTCGTTCTCCAGGTACCACAACTTGTCCTGCTTCAGGAACTTCAGCTTGTCCGCCTTGCCCGCGGTCCAGCACATGTGGAAGCAGTAGGGCTCGTACTCGCCCGTTTTTATCTTCTCGAAGAGCGGCCGGTTGTGGTGGAACTGCTTGCCCGACGGGAACGCGATATTGTCCAATATCATGACGTTCAACGCATGCAACGCGTGGAACTCCCCGAGCACCTGACTGACCACGGCCTGGTGCGACTGCCACGCGAGCACGACGTCGTACATGCCCACCAACGTTTCACATAGTAAAACCGTCCTAGGGTTGTGCCGTATCAAGTAATAACCGGTGTTCGGGTACAAAGGCGCGAAGCGGGACGTGCGCGCGCCGTCGTCCATCCAAAACGTGTCGACGTCCGGTCGGGTAGAAAATAAGCTCCACGGCTCCTTCCACCAGAACAAGTCCGCGTCCTGGAAGAGCACGTCATATCCTAAAGCGTTCGTGAGGTAGACACCTGCGTTGGTGAAGACCGGTGAGTTGACCGAGCGACCAGTATTGAACTCCACGCCATGTACGCGAGGCGTTGACGCATCGATGGCGTGCGGAGAGCCCGTCCTCCACGTTGAAGCAGCTTCAACACACGCTGAGTCACACAAGTCAACTTGAGCCACATCATCTCGACGAACGTGTGGTCCCCGTAGCTCCGCGCGGCGGTGGCCGCGAAGGAGCCCAGGGCCGGGTGGGAGAAGACGAGGACGCCAATGGCTTTCAAAGCGGCTTCCACTTTCGGATCGGCGGCAAAAACGACTAAATTCCGGACGTCCACGCCCTTGTCGCACGCGGATCGTAGGAAGTTCATGAGCAAATCCAGGTTGCCCCAGTTCACGCACATGACGAGAATCGCGCCCTTTTTATTGGGTGCGGTGGCCCGGTACGCGGGGTGCGTATGTTGGGAAGCCTTCTTCAGGAGCGGCTCTAGGGATGAAAAGACGTCGTCTAATCGCGAGTAGAGGCGCGCGGCGAGCGTCCGGGCGCGCTTGCGCGTGCCCTCGCCGGGCATCCTTTGTCTAGATTCCCGGATTCTCGAAACAACAGACCACCCCGTCGGACTCGAGGGGTGCCGCTCCCAGCGCGTCACGTGGTGGGGCACGGCGTGTGACGAGGCGCCGCTCAGTAACAAGCAGCGGTCCGCGCCCGAGTGGGCCACGACCACGTCGATCTCCTCGCAGCCTTGGGGGATGGCCTCGCCATCGGTCACGTCCCACGAGCCGCGGCCCAAAACCCAGGCCTTGGTCGGGCCCGTCTGGATGGCCGCCGGGATGTCCGGGTTCACGGCCTGGAGCGCGGCCAGGCGGTCCACGCGCGCGGCGGAGTTCCAGCCGGCGGCTTCGAAGCAGCCGCTCAGTTGAGAATCGGGCGTGAGCCGGCGGCGCGCTTCGAACTGGGGCGGCAGCATGAACGCCGCGAGGGCGCCTAGCGCGAGGCCGCCCAGGAAGAGCTTCCTCAGGGCCGGGAGGTCGTCGGCGTCCTTCGCAGGGGCGCTCATGGTCGGCGCGGCGCGTCGGCTGCGGCTAATAGTTGCGGTTTTTCTCTATAGATGCTTGCTCGACAGCGTACGGCCAAAGGGCTTGCAAAACGACCGCTGCTACTGCTGTGAGGCCGCGTGCGCACGCCTGTGGGTCAAGCCGACGCCAAAAAATCTCGGCAAAACCTCGTGACGGGTTTTTGACGGTAGTCGCGGTCCGTACTAGTGGGGCTAGTCGCAATAGGTAGTCACAGACACTAGTCACACACACACTACTGAATTTTGACCCGTGTACGCCGGACGGCAGCTGGCTTGTCGTCGAGAGCAATAGAACGTGTACTGGATTTGACGGTACGCAATTTTTCTTAAACGGAAGGGAGAACTAGTCACGCCGCCGCGAACTCCCTCAGAGTATCATCGCCTCGAGCGCCCCGAGCCGCGCGTGGACGTCGTCCGGCAAGCGCGCCTTGAGCAACCCCGCGAAGTCCACTAGGAGCGCCGCCCGCTTCCGCAGGTCCTGCGCCGCGGCGTCCGCCGCGTCGTGCAACCGTGGCTTGCCCGGCGCGGCCGCGCTGGCGAAGCGCGCGTCCTGGCGCGCCCGGCGGCCCGAGGCGTAGGCGGCCGTGATCACGTCCATGGTCGCGCCCAAGACCGGCGCCAGCAGCTTCTGGACCGTCGCGTCGCGCCGGTAGAAGGCGTCCAGGCAGGGGCCCACGCCGTCGTCCGTGGCCGGGACCAGGCGCGTCGCGTCCAGGCTGCGCAGGGCGTCGGCGCACGCGTGTGCGGCGGCCGCGTCGAAGAACTGCGCTAGGTTCAACAAAGCTTCGAACGCGTAGCCGAGCTCCTCCTCGCCCGAAGCACGCAGCTCGCCCACGACTTGTGTAATGCGCCGCTCGGCGAAGTCCTTGCAGGTCTCGAGCCAGAAGGCCCGGTCGGCGTCCGATGGTAGCGCGACGACCTGGCCCAGCCGCTCCACCAGGACCCGTAAGACGGCGACGTCGTCCCCAGTCAGCGCGTGCAGGCGCGCGGCGTCGGCGGGCCGGCCCCGCTTAGAGGCATCGCTCGCCGCCGCCTTGATCAGCACATCCGCGAGGTGGGGCGGCAGGTGGTCGTCCAACGCGCCCCGGCCCCGGCCGGACGCCGGCGTCGGCGCGCCCGTTATAGTATCGTAGGCGCGCGTGTCGAGCAGGATCGACACGCAGGCTGCGGCCGGCGACGTCATCGCGTCGCCCAGCGCCGTCGCATCAAAGTCGTCGTAGGACACCTCGCGCTCGACCAACGCGTCGCGGTGCCGCGGCCAGAACACGTACTCCAGCGCAATGGCCGCGTCGGCCGACGCGACGTGGCGCGCGTAAGCTAAACAAGCCCGGGCCAGGTCGTAGCCCTCGCCCGCGGCCCCGGGCACGTGGCTCCCGCCGAACGGCGTGGACGAGTGGCGCTTCGGGGGGCTGAGCGCGGCCGCGGCCGGCACCTTCGCCTGCTCCAGCAGGCCGTAGGCGTCCAGCGCCAGGCCCAGGTGCAGCGCTTCCTGAGGGAGCCGGCGCTTCTGCAGGTGCGCCAGCGCCCCCACGCAGTCCCCCGCTAATAACAAAACGGTGGCGTACTGCAGGGGCGTCTCGCCGTCGGGGTCGAAGTGCGCGGCGCCCCAGCTCGTCGCCGCCCGCCGCAGGGCGGCGCGGTCCCCGCCGGGCGCCGTCGCGAACCAGAGGGCGTGCCAGCAGAAGTCCTCCACCGTCCTTTGCACGCGCTCGTCGCGCAACTCGGCATCATCTAAAGCGAGCAGGTTGGCGCAGGCCGCGTAGTAGGGGCAGCTTTTATCCGTCGCGGCCAGCACCGACGCGTGCTCCGCGGCGCACGCGCGCCGCGCCGCCTCGAGCTCGCGCGCGCCCGCCTCGACCCGCTTGAGCCCCGCGTCGCGGTTGCAGGCCCAGCCCACGGCCTCGACCGCGTCGTCGTACGACGCGCGCGCGTTACACGCTCTTTGTAAAGCACTCCCGAAGCATGAATCCGTGCAGACCGCCAGGCCGCCGCGCGCCCCGCCGCACCGCAGCGCCGCGTAGAGCTGCGGCCAGGCGGCCTCGCCCGCGCGTGAGACATTCATGTCCTGGGTCTCCCGCGGGAGCTGGTGGCGCCACCGCAGGTAGGCCGCGTACCGCGCGGCGTCGTCGGAGGCGTCGAAGCGCGCGACGCCCATGACCTGCGTCCGCAGGGAGGGCCCCGCGTCCCGGAGCTTGGCGTCCACGTAGTCCCGGTACTGGGCCTCCACCGCCCGCCGCGCGCCCAGGGCCAGCCACGCGTCGTGCTTCTTCCGCGCGTTGAAGCGGACGGCGTCGCAGGCCGTCATCACGGGCCCGTCGGCGCCGGCGAGGGCGGCATCAAAGCTCCGGTCTTCCCTACACTGCGCGTGCACGACGCGCCACGCCACGGAGAGTTGCGAGGGCCGCGGCGCCAGGGCGCCAAAGTCCGAGGCCACTCTCAAACCCCCCTCGGCGTCCACCCTTTTGCGATCGCCGTGGTCCAGGCGCGCGTACCTATTTAAGCGGCGCACGACGTCCCCGTGCTTCTTCGCGTCGTCGTCGAGCGCGCGGCGGCGCGGCGGCGACCTGCGCGGACATCGACCGGTGAGTTTTATGGCGGGAGACCTCCGTGATTTCCACCCGGGCGGCGACTGGAGCGTCGTCAGCTGCATCTCGGCGGCGGGCTGCTTTTCCTGGGGCGTCTCCCACCGCAGCTCCCTGAGGCCCACGTCCGCGAGGAGGCGCTTCTTCTCAAGGGCCCAGCTGTCCAGGTGTTCCCGTAACGAGGCCCGCTCGCCGTCCTCGACCGCGTCCGCGACGGCGCCCTCGATGGCCGCCACCACGACTTCGTCCGTCCTCGCGAGCAGCGCCGCGTCGAGATCCCGGCCGTCGGCCTCGACGCGGTGTTGCGCAAACTCGGCCCGCTGCTCCAATTCTAGGATTTGGCGATGCAGCGCGCGGGCGTCGAACGTCGACCGCGCCAAGAGGGCCTCGCCCCGCTGGCTCTGCGGCTGCGTCTGCATGTTCAGGCGCGCCGCCTCGGCCTCCAGTTCCGCGAGGGTCTTCTGGAGGGCCGGCACGCCGTGCGCCGGCGCGTGGCGCGAGGCCAGCGACTCGGCGCTGAGGGCGAGGCTGGCTAGGGTGGTCATGGCTGGTCGGGGGGCGCCGCGCGGCGAGGGCGATTTGAGCTTGTGAAGTGGACAGAGCTTGTGAAGCGGCTGCGTTGTGCGTGCCGTGCCTAGCGCGCGCGCAGCGATTGCGGCTCGTTTATCGTATCGGAATGCTTGCGGCGTGGAGCTCTATTAGAGCTTAGCAACAGCTGGAGGTGGCGCGCCAAGGCGAAAACCCGTTGCTGGCGCCACCAAAAAGTCTATCTGAATGCTCTTTTCGGCAGGCCTATTCATCACCCCAAACAGAAGCAGCTATGGCACACAGAGCCGCACGCTCCGCCTCGCCATAGAATCTAGCCATCTAATCTAGCCAGACATAGCGGGAGCACGGGGAGCTCAGCGCTCAAGCGCCAGAAGGCTGCCCTGGCAGAAGGACATCATCGAGGAGACGATGCATGCAACACCACTCGACAACCCGGCTGCGGAATCGAGGGGCTGCCCCGCTAAAGAGACCGCTGCCCTGGTGGGCAGGGGAGCAGCACCTCCCGGCGCGCTGGTGCCGCCCCCGTCCCCCCCAAAGCATGCGGCGTGACGCGTCCCGTGTGGCGTCCTGCTACTGGCCTTGGTGGGCCTGGGCGCCGCGGCGCGAGCGCCGCGGCGCGAGGTTTTTTTTCGGCATTCAGTAAATTTCTTTAATATATGAGGTAAGTTCTCTAGAGTCTGTAAGATGGAATTCTTATAATTATTTAATTGACACCAACGGAAATTTGATTTAAAATCTCCCCCCTTTCTATACCAAAACGATTTTTGTAATATTTTTTTTAAAATCTTTACGCTTTTCCAAAAACCGTTACCAAAAACGATTTTTGTCATACTTTATTTTTAAGTATAAAAGTACAACAAGAGGCGTCCGTCGACGTGGAGGCACCGGCGATTCATAAAACGCACCACCACAAGAAGACCGTCGTGCCACCCGGCGGAGACGAGGAGGCGCCGCCGCCCCCTCCCAATGACAACGACGACGACGACGAGGCGCCGCCGCCGGAGGCCGACGGTCCGGCGGAGCCCACGAGCGCGCCGGCGCCCGCGAAAGCGGGTTGGTTCTCGTCGGTTGCGGGCGCCAAGAAACTGGCGGCCGCGCGGCAGTCGCGCGGCGTCGAATCCGCATCGGACGGCGTCCCGGAGGCGAAGGAGCCCGCCGCCGAGGAAACCAAGACGCAAGCCAAGGCACCGCCGAAGAAAACGGGGGGGGAGCCGGTCGCCCGCAACCCACGGGCCGCGGCGCCGGCGCCCGCGGCCAAGAAGCGCAGCTGGTTGCCGAGCCGCACCGCGAAGCTCAAACCCGTCGCTCCGCCCGCACCGGCGCCGGCGGCCCAGATAGGACGAGGGTCGGCGCCGCCGGCGACACTCGCGCCTGTCGGGGCGGCCGGGGCGGCCGCGCAACCCAAACCTGTGGTCACGGGTCAACCCGCGCCGGCGCCGGTGCCGGCGGCGACGGCACCGCGCGCCGAGATAGGGAGAGGAACGGAGCCGCCGGCCGCAGCGCCCGCACCCGCGGCAGGTGAGCTTGTGGAGCCGACGCGCGGTGTTGCCGAGGCGAAGACGGAGCCCGCCAATAGAGAAGCCAGAGCGCCACCCGCGAAGCCGGTGGCGAAGCCGACGAAAGCGCGAGCACCCGCGCCCGCGGCCAAGAAGCGCAGCTGGTTCCCGAAGAGCCGCGCCGCGCAGTCCAAACCCGCTGTCCAGAGCCTGCCGGCGCCGGCGCCGGCGGCACCCTTGACGACGCGCCCCGTGATAGGGCAAGGAGCGGCGCCCCCGGCGGAGGAGACGAAGGCGGATGACCAGGTGGCGATCGACGTCCAAGAACAAGCCAAAAGCGAAGGTGGCTCTTCTGATGACGAAGACCGCGCGTCGACACTCGAGCGACCGACGGCGCTTCCGCCCAAAGAAGTCCCCGCGACCATAGCGGCGCGGCCGGCTCCCACGCGGGCGGTGAGCTGGTTCGGAGGCGCTTCGGCGGCACCTGCTCCCGCGGCGTCGGCGAGGCCTACGGCCACGCGAGCGTCGAGCTGGTACGGAGACGCCTCGACACCAGTTCTGCCGCCCCCCATACCTCCGGAGGCGACGGTGGCGTCTATCCATACCGTCGTGGACCGGAATGGCGGTCGTATGCGAGCTGGCGTCGAGATGGATTCGCCGCCGGTCGTCGATTTGCCCCGCGGCGCGCGCGTCGTCGTCCACGAACGAGGGGTCGCAAGGACGGGCGCGGCGCGGTGCCGCGTCGTGGCCGGCGAAGCGCAGGGGTGGCTCAGCGAGAAGATCCTCGCGCCCGCCGACGGCGTGGCGGCGGCGGACGAGGCGCGGCTGGTCGACTCCGCCCTTCGGCTCCTGGCCACGTCCGCCGCCTCCATCGACTGGCCGGACGACGGACCAGCAGCGACGCCGGCCGGCTCGCGCAGCCGGGCGTCGAGCGCGGCGCGCGCCGCGCTTCGCACCGCGACCACATCCGCCGCGTTCCGGGCGGTAGACGACGGACCGGTCACGACACCGGCGGGCGCGCCCCAAGGGCGGAACTCCCCGGCGCCTTCGACGTCGCCTCTGGAGGACGGCCCGCTGTGAAGTCGCCCTTCCCTTGAACCGCCGCACGGCGAAATCCCACGCCGGCTCCCCAGGTGACACCCTGTTGCATTTAGACCACCCCCCCCCCCCACCCCACCAAGTCCCCAGGCACCCAAAACCCGCGCAACCCCCCCACCGCCCTGTTTTCGAAACGAGGTAACTACGC
>Ga0114994_10003670_pt1 | contig 11205 bp, 10 predicted proteins | sample ArcticOcean_MG_C_9_FD_87043 | JGI IMG/M metagenome (GOLD analysis project Ga0114994, IMG submission 87043) | Marine microbial communities from western Arctic Ocean - ArcticOcean_MG_CB2_152 | ecosystem: Environmental > Aquatic > Marine > Oceanic | place: Arctic Ocean: Canada Basin | collected... | reverse complement strand
TTAATAATTATGGGAATAGGGATGTTTTTGATTACTAATAAAGGGACGTCTCATCAAGACGCACCCCTTCAATCCATTTTAGAGGTAGAAGAAAAATTATAAATATTTTGAAATTATTCACTCGTACTCTCATAGGAATTTTTTTAATTAGTTGTACGAGTGCAGCTCAAGCCCGCACAGATGAAATCTTATATGGCCATTGGATACATCTGGAATCTGGTAAAAACAGTGTGGACATTGTTTATCCCACCAATACAGAAAACGGATTATTCATGTTTATCGTTGATCCTGAAGATCAATGTGATGCGAGTCTTGTTTATTCTAATTCTACTTTTAACTCACATGATTTAAAAAAACTCAATAATTCTTCTATCGATTGGGAAATTGCTGGTCAAAAATTCCTAGATAAATATGCAGGCATCATTAAAACTCAAGGATATGTCAGGATTGAACTAACTCATTTTTATAAAAACCATTTCAATCAAATTGAGGATTTCTTAGCGCCTAACGGGGTCATAGATTTTAGATTTTATCAAACTAATGCAGTTTCTTTCAATATGGACCTAACAGAATTTGAATGGAATGTTGATGGATTAAGTGATGCCCTGAACAGCGCCCTCGATCACTGTAATGGAAGATATTAATTGAAAGTTAAAAAAGACGATATTCAAATGATGGCTCTTTTAATTTTTTGTTTATTGATTTGTCTTATAATTTTGGAATTTTCTATTGGATAAAAATACAGCTCGAATATATTTCTTCTCTATTATCATTTTTCAAACAATCGTTAGTTCTCTGCTTATTCTATTTTCTTGGATTAATCCTGTAGTTAATTACTTTTCAATAATTATGTGGATAACAATATTGTTAATGAGCTATTTAGTATTAATAAAATCTTAATATTTGAATATTTATAAGCTTATTATTCATATTTTTAGTATGAATTTCATACTTATAGCTATTTAGTATGGATATATTGTATCGAAATTATTTATCTATTATAATTAGTTTTAATTAAGTGGAGAAGGAGGAATATTATATGCGCTATGCTACACCAACACTAAAAATCAATCATCTCATAACAGAATTTAATAATTTTCATAACTCAAAAGGATCTCAATCTTTTTTTAGAAACTCTCCAGAATCATATTACTTATATTTGCTTATCATGGATTCTCATTATAATAAAAATCCAATTTGTGTTGAATCTTTAATTAACCTGGTTTGTCCTAAATATTGTTCAAGACAGACAGTAAAAAATATCATTGCTTCAGCTCTTGATAGACTTTATATAACAAAAAGTATTGATGAAAAAGATCACCGCAGAAAATTATTTGCCCCAACACTAGAAACTATAGAAGAGTTTGAAAGTTGGATTAATCAATCTTTTGATAATTCATAAATCTATCTTATTAAATTTAGGGTAGAGATTATTTAATGATAAATATATTTCACGATAGATGCTGTATTTATTCTTATAATAATCTTTGTATTTTTTTTGAGGCTTGACTAACAAATAATGAGAATTAAATTTTTGTGCCTGTGAGTAATCGCTATAAAGATTAACCGCCTTAGCTGCAAGAAAAGCTGCACCATGTGACGACCCATGATGACCTACGATAATCTTAAGAGGCTTTTGTAAAAGATTAGACATTATTTGCATCCATACTTGACTTTTTGAACCTCCATCTGATGCAAAAAAATTTTTAACAACGATATTATTTTCTCTGATGACATCTATGTGATGATAAAATGCAAAACATACTGATTCAAGAAAAGCTATCCATAAGTCTTCAATAGAATGATTTAGGGTTAATCCAATTATTGTTCCTTTGGCATGAACGTCATGAATAGGTGTTTTTTCTCCTAAAAAGTATGGAAGAATTGTGCAGGTGGTTTTTAGAGACTTTCTCTTGGTGATTTTTTTATCAAGTAATTTATGGCTAATTATTTTTTTTGTATCTAGTTGTATTAAATCAATAAACCAATTTAACATTGACCCTGATGTAGCCATGCACCCGTTTGGCATATATAAGCCAGGGATAATATGAAAATCATTAAAAAGCCTAGTATCTTTAAAAGGCTTTTTGGAGGATATCATTATATCTCCCGCTCCTCCAAACTTTAATAAAACATCACCAGGCTTAACAACGCCCGCCATAAAAGCTGAAACTATATGGTCTGCACACCCTGCTATTACAGATATATCTTTTGGCAATTTAGTTTTTTGTATAATTTGTTTTTTAATTTTCCCTATTATTTTCTCTGAGTGGTTAATGGGCGGCATCCATTCCTTTTTCATTCTTCCCAATTTTAATAAGTAATTAGTAAATTTTTTTTTTCTAAAATCCATTAATCCTGATTCTAATGCCCAATTATGTTCTATTGAAAAAATACCAGTTAAAATAAAATTAATGTAATCATATGAGCCCATAACTATATGAATTTTTTTAAAATTTTTAGGTTCATTAGTTGCTATCCATAATAACTTAGGTGCAATCAATTGTTGATTCACTCCACATTTAGTTATTTTTGTGAATTCTTGCTTTTTAAATTCGGTGGGAAAAATTTTTTTGATTTCTTTTTCTGTACGTGAATCACTTTGCTGAATACTGAAACGTAATGGTTTAAATTTTTTATCTAAAATAATTAAAGCAGGCAACATACCTGTAACACCTAATGATTTAATTGAGATTTTTTTTATTTGAGCATATCTCCCAATTTCTTTTAAAATAGAAATAGTATTTTTTTCCCATTGAGATGGATCTTCTTCCGCCCATCCTGTTTTTTTTGAAATTAACTTAGTGGGACGAGAGGTTTTATAAATTACTTTGTTATTCTTTGTATTTAGAATTATTCCAATTGTTGACGTTGTACCAATATCAACACCAATTGTACATGTCATTTATCACGAATATCATTAACTTTATCCATAAATTTTCTAACTCTTTCTCCATCTACTTGATTCCACGTATTACCTTTGTATTTTAAGGATGTTCCAACAACACAACCATCAGCTACTTTAAGTATTTCGTCTAATGTTTCAAATTTAACTCCTGTATTTGCAAAAACTGGCACTAGGTCTTTAACTGCTTCTTTAGCTAATATTAAATTACTTATATCAACACTTTCTCCTGTAATTGGACCTGAAACACAAATAGCATCAGCAGTTGAAGAAAATACAGCACTTTTTGCTTTTTGACTTATATCTCTATCTCCTAATGGGGCTGCAAATTCAGCGTTAATATTAAATAATAACTTAAGTTTTTTATTACCTAAATCAGATCGAAGTTTTAAAGCTTCAGCTGCTTTTGGCTCCCATAAACCCATATCTGAATCGTAGACACCAGTGAAAACTTCTCTTGCAAAATCAGCTTCTGCCACACATGCTAAAGAAACTGTTGCTACAGGGTCCCATAAATAATTAATACCAAATGGTATTTTAATTTCTTTTTTTAGCTGGCCTATTACATAGGACATTGCACTAAATGTTTCATTAGATGCTTTCAGTAGATAAGGTCTATCACCTTCGTTACCAAACATTACGGAGTCAATGCCATTATTTTGTAAATTAATTAGGTCTTCATGAGCCACATCTAGAATATAATCCATTCCTTTAGATCTATCGTAATGTGCAGATCCCGGTAAAGGTGGTAAGTGAACCATACCTATAATTAATTTAGAGTTTTTAAAAATAGAATCAAATTTTCTCATTTTATATAAATTAAGTAATTACCTCATTAAAAATAAACTTAAATTAATATATAGTAAATTTTATTTTTTTATTGGACAAACTTTATCTATATTAATTAGCGATATGACTTAATAATTTATATCGCTTCTTCACTATTGATATCAAACAATAATATATCATTTGCATTGAAATAAATATTTATACTTTCTCCTATTATTAAATTATGAAATTTATTTAATCTAAAATAAATTTTTTGATTATTATTTTCAATCGTTGAAGATATTAAATGATCATGACCATGATTTTCAATTTGTAGTATCTCTACTTTCAGAGAAGCCATCTCACTATTATTTTTTTCAATATAAAAATTCTCTGGTCTAATTGAAAAATATACTAAGTCTCTATTTGTGAGACATTCTCTTTTTAATTCTATATTTAAACATTCCAAATTATGGGAATGATTTTGATGTTTAATATTTGTAGTTAAAATGTTATTTACTGGATTAGCTATAAATCTTGCTACAAAAACAGAATTAGGTTTTTCATAAACTTCTTTCGGTGTTCCAATTTGAAGAATATTTCCATTATTCATTATGCAAATTCTTGATGCCATCGTCATAGCTTCAATTTGATCATGTGTAACATAAATAAAAGTCTTTGCTAAATTTTTTTGTAATTTTATTAATTCATGTCTCATTTCAACTCGTAGCTGAGCATCTAAATTTGATAATGGCTCATCTAATAAAAAAGCAACAGGATCTCTGACTAAGGATCTACCTAAAGCTACTCTTTGACGTTGACCTCCTGATAATTGACTAGGCTTCCTATCTAAAAGTTGATCTATCTTAAGAAGATTTGACACCCAATGAATTTTCTTTTCCATTTCCTCACGACTCACTTTTCTTAATTTTAAAGAGTAAGAAATATTTTTCCTTACGTTCATATGAGGATAGAGTGCATAATTTTGAAAAACAAATGCCATATTCCTATCTTTTGGATCTAGCTGGGAAATATTAATCTTGTTAGCTATGACTTCCCCTGATGTAATATCTTCTAATCCGGCTATCATTCTTAAAGTAGTAGATTTTCCACATCCGGAAGGCCCCAAAAGGACAAAAAATTCATTTTCATAAATCTCTAAATTAATATTATTGACAGCAACAGTCTCATTAAAAGTTTTATTTAATTCTTTTAGTTGAATATATGAATTTTTATTCATCAGCTCTGTTCATATATTTAAATAAAGGAAAAATAATAACGCATATTATGATCAATAGTAAAACTGACATACTTGCTGCTTCGCCAAGGTTTAAACTAATAAAAGCAGAGCGATAAATATAATAGCTAATTAAATCAGTCGCTTCACCTGGTCCCCCTTTAGTCATAATATAAATTAAATCATAAGTCTTAACTGCAAAAATGAGACGAATTAATAAAGTTATAATTATTACAGGTCTCATATAGGGCAGAGTGATGTCTAAAAATTGTCGGAATTCGTTAGCGCCATCAATACGAGCTGCTTCATACGGTTCTTCAGGAATAGAAGCTAAACCAGCTAATAATAAAATAATCATAAATGAAACTTGGTGCCATATATCTACAAATATAATTGTCACAAATGCTATTTGAGGATCGCCAAGCCAATTTACAGGAGATATGCCTAAAAATCCTATAAGATAATTCACGATACCTAGCTGAGGATGTAAAAACATTCTCCAAATAAGTCCTACAACTACAGGATTTATTAAGAGAGGTATTAGTAAGATAAAATAATAAATATTTCTGAATTTAGTTACTTTATTTAATAGTATAGCTATAAGAAATCCTAATAAAAATTCAAATAATACAACAAAAATAACAAAACTAATTGTTACGAAAAAAGAATTTATAAACTTGGGATTATTTATGACAGAAAAATAATTTTTTAATCCGGTAAATTTATCTAAATCTCTATCAATGAGAGTGTAGTCAAAAAAACTAGTAATAATTGATATGGTGATTGGAACAAGAATTATAAGCACCAAAATAAGAATAGCAGGCGATGCGAGTAAATATCCGAACCGCCTATTATAATAACTAATTTTATTCAAAAGTGATTAAAATTATCTTTTACCGTCTTTAGCTGCAAGTGCCTCTAATTCATCATTCATTATTTTTAAAGCTACAGCTGGATCTTGTTCTCCAATTACTGCCTTCGATAGCTCTGTCCCCATGACTTCTACGAATTGCGGAGTATAAGTAAATAATGGAAAGTTTTTTGCAGTTGCGAGCAGATCTTTTAAAAGAGGATAATGATCAAATTGTTCATTAAGATCAGGATCATTAAAGACATCTTTTCTAGTAGGAGCACCGCCTAATGCAGCTCTTCTTTTAGCTATATCTGGAGACTCCACCCACTTTAAAAATTCCCAAGCAGCTTCAGCATTAGGACTTGATTTTGGTATTGACCAACCCCAAGCTCCATTTAAGCCACCTTCACCAGGTACTGGAATTAATTCCATTTTTCCAACAACAGCAGATTGCTCTGGATCATTATAGGAATTAAGAAAAAAGTTATATGTTAGATAGCTATAAGCATTTCCTTGTGCTGCAACGTTAAAGGCTTCATCAAAACCAAAGCTCTCAGCGCCCAAAGGACCATAATTGTTAACCATCGAAACATAATCTTTTAGTGCTTCTAATGCATTATTTGAAGTTAACAATCCATTCCAATTATCATCATGAAAATCTCCACCTCTAGCAAAAAGATAATTTGACCATTCCATTGCTATTGGATCCGCTTTCCCCCCTTGATTAACCACACCATAAAAACCTTTGTCTTTATCTGTAAAGAACTCCACTTGATTTAGATATTCATCCCATTCAGTTGGAAGTTTTAATTCCATGCCATATTTATCTTCAAATTTTGCTTGATTAGAAGAATCATCTAATAGATCTTTTCTTACTGTTAAACCCATAGCGTAATTATAAAAGGGAAGCATATAAGTTGTATCTCCAATTCGACCAGTTAAATCCATAAGTGAATCAAAATAAACGGAAGTATCAAATTCATCTTTTTTGATAAAATCATCTAAAGGCATCATCCATCCGGCTTTATCAAATTCACCTACCCAATAAAAATCTACAGGCATAAAATCATAACTTCCGGTGGAAGCAATTAATGAAGGCACGAGTTTAGGATGCATTTCACCGTAACCCATAACTTCAAATTCAACTTCAATTCCAGTTTTTGCAGTAAATTCAGGCAAGAGCTCCTGAATAAATCCTGTGTCTGGAACATTTTCCATAACTGCTCTTAAGGTTACGGCATTGGCATTCATATTAAATATAAATAACAAACTAATTAGTAGTGGTATTGTTTTCATAATAATTCCTCCTTATTAAGTAAATTATTATAAGAGTAAAAATTAGTAAAAATAATATGATTATTATTTATAATTATTATAAACATTTTATGTCTTTAATAATTCTTTATTTTCAGAGTATTTTAATTTGTGTAAAATTTTAAAATAATTTAAGCTTAATTAATAAGTGGATAAAGATTTTTTAAATAAAATTGTAATAGTTACAGGAGGAGGAAGTGGTATAGGTCGTTCTATCTGTTCATCCTTTCATAAACTTCAATCCATTGTTTGTGTTACTGATTCAAACTTTGAAGCAGCAAAAAATACACAAAAACAATTAGGAAAAAATTCTCATGCATTTAAATTAGACGTGACGAATAAAGAAGAAATAAATGTAGTCTTCGATCAAATCGCTAATCAGTTTGGGGGATACGAAATTCTCGCTTCAAATGCCGGAGTTTCAACTATGAATTATATTGAAGACATAACAGAAGAAGAGTGGGATTTTAATATGAATGTAAATGCAAAAGGAATTTTTTTAACTAATCAAGTTGCAGTTCAATATTTTAAAAAAAATAATATTAAAGGCAAAATTGTTAATACGGCATCATTAGCAGGTAAAGTGGGAGCTCCTTTGCTCACTCATTATTCTGCAAGTAAGTTTGCAGTTGTTGGCTTTACTCAAGCTTTAGCAAGAGAGGTAGCTAAATATGGAATTCGAGTTAATGCAGTCTGTCCTGGTTTTGTCAAAACAAGTATGCAAGATCGTGAAGTTCAGTGGGAAGCGAAATTAAGAAAAATTTCACCTGAGAAAGTTATGCAAGAATATATAGACATGACTCCTTTAGGTCGTTTAGAAAAACCAGAAGATGTTGCTGATGTAGTTACATTCTTAGCCAGTAATAATTCTCGTTTTATGACTGGGCAGGCAATTAATGTTACTGGCGGAATATATACTACTTAGTTATTATGAAAAAAAAGGAAAGTTTAATTGCACACTCTCTATTAACTTTTTTCTCTCTTTTAATTCTCTTACCTATAATCTGGATATTTAGGACTAGCTTAGTTGATAAGCTAAATGCTTATAAAAACCCCCCCCAGTTTGATAAAATAGATTTAACAAATTATTTTGAAATATTTATAAATTATCCTTTTGCGAATTACTTTTTTAATAGCATTATTATTGCTTTTGGTACTACGCTCCTAAGTCTTCCTTTGGCTACTATGATCGCTTATTCATTTGCTCGATATAATACAGGAGGAAGATTTTTAAGATTATCAATTTTAGCATCTCAAATGTTACCCCCTATAGTTTTAGTATTACCAATTTTTTCTATATTTTTGCACTTTCAAATGATTAATACTTATATTGGGTTAATCCTAGCTCATTCATCAATTACATTACCTTTTCTAGCTTGGATTATGATTTCATTTTTCTCTAGAGATATTTTAATTTTAGAACAAGCTGCAAGAGTTGACGGAGCAACTAGGCTCCAAGCATTTTTAAATATTACAATACCTTTAATTAGACCCGCATTAGTAGCCTCTTTCTTATTAAGTGTTATTTTAAGCTGGAATGAATTTTTATATTCATTGATTTTATCCGGTCGTGACACAAATACACTACCAATTGGGCTATCTACTTTACAAACTCACAAAGGTGTTGAGATTGCACTTGTAGCAGCAGCAACTATGATATCAATTCTACCGTCCTTCATAATATTACCTTTTATTAAAACACATTTAATTAGAGGTTTATCTCTCGGGGCTTTAAAATAAATTATTTTAGTGAAGAGGCTTTAATTTTTGCTTATTCCACATTTCTGCATATTTACCTTTAAGTTCTAATAATTCTTGATGGTTACCTTGTTCAATAATTCTCCCCTGATCAAGAACAATAATATTATGTGCATCAGCTGCCGTTGATAATCTATGAGCTATCACTAAGGTTGTTTTATTTTTAGAAATTAACTCTAAGTTTTTTTGTATTTCTTTTTCTGTTGTTGAGTCGAGAGCGGATGTAGCCTCATCAAAGAAAAAGATAGAAGGTTTTTTAAGAATTGCTCGTGCAATAGCGACTCGTTGTTTTTCACCACCAGACAATTTCAAACCTCTTTCTCCTACTAAAGTATTATAACCATCAGGTAATTCTTGAATAAAATCATGTATATCTGCGCTGCGAGCTGCTGCATGAATTTCTTTTTCACTCGCTTGAGGATCTCCATATAAAATATTGTAGTAAATAGTTTCATTAAATAAGACCGTATCCTGAGGGACCACTCCTATAATTTTTCTTAACGATTGCTGAGAGATATCTTTAATATTTTGATCATTGACATAAATTGACCCGGACTTAGGATTATAAAATCTAAATAACAGTCTGCTAATTGTTGATTTTCCAGCACCTGTTGGTCCTACAATTGCAACTTTTTTTCCGTTAGGTACTTCGAAGGATATATCTTTAATAATAGTTCTACGCACATCATAATCAAAACTAACGTTATCAAATCTAATACTGGCATTTTCAGTGTCCTTTAGAGTTGTTTCTTGATTATTCTCATAAGGTTTCTCCCCCCATAGACTAAAAAGATTTTCCATATCAGTAAGAGATTGACGAATACTACGATAAACAGTTCCAAAAAAATTTAACGGTTGATAGAGTTGAAACATATAAGCATTGATAACAACAAAACCACCGATCGATATAATTCCCTCTTTAATATCAAACACAGACATTCCTAACATTAATGTAATACCGGTCATGATGATTAACGTTTGGGCGATATTTAAATAGCTTAAAGAAAATTCATTTTCAACAGCAGCTACTTCATATTCTTTTAAGGAATCATTGAGACGATTAAATTCGTGCTCTTCATTATTAAAGTATTTGACTGTTTCATAGTTGAGTAAACTATCGACTAGTTTAGAGCTAACCATATTGTCGGATTCATTCATTCTTCGTCTAAATTTTAATCTCCATTGTGTAATCATAAATGTAAGAACGACATAAATTGAAATTGTAACAACAGTAACGACAGCATATTTCAGTCCATAGAGAGTCAAAAGAATTCCTGCCACAAAGACAATTTCAATTAATGTAGGGATGACATTAAAAAGAACATAGTTCATGAGGAAATCGATACCCTTCGTTCCTCGATCGATAAATTTACTTAATGCTCCTGTTTTACGGTTTAAATGAAATTGAAGTGAAAGAGAATGAAGATGTTTAAAGGTATTAAGTGTTAGCTGCCGAATTGCATGCTGAGAAACTTTAGAGAATACTGCGTTTCTAAGTTCTCCAAAAAGTTTTGTAGCCACTCTCGCAAGTCCGTAGGCAACAATCAAAGACAAGGGAACAAGCGTATACATATTGAGTCCTTGGCTTAGTTCGGTTAATGAATCTACAGCGCGACCTAGAATAGGGGGCGATATCAGGTTAGTAGCTTTTGACAATACCAGACATAAGATAGCTAAAACCACTCTAATTTTTAAAGAAAACTTATTTTTGGGCCATAGAAAAGGCGCTAATAAGTTAATAGTTTTTTTAAGAATGGATTGTTCTTTCATAATAATAATATGGGCACGAAATTATTTTATATAATAAGTCAAAGTGTCTAATTTAGCTTTAAATTTAAAATTTGCTATTCAAGTTTAAAGGAATAACATTTTTCATCTGTTAGAGCTCTTTGTACAATCTTTTATTATTTATTTTGTAGTGGTAGATCCATTAGGAAATGCGCCAATCTTCTTAAGTTTAACTCAGTCTCAGAATAAAAAAGAAAAAATTCAAACTGCAATTGAAGGCGTCTTGATTGCTACGGTAATTCTCATTATATTTTCACTAATTGGCAATCTGCTACTTTCTTATCTAAATATCTCCTTACCTGCTTTTAGAATAGCTGGTGGAATTATACTTTTTTTGATTTCTTTAGAGATGCTATTTAATAAGAGACAACAAAGAAAAGAATCCATCGTCATTGATGCTAATGAAAAAGTGTCAATATTCCCTTTAGCTATTCCTATTCTAGCGGGTCCTGCCGCCATTACTTCTGTTATAGTTATCGCAAGTGATATTGGTTATAATTTTTTTAATCAATTAGTTAGTATTGCAGCTCTTTTAGGGATCATGTTACTTACATTAATTGTTTTTTTAATTGTCTCTAAGTC
>Ga0114994_10003667_pt1 | contig 11210 bp, 20 predicted proteins | sample ArcticOcean_MG_C_9_FD_87043 | JGI IMG/M metagenome (GOLD analysis project Ga0114994, IMG submission 87043) | Marine microbial communities from western Arctic Ocean - ArcticOcean_MG_CB2_152 | ecosystem: Environmental > Aquatic > Marine > Oceanic | place: Arctic Ocean: Canada Basin | collected... | reverse complement strand
TTCTATCAGTTGGGTATCTAGATCAATGAATTTAAATACATCATAGCCATCAGCGATCGACAAAATGGTTTTTGATGTTTGTACATTAATAAGGACCTCCCCTGTTAATGTACTCACGGCTCTCAAATGAATAGTCACTATATCCCTTCGGTATTGTTGTGAATAACCTATACCTAAGGTTCTAGCTCCTATCCCGCCCGTCTCGATGTTGGTATCAAATCCAATGATACCTCCTTCGAGAATAATTCCAGCGAACAATAATGGAGCTAACCCTGTAGCATCTTCCACATCATCCGCATATTGTTCTCTTGTTGTTCGAACGATTTGTCGTTCACGGGTAAGGTTATCTATCCCTATCCGTTCTACCACTCTAAACCATTTGCCGTTGCCGGCCGTTTTTAGAGCATCGATTAACATTGTAGCACCACCTTGTGATACTGCAGTAGAAAACATAGCAACGTTGCCTTTTTGTTTCCTCTGTCCTGTTAAATCTGGAAATTTATATACTGCTACTATTGGCATTACTTCAGCAGCTGGAAGACTTAATAGTTCTTCATAGGTCGGCAGTCTAACAACTTTTGGACCTTCAACGCATTGTAAAAAAGGCGCACAGCCTGTTGCGTCTAATCCGCCCGGTGGTACTAATGAAGCACAACCGTTAAGTAGACCTACGCCTAATATAATAGCTATAAGCTTCTTAACCACCGCCACCAGCCGTACCCGCTCCGATTGGGATTACTATTTGAGTTTCTGTGCCATCTTCGGACACAATCGTCATAACAATAACCGCATCGCCTTGAGTACAAGCCCATAGTGAGGAATCACATATTGTTTTTTGATATGTGATCGTATTTCCTTCTAATACGAAACTACCAAATGTGGTTTCTGTACAGGTTCCTGCTGCTACTGATTCAACTGAACAAGTTTCAAATAGTTTTTCTACTAGTTGTTTACTTAGCTGTGCATATATCCTGCTCTCAAGATTACGCATAAATTTAGCTAAGGTTGTATTCTCCGCATCACGTTCTGCAGATTTTAAAGCGCTCTCTATGTCATCCGCGATCGCTTGCTTCCTAGAAAATTGTTGGTTCTCAATAGTTAAATAATGAGACGAAGAACCAACACCACTAAAGGATGGTGATTTAAACTCATGTACTAACTCATCTCCATAAACATCACCAGGAGCTGTTAATAAAACTACTCCTAATATTACTGCAAATAATCCCCATAGGATTTTCGACTCCAATTTGATCCACTCTTCTCTATTTAATTTTCTCATGTTTTTTACTCTCCACTAATGCCTCTTTCTCCTTGGCATCATCCAAAACTTCTTGACGTTTTCTATACTCTATAACTACACTCACCTTTTGCTGCAACCTTATCATATCCTGATCTAACATCCTAGTCTGATCAATAACTCTAATTAGAGCAATGTGCATTTCGTCTAATGCAGGCTCTAATACTGAGGAAACAAAGTTCCAAATATAGTAAATGAAGTAGCCCATCCCAATCGCCATGATGAGAGGAAAACCGTATTGAGAAACCGCTTCACTGAGCGTTATACTTTGCTCAAGCTCCATTAATCTCTCCTAACATCTAGCTTACCATCTTCAACAAAATTCTCTGCGCGAGCAATTCGATCTATATCAGGCGTCAATTCAAGAGCATGCGAGACTAATAAGTCGATCTTTATTATATCGTTCGCCATCGCTCTAGCTCTATTTTCTAGAGATTGGCAGAACATAGTTAATGTCTTAACAGAATCTACAATCCCACTAAGCATTTGTTTTAATATAAGAAAAATAAAGTACCCCATTACAAGAGCGCCGGCAATAGGAGCCCCTACATCGGTAATAAATTCTAGCAATGCTTCCATTTTATATCCAGTGACCATAATGGTCGTTATATGGTATATTTAGCTGGAATGACCGGCCAGGTGGGCTGGTGAACAGAGATGAATTTAAGAGATGACTTTTACTTTATATTTGGTTTGGAACCGAGAAGCATCTTCTATAGTATTAACCATAGGCTCGCCTCTGATGTTGAGAGAGGTATTAAGCAAGACTGGACAGCCTGTACGCTTATACCATTCTTCGAGGATGTGTCTGAAGATATTATCATCATCTATTGACACGGTTTGAAGTCTTGATGAGCCATCTTTATGAGTGATAGCTGGCAAATTTTTATCGGTGCATTGTACTACCATTTGCATATAAGGACTCTTGTATGCTGGTATAAAATGATTCTTAGCATGCTCTTCTAGTATGCATGGAGCAAATGGTCTGAACTTTTGTCGACGCTTAACTGTATTAACTAAGTCTTGTACTGCTTCACCTCTTGGATCGGCTAATAAAGATCTGTTACCTAGAGCTCTTGGACCATACTCTGCTTTGCCAGATGCAACACCACACATGCCTTCTAATTGTATTATTGATACAACATCTTTAGCTAATTGCTCTATAGGCTTAGATGGTTTAATATCATACCCAAGGAAAGGATCTTTCCACCATAAGGGCCCGCCATGTGCTTGAGCAGCTGCTCCAAGGGCACCACCAGCATCACCAGGGTTAGGAAATATCCATAACTTCTCTTTGCACTGTTCATATAGTTTAGAGTTAGCAACACAATTAAGAGCTACGCCTCCTCCATAAACAATATTATCAGAATACGTTAATGCTTTAGCAAATATGGGCTCTAGATTTCCTTCTAAAACTACCTGTGCATTATATGCGATATCATTCTTACTAAATACACTTAGAGCTCTAGCTTCTTTTCCAAGAATACCTTTATGCAGGTTATAAGACTTTCTTAATAGGTCAAGTAGTAGTGATTGAAGTTTAGTATTAGATCTTCCATAAGCAGCCATTCCCATAAAGATATATTCTTCATCTAATGGACGCAGGCCTACAAAGTGTGTTAGAGCTGTATACCAAAGACCTATTGATCGAGGGTAAGTCTCACTCCACATCTTCTCATAGTTAACTGACCATCCATTTTTATAAGAGCACTTCCATATAGAAGTAGTATCCCATTCTCCGATTGAATCAATAACTACAGCTGCAGCTTCTTGATATCCAGAAGTCTGGAACGAAGCCGCGGCATGTGATTTATGATGGTGAAATGTTTTAGTAGGTTTCCAAGCTAATGGTCTTTTACTAAAGACTGTTTTATATTGTCCGGCAAATAATTGTCTTGTTTTCTTTAATAATGGTTTCTCAAAGAATGCATATTCTGTAATAGCAAAATTGTTATCAATATACTCTTTAAGCTCTGGTGAGATGAACTTCTCGTGTTTGTTACCTGAAAACCTCTCACTATGAGAAGCAAAGACTATATTGCCATCATAATCGATTACGCAAGCTGCTGCGTCATGAAAGCCTTCACTCCAACCTAATATCATTCTTTATCCATTATAAAATTATCGTATAGATATTTAGCATAACCTTTGTGGGCTTCTGGACCAGGATGTCCTTTAGGCATAACACTATACTCACCTTTTGTTGTAAACTCATTAAACGTCTCTGAATTTGTTCCTGGTAATCCTATTCGACTATTACCATCCCATTCGATCATCTTTTTCTCTATTAAGCCTTTAATTCTATATAATTTATCTCCATGGAAGCCAAGCTGACTGTCGCTAAATGTTTTAGCCCATGTCATTCTATTACCCTCATGGAACCATCCTTGGTAAACTTTACATCCTAATATTTTTCCTAAGAAGCAAACATGATCCATATAATCAATCGTGTCATAAATGCCTTTATAGTTAGTATAGATGCCTGAATAATACTCTTCATATGTCTCGCGTTTATATCTCCATGGTGCTGCCTGTAAACGAGCAGGTGATACTTGTGTATGAGCATCTTCATCCATCCATGTCATGTCTTCTGATATGCCTTCGACACCAGCCTTACCATACTGAAAGTATGCATTAAGACTAATGTGCTCCATACGAGCAAAGTCTGACCACATAATAATCATCTTCTCATATTTATTTTTCTTTAACGCATCTATTGTTGTACGAAATATCTTCTGATTAGACGAGCCACACTTTGCAATGTTATGAACATTCTCATCAGCAAGCTCTTCTAAATGAGCTGACCATCTTTGTGATTCAGGCCTCTCTAGTTCATCACCATAAGTAAAACTACAACCATTAACTAAGTACATTATTATCCTTAATATAGTTTGATAAGAACTCAGCATACATTACGTGAGCTTCTCTATATGGATGACCTAGACTAATTGATGACTCCTTTGCTTTACCTCTAGTAATGCAAACTGATCTCATTGACGTACTATATTTTTCTTGGTCTTGTTCTGTCCAGTCTACTCCTGCAACATGAGGATGAGCTTTCAATATATCAACCATATTTACTACTGTGTTATAAAAAGCCCGTTCAACGCTACCACACTTGTCCCAAACCTCTTGCTTTGTATACTCGCCGAGTATATCCCACAGGTAGTGACTTATGTTAGCCTTATAATGTTGTTGTATGAGGGGGATATTAAGGTTGTCTGCTATGTTCTGCAGTGCTATCATATATCCTAGAGTTTCTATTACAGCTTTCTGAGTCGAATGCACGAATGCGTAATATGATTCTAATGCCTCTCTATGAAAGTATGATTTAGTTTGACCTACACCCTGAGGGGTTATTTGAGCCATTCCTTGATAGTCATATTCTGTTTCTTGAGGTCGAAAGATTTCTATACGTGGTGCATCTGACCACATAGTAACAGCTAGTTCTGTATCTGGATTATTAATTAAATACAAGGCGCTGTCGCGAAAGATTCTCGCGTTACTTGACCCTGGTTGGGCTTCGTTAATATGTTCTGTTTTTAAAATCTTGGCTAGCTGATTTGGCCATGAGTAACTTAGACATTCTTCAACGTTCTCAAACTCTGCTGTACCGATACCATAAGTATAGCTACAACCATTACAATACATCATATATTATTCCTCGTAAATATAAGGATCAGACTTTTTTAATTGCCTCATTACCCACCAAACTTTAAGATACTTATAAGTCCGTTGGAAGATATTTTTTTTCTTTTCTAGTAGCTTTCTTTCCTTCATAGCTGCGATTGGATCATCTTCAATCCCATCCCAGTTAAGGTCAGTTAGCTGAGCTTGTTTCTTTTTAAAGTCGTGCATAATCATCCCCAAAAATACTCTGCATTGACGCTTTTTCTATATCTTCAGGCTTAACACGGGCTCTTTCTTCAGGCTTGTCATAGTTGCCGCCTGTGTCCTGATATGCCATACTAAACCTTCCATAGCCTTGGTGAACTTTGGTAGGTGCTACACCACTGTGATTGAGGTTACCTGGAAATACTGTTATGCGTCCTGGTTTAGGATTAATACAATCAATAACATTATCGTCATCATCAGCGAATGCTGTAAACCCACCCCAGTTAAGATTCCATACCTTATTTGGATACACCATGAAGGTCATAGCCGTATCACTACTAGGGTTATCTTTATGGAACATTGGTGAGTCACCAAACTTAAAATTGTTAATTAAACATCTCTCAAAGTACGGTACTTTAATATCTGAATCTCGATGTAGACGCCTTCGCATAGTCTCATTAATGTCACCAACCATGCCATGTAATCCAATCCACTGTTCCCATTTAAGTGATCTACAAAGAGTTGCTGATGCAGCGCCATACGATTCCATATCATATCCCAGCCCCCAGTACGTATAAGATCCGAAGTACTTGTCTGTCTTCTCTAATTCGTCGTCCGTGAATAAGCCATCTATGACTGTGATAAGGCCAGAGCCTGATTTAAATATTTTCATTCTGAATCTCTCATATACGTATCAGGATATTTCTCCCTACGTGGTAAAGTCTTAGTACGATCCTTCTCAACACGATGTCCAAACGGAGCGTCTTTATCAAACAACACTTTATGGTATCGCGTTTTGGGTGTGTAGCCTTTCGGCTTTTGAGGTCTGCGAGTACTCATTTTATGCCCTAATATTTATACGACCCAATCCGAATGATATCGGCTTCAAGTATCTCTACCATCTCTTTAGTACGAGAAGTATAGAGGTCTCTGTAATCCTTTCCATTACCAGTTACATTAACGTGCGGCATCTCAACTAAATAGTCAAAATGCTTTCTAATGAATCTAATAATCATATTTGGATCTTCTAATTTTAAATAATGAACAGGCTGGCCAGTTGACACTACACTATAATAATCTGATTGTGGCTGGCAGTTAAGCTGTAACGTCAATAAGCTTTGCGGCATTCTATATATGCTCCAGTCATCATGATATATTCTCTTACCATAACAATACCATACATGATCAATGAACGTATCAAAATTACAATACACAGTATCATATAATGCATTCATTCTACCTATAAACCTACCATCAGGGTCAAGCTTCTTTTCACAGAAGGAATATCCATTCTCATTATGCTTTGCCATACAGGCGTCTTGATACTCATCATATGATAAGCCATCATTATAACATTGAATCTTATCTTCGACCTTTTCTTTTTGATATCTATAAAAGCTGGCGAATCTTTCCCAAGGATTTCTTATAGTGGCGAAAATCTGATCGCGCTCATACTGAAAACTCTTCTCATGAATTATATCTTCTGAAGGCTGATGCCACTTAACAGAGCCTTTTAAATCACCTGCTGTGATTGATATATCTTCTGGGACATATGTAACACCTAAGATGTGCTCAAACTCCGGCCGGTCAAATATGGCCTTTAGCGATTGTGTACCAGTCTTAGGACATGCGCTGTACCAATATCGACGAGGACCGTTTGTGTTGGAATATAGACTGTAAGCCATTTTAGGCTCCTGATCTGCTCCAAGCATCAACCAATTGGTCACCTGATAACTCTTTACCAAAGTAAACAGTTTCGCCCGTGTCTCTAATTTCACGTTTAACGACACCACTGTTGTACTCTGTATCCATTACTGAACCATCATTACCTCTGGTATCGTACCACATCGATGTCAACGAATGGGAATGTAAACTTTTTACACCCTTTGCCCACTCTTCAGCTGCTAGCCTGTCTCTTTGTGCCTGTACTCTATCATCAAATTCACTCATCACTCTCTTTCTCCTGACGCGCCAGTAATATAAGCTCGTCTAATTTTATTTTCCACATTGCCTTCCATTCTGGGCATTGTGCTCTATGCATAGCAGATTGCAAAGCAATTGCTCGTCTAGTCATGTTGTACCCTAGTGTGCTCACCGCAGGTCCTTTATTTGATTTAGTAATAGCTCTATACCCTCTGGTGTCTGATGCCCTATAACGTCTTCTGTTATCGGTGTTGTGTAACAGATCTCTTCTCCATCCAGTACAGCTAATTCCCATAGACCGCTAGGTCCACCATATGAGCCATAATGCTGGATTACAGAAGCTCCGTATCCATTATTAAACTTATATAGCCTTTGATGGCCGCCAAAAACTTCATTTATTTCTTGCGGCTTATTAAATAATTTTCTCATTTTTTCCTGTCATGGTCATTCTACCATTCCCTCTTCTCAAATCGACTCTCGTATTCTAATTTTACGATTACAGAGTCCCCTTCTCGCGTGCCACTTTTATATAATGTATCATACATTCGTGACATGCCGTTTCTAACACCTTGTCTAAATCCCCAGTACTGCCCACCAATACCAAATGCTATTGCTAAGAAGACTAGTATAATAGTTTGATCCATTTTAACTACCTATAAAGATTGTTCTAAGAAGTAATAGAAGACCGGTCCCGTTGAGTATAATAAGAGCTCTATCGTTCCATATTAAACTCACAACAAGCCAGAGTGATATTCCTATAGCACTTAATCCAACATCATACATTACTAGACCTTCAGTACCTCGTACTGACATTGCTGCAAGCACAAATGCCGAAGCAATCCATTTTATATACCAGTCGATTGTGTACTTAGGAGTAGCAGATTTAAATATCCGCTTACTGTTCTCTAACTCTTTTGTATCAAACTTTTTAGTCATTATCGAACTGGCTTACTTTCAAGCCACCCTGCGTCAAAGTCAACTAACTCTCTAGCCTTACTAGCTACATCATAATGATCTAGATAGCTAGGAGTTGATTCACTCGCTTTATCCATGATCATCTGATCGATTCTTTTCTCGTCGAGTATGTCGCCAGCGAACTCAGAAGAAACTTTAACATTAAATCTAATGTCTTCATTAACTTCATCAGCTATTGCTTGCGCCAAGCCGTCGTATGTCATTCTAAGTTTACTCACTGTACTCACCTTGAACACATTCTATAAACTTGCCTGTTGTTAGACATTCTTGATCTAAACTGTAAGCAATATCTGTTTTCTGAAACAGCTCCTTAGCCATGAGTGGTGTGTAACCATCCATGAAGGTATTGCCACCTATATTCCATTCAATCTCTTCTCCTGGATGACCAAAGTTTCTTCCATAGCCCCAATCGTAAAGACAGAACGTTCCCGTTTCTAAGTCTCCATACGAATCAAGATACTCATAGTTGACAACAAACTCTGTTGTTATATGATCTCCTTTTCCTTCGAATTGTGGTTGGCCAAACATTCTTTCCAGATCTGCATAGCTCATCATTATGGAGCCTTTTTTACAGCCTCCTCCAGTGAAGCGATCGCCTCGTTCAAATTTTACTTGTTCTTTCATAATTAAAAATCCCCTTTTGCTACTTGACAGCATAATAAACCTTTTGATCTCCACATATCGACAACCTGCTGTCTGTCATCAAATACAATTTGTGGGTCAAAACCATTTTCTCTGACATGCGCAAGCATCTCAGATTTTAAAACATCATCCGGCTCGAAATTATCGTCCGGCCTTAAAATCATTATCTCAAAAGGAATATCTGAAAGCTGTTGCTCAGTGATGGCATGCTCTGCCATATTCCTTCCTGAGAAGATTAAAATTCTGTTACCAGCTTTATGCAAGTCAATTGCTAGCTGATGCACTCTAGTGAATGGAGTATCGTTAGAAGTCTGTCTCCTAAATTCCATCCAATCTTTCTTTCCAAGTTCACCTGAAACAAATTTTCTCCTATGGTCTAAATCCATAAGAGTTCCATCTACGTCAAAAATAATATCCATCTTCTTATGCTGCCCTCAACATTCTTTCAATAACTCTTTCCTTGCTGTAAGGAAGGCCTTTAGTGTAGCAGTAGTAACCGTAACCTTGTGGGTCATCTAAGCACTCTTCAGCTGCAAGATCCCAATTCAGAGCTTGTCTGAAATCCTTAGCACCCATATCAACTAAACTCTTCAAATGAGCATGCCATTCAACAGTAGCTTCTTCTTGCCACTTCTGCTCACGCTCGAAAGTATCACTAGCTGCCTGCTCGTAGTACTCGACGTCGTGCTGTAGCTGCTCAACAGAACTCTGAGTCCAATCGAACCTAGCTCTACAACCATTAGCTTCTTTGCTAAGGTCAGAGATCATGCCATACAGCTCCCACTTGATGAAGTCCTCGATAGTATGAACACCAGCTTCAGCGAAATACTCAACTGAAGTATACTCCTTCATATGCTCAGGAGCTTTCTCCATCTGCACTCTGCAGTACTCTGCAAGATCCGTGAATCCTTCGAAGTTGTAATTTCCGTTCTGATCTGTCATTTTGTTCATATCTTTATTTAACCTTTTTCCTTAATATATACATATTATAGTCGCTCTCGTGACTTAAGGCAACTATCATTTAGCATCTTTTCCTTCTTTTCCCAGTTATTTCCGTACTCTAACCCTATGGAAAACGCGAATCTCGCACCTAAAGGCACTGTATCATGGTAAATCCCACGTGGAATATACAAAATATCACCGGTTTGCATGCGAATATTCTTAGAAGCCCTGTCAGAATTGAATGTTTTCACTAATGTATTGCCCATCCCGTGTAGATAGAAGACATCCGCAGTATCCTTATGTTCTCCATTAGTCTCTGCGTCGCTGCTCAATGATCCGTATAGATGTATAGTACTATCACCAGTAGGTGGTGGAAACGCGGAGACAAGGGCTGATTGGGTCTGAGCGATGCGAAAAAGCCCTGGTTCTGCAAGAAAACGCTGATCTTCAACGATGAATCCACCGTTTCTCTTGTAGTAGTTGTTCTGTGACATATTTATTATGGCTGTAACAATGTTCCAGTCAATGTTGCTGATGTCTACAGCATTTAAACACAAAGAAGGAGTGCGGCTTTTGACCGCACCCCTCAACTCCTCTGAGTCTATCCAGTTATGCAGCTTCTGCAAACTCAATAGCTTTCTCCAGAGCGTTTAGCTTCAGGCCTTTAGATTGACCGTACCATGCAGATTGGATTCTGCTATCAGCGTTATTACCACGCTCATGGTCTGTGAAGTATGTCACAGCATTGAACGCTTGCCAGTAGCTATTTCGAGCGAAATTACTTCCTGGTTGAGTTTCAAGTAGCTCCATGCAACGTTTTGCAGGATTTGAAAGCTCGTGCGCTTGGACGATTGATCCTTCTCGCTCTTTGTTAGAGTAAGTTGGAAAGATCTCATCAAAGTATTGAACGACGTCGTCCTTCGCATACCTTTTAGAGCCTAAGAACTCAGCCATCTCTTTGTAGCTGTTCAGCTTGAAGGATGCAATACCCATCATTTGCTTCACTGCGTCCGCATCGAATGCTTTCTTGTGATTTAATTTCACAGCGTTCTCAGAAGTCTGATTCAAGCTCAAAGATAATGTATTGTTACATACAACTCTGATCGGAGTGAACCTTACATCAATGGATTGTCCAAATCTGTGAGGGTTTGTGAAAAGAAGATAAGAATCTATCTTGTCACCACCGAATAGCTCGAAACTATCGTCTACTTTTGCTAGAGCAAATACAATCTGCCCACCTTTTAGAGATCCAGCAGTGTGCATTTGCATGCCGCCTTCTTTAACAAAGTCATCAAAGAAAGAAAACGCTTCAATATTTTGAACCGGGTTCCAGTCTTTTCCAACTATGTCAAGAACTTTATTGTCAGAAGATCTGACTAGTCCTTTTTTCTCTGGTATAGGATGCCCTTCTGATGTTACAAGAGTCTGTTTTTCAACAGTCCAATCTAAACCAGCGGCCTCCATCATTTGGTTAGGCATTAAATCGTCTCCGACTTCAACTCCTAAACCGTGCCATGGGGTTTCGCCGGCATATGCCATTTGCGCTACTCCATTTACTTCTTCAATTTCATGACTCATATATTTCTCCTAAATGATT